>Ga0209632_10004852_pt1 | contig 11788 bp, 13 predicted proteins | sample COG_10_FD_184754 | JGI IMG/M metagenome (GOLD analysis project Ga0209632, IMG submission 184754) | Pelagic Microbial community sample from North Sea - COGITO 998_met_10 (SPAdes) (version 2) | ecosystem: Environmental > Aquatic > Marine > Neritic zone/Coastal water | place: Helgoland, sampling...
AAGGAAGCTCAGAAGAATTTTCAATTGGATACAAATTATGAATTATCAAAAATAACAGATCAATCTTTACAATTTTATAAATTTGATAATATGTCATCTAATTTTGATGAAGTTAAATATTTAGATAAATTAAATAAAATATTAATACATGGAGACCAAAGACAAACAAGAAATTCAATAACTAAATCTATTTTTGGTGATAGATTAAAATTTGATTTAAAAGATAAATTTCCATTATTAACAACCAAAAAAATGTTTTTAAGAGGAATATTTGAAGAATTACTTTGGTTTCTAAGAGGACATACTGATAGTAAAATTTTAGAAGATAAAAAAGTAAATATTTGGAAATGGAATTCTACTCAAGAATTTATAAATAAAGTAGGTTTACCATATCGTGAAGGTGATGTTGGTAATATGTACGGATTTCAATTAAATCACGCTGGTGCAGAATATACAGGATGTGATACAAATTATACTTCTAAAGGATTCAATCAAATTGAATATTGTTTGAACCTTTTAAAAAATGACAAATATTCTCGTAGGATATTAATGACTACATATGTTCCACACGAAGCTGGTAAAGGTGTTTTATATCCATGTCATGGAATTGTTATTCAGTTTTATGTTAAGGAAGTAGATGGATTAAATTATTTATCATGTCACATGTATCAAAGATCTGCTGACATGTTTTTAGGAGTTCCATTTAATATTGCATCTTATGCATTATTAGTGAATATGATTTGTCATGTATTAAATAATGATGAAGAATGTAATATGAAATGGAAACCAGATACTTTGGTAATGTCATTTGGTGACTTACATATTTATGAAGATCATTACGAGCAAGTAAAAAAACAAATTTCAAGAAAAGCATATAAATTTCCAAAAATTAACATTAAAAATAATAGATTTTCTTTAACAGAATTTGAATGGGATGATATTGATATAATAGATTATAATCACCATTCTGGATTAAAAGCACAAATGATTGCATAAATTAATTTATTAATTATATATATATGTGTTTTTCAGAGAAACAATCATATCTACATTGCATAGTTTTATTTATTACTAGCTTTTATATTAGAGATAAATGGCAGTTAGCATTAAGTTTATTTTTTTTAGGATTAAAAGATTTAGCACAAGGACTGTCATATCATTACATTAATGATAAAAAAAAGTTAAACATATTAACATCATTTTCATGGATACATATTTGTTTACAACCATTCTTTGTTAATTTAATATATTACTATTTTGATCAAGATAATTATCAATATTGGAATAAAATTTTTCTAGCTTGTATATTATATGCAGCAATTTCTATAACAATGTTAAATGAATTCGATTATCAAAATGATCCAGATTGTATAAAAAAAAATAAAGCAGATGACTTCTGCTCTAAAGAAACAACTTCATATATTGGAAAATATCATTTAGGATATAAGTTTAGTATAGATAATAGAAAAACTGTATTTGATAGAACTTTATGGTATAATATATTATCATTTCTACCTGGACTATTTTCTAAAACAAAATATCTAAGTATAGGCTGGGCTAGTTTTGTAGGTTTAATTTTAAATAAATATAAAGATATTGGCTCAGGAGAATCAGGTGCAATATGGTGTTACTTATCTGTTATTTTTGCATTACCAGTTGCATTATTTTCAGATAATATAGATAAAATGTTAAATTAACTTAAGAATTCATTAATTAATTAAATTAATGAATTTTATTTTTGAAGTTATTGGCTATATTGCTAGTGTATTATTATCTTTTCTACTAGTTCCACAAGTTTATACTACTTTTAAAACAAAAAAAGTTGATGGATTATCATCATTATTTTTATATTTTGAAGTTATTACTACCATATTATGGATTATATATGGTATTGGATTTTTACTAGAAAATAATTTAAATGGTTTGCCAATTATTATTGCCAACACATCTTTATTTATTAATGTAATAATATTAATTATTTTAAAACATAAATATCAATAACAATCACCTGGTATGTTTTGACATAAAGTAAAATGATTTAATCCACCTCTTTTAATTACCACATAATCATATACATATTCTTTTAAAACCATATAAATTACAAAAGCAAATATTGCAAATAATATATAGATTCTAATCTTTTGCCTTCTTAAAGCTATATCTGTCTCTAGTTCTTTAGCTCTTGTTTTTATTTCAGTTTTACTATCTGTTTCTAATTCTGATGAATTCCCTAGATATGCTGCAAATTTATCCATTTATTATATATATTTTTTATATTTTTATAATATAATATGTCAAGTAGTATAAATAATTTAGTTCCATTAGAATTTAACCCAGTTTTAGAAGGAGGTGAAATTACTGATTATTGGTGGGTTGGTTTAATTTTAATTATTGTACTTATTATTGCAGTTGCGGCAACGTCTAGTTCTAATTCTTCAAGTGAAAATGTACAAAGTACATCTGTAAAACAATCATCCAATATGCAAATGGGTGTTAGAACAAATGAAAATGGAGAAAAAGAATATTATAAAATCGTAGATGGTGAAGAACAACAATTATCTCAAGAAGATATAAAAAATTTAGAAGCTGCTCAAAAAGCATCTAAAAATGTAGATAAAGATGTTAATAATGCAATAGCAGGGCTAGATATTGATAGTATAGTAGCAGAATCTACTGCAAATGCAACTTCTGGAATAAATACTTCAACTTCCCAATCTAACTAATTATCTTCAAATACAACTTTTCTACAAATTGGACAAGTATTATTTTCACTTAACCAAATATCTATTTTATTTTTAGTAAACTTATGATTACATGGTAATATTCTCATTTCAGTACCGATTGGTATATTTTCTTGTGTTATACAACATGTTTCTTCTTCTGAGTCACATGTTGCGACTTGAGTAAAATTATTTATTTTTTCTATTGAATTAATTATATTATTTTCATTTCGTGTCATTGAAATAACTCTACCATTTTGATCTACAAATACTAAAACATTATTTTGCGTTTCATTTGAATTTCTATGTCTTTTTTTAAATAATTCTCTTATTAAATAAAAAAACATACATGATCCTAAAACTATTGGTATTTCTATCATATATATAATAATTAAATATTAATTATTATATTTGCTATATATATGATTGTATCTAAAATTAATCTAGATATTGAATTAATTAAATTAATTAAAAATATGATATTTGACGATATTTTGCTAATAAATATATTTAATAATGGTATTTGCATCACTCAAAATATTAACAATATATCCAATTTAAGTATATTTATTGATAAAAAATATTTAGCTAGCCATAACATTAGTTGTGAAAATAGTTTTGTAACAAATAATATTGATAATTTAATTGATTTAAAAATAGAAAAAAAAAATAATAATTTTATTATAAATAATCAAGCAAATATAGTAAATGAAGTTTGTAACGTATGTAAAAAATTAATTAATTTAAAATTTAATAAAATAGATGTTGAATATGACAAACTAAATATAGACTCTAAGATTAATTTCTTGAAGGATTGCAATTTTGAAATAATAATTTCAAATAAATTTAATGGTATTGTACTTAAAACAAAAAAACATATGTTTGAATTATACATTAATATTCTTTATTCACCATAAGTTTCGTATATTTTTCAAATGATATTCTACTTAAAGCTATATATTTATCTTCTCCACCTATTACTTCTTGTTCAACATCATTAGTCAATCTAAATGTAAATGGCGCATCCTTTCCATTATTTTTATCAATTGCCGTTAAATGTGTAATATTGTCACATAATGGTATTAATAAACTTATTTGCTCAAATGGTTCTCTTTTAAAATCTCCATTCAAACCATAGCATTCAACAATTTTATTAGCAGCCCAAATATCACATGCCCATGCTGCATCTGAATAAAATTGCACTTCATCAATTAAAATAACATCATATTGATCTACTAAATCATTTAATTTATTTAATATATCAGTATTAACTGCTTCATGTTTATATTTATTATGAGTACAAACCATATTTTTTTCATATCTATTATCTTTATCATATTTTATTATAATACATTTCTTTCCTCCTATTTTATACCTCTCTAATCTACTTAGTAATAAAGTTGTTTTACCAGAAAACATTGGTCCTATAAATAAATTTAACATTATATACTTATTATCTAAGAATATAAAATACTCTTAAAATCAATTTTTTCAAGTTAAATCTTTAAATATATTATATAAAATATATATATGGCTGAAACATTACTTGCTTTAATTAAAAATATAATTAAAGAAAATAGAAATTTTAATTTAGAAGAGATACACAAATACAAGAAATTAAAATTAATAAATAATCAATTAAATAATGAATTTAAATTAGGTCTTAAAAAAGAATTATTCTTGCCATTATTTAAATTTTATGTAAAAGATAAGGTCTTATTTGATTCAGATGAATATGATTATATTATAATTAACATAAGCATAAAATTCTTAAATTCTATTTTATCAAAGTTACTTTACCTAAATTTAGATAAAAGTACTGTCATTGAAGGAAAATATATTGATACTAGTATTGAATTATTCTTTCAAAATTTGTACTTAGATTATGATGTTGTAACATTTTTTGAAATTTCTGATAAAAAAGCTAGAATAGCTATAATGCGCAAAGGAGCTGATAACATTGTGCGAAAAACATGTAAAGAATATAATGACTTTCCTTTTTATAATATTAATATTATTTAAATACAAATATGTTTCACTTTAAATCCAAGATTTGAATTAATTGGAATATAAAATAATTTATCTTCTTTTAATTTACTAATTTTATAGTTATTATTAATTTCAATTCCATTAACTAAAATTTTTATGTCATTAAATTGTAAATTATCTAATTCTGCTAGTTTACATTTAAGATCAAAAATATTATTAATATTATTTAAATTAATAATAATATTATCGCCATTAATTTTTTTAATTTCCATTCTTCTTTATTTTATATAATAATTATTTTTTATATCATTTTTTTTTTGCAATATATTTTTTATACAAACTTTTATAGATGGTGTTGATAATTTTATATTTTTTCGTTTTAAAAATCTCTTTTTATTAACTATAACTTTTATATTCTTTGATGTAATATTATTTAAATAAATAAAATTTTCATAATCCGATATAAATTTATGTGAATATGAAATTATGTGAATAAAGTCTAATTTTTCCACTTTAGTTATAAAACTATTATCTAATGAAATACTTACTAAATTAAATTCTTTTGATAAGTCATTCAGTGAAATATTAATATTTTTTGCTAATATACCAATTACCTTTTTATTTTTTTTAAGATTATATTTTTTAAAAAATTCATCTCTTTTATCTAATCTATTTAAATTATATGTAGTAAATATATTTTCTACTACTATTTCATTTCTATTCATAAATTTTACTTCATTTAGTAGCATTATTGATTTTATATTATTAATTGGAATAACATTTTTAAATTTATTTGTATTAATAGTAAATAGTGTTTTATAATTAATTGCTTTTATAATTAATTCTCTTCTATCAAAATACATTCCTTTATCATAATCAGCAAATATTAGTAAAACATCAACTTTAAATTGAGGTTCAAGCTTTTCAACTTTAAAAGTTAATTTTTTTAAATAACTAGAAATACTTGGATTTTTTATAATATTCTTTATTATAAAAATATCAGGTATAAAAATATATACAAAAAAATCTTCTTTTAGATCATTTAAAAAATTTTTAATATATGGAAAAAATTTTTCTTCAAAATAATATTTTTCAATATAAATACATACTGTTTCCATTAGTATGTTTAATTTATTATTTTTTTATATTAAACATACTAAAACAAAAATGAATGAAAATAAAACTATCTGTATGTTTAATAATAAAAATGCTGATAATGTAAATGATATATGTGCAATTTGTCATGAAAAATTAAATTCTGAACAAACTTTTGAAATTCCAGAATGTAATCACGTATTTCATTCTAACTGTTTATTACAATGGTTTAGAACTGGAGAATTAAGATGTCCGTATTGTAATTCATCATGTCAAAGTGATGAAAATTCACATTGGAAAGAAAGAAAAATTAAATACAAAGTTATAACTGATTACTGTAGAAGAAAAGATGCTAACAAAGAAATTGTAAAAAAAGTTAATTGTATAAGAAATTTAGAGAAAAAATCAAAAACTATAACTAATGAAATTAAAAATATAAATTCACAAACGGGAGAATATAAAGTTTTAAAAAGAAATATTAGAATTTTAAATGATAAACGATGGAATTTAAAAAGAAAAATAAGAGAAAAAAAACAAGAACTACTTTACACTGTAAATATTATGCCATTTTTTATAACTAAAAAATAAAAAATGGAAAAGTTAATTATTTAAAGTAAAAATATATTATATATATAATGTCTGAAGAATATTATAATATTTTAGGTATTTCTAAAAGTGCCACAGCTAATGAAATCAAAAAAGCATATAGAAAATTAGCTATTAAATATCATCCTGATAAAAATCCGGGTAATTCTGAAGCAGAAGAGAAATTTAAAGAAATCTCTGAAGCATATGAAGTTTTATCTGATCCAAAGAAAAAAGAAATTTATGATAAATTTGGAAAAGATGCTGTTCAAGGGAATGGAGGACCACAAATGAATCCATTTGACATCTTTAATGAGATATTTAGTGGAGGAGGTATGCCTGGTATGTCAGGAATGCCTCCCGGTGTAAATATTCATATGGGAGGTATGGGAGGAATGGGAGGTCCATTTGGATTCCATTCAAATATGAGACGCCAATCGTCTGATGTAGTAACACGAGTTATGATATCTTTAGAAGATGTAATGACAGGGGCAAGTAAAGAAATTAATACAGAAAGAAATAATAAAGGAAAAAAAGAAAATATTAAAATGAAAATAAATATCCCACCTGGATGTAGTGATAATGTTAAAATGGTAAAAAAAGGTGAAGGAAATATTGAAGGTGATTTAGAACAAGGTAATTTGGTTATTGTAATTACATATGAAGATCATCCAACTTTTGATGTTAGTGAAAGTCATTTAGTTATTAGAAAAAAAATTAAATTTGGAACTTCTTTACTTGGAACAAAATTTCATGTAAAATTATTAGATGGCAGAAATGTTAATTTAGATTTCGACGGTCCAATATTTGATGGTGATTTAAGAGCTGTTCAAAATTTAGGTTTGCCTAGTATGAATGGTCCTCAAGGAGATCTAGTTGTCAAATTTGAAGTTGAAAAAGAGTTAAATTTTGACAAAGATCAAATTAAGCTAATTACTCAATTCTTTCCTATGGATAAATTCAATGTTGAAGATTGTGAAGATATTAAAGCAGCAGATCCAGAATCATTTCAAAGCCAACATAGTAGCGAAGGTGCACAAGGACATCCCGGTGTTCAATGCGCACAACAATAAATAAATGTTTAATTTAATATATTTAAAATTTTAAATATATCAAATTTTAAAGTATAATTAACCTGTTATACTAGCAGGGTTCTTGAATGTTATTAATCTCATCTCTGCGAAAAGTATAATTTTAACCTGTTATACTAGCAGGGTTCTCGGATAGTTTTAGTCCTATACCAGCGGACAGCATAATTAGCCTGTTATACCAGCAGGGTTCTCGGATAGTTTTAGTCCTATACCAACGGACAGCATAATTAGCCTGTTATACTAGCAGAGTTCTGGAGATGTTTACTTACATACCAGCTTCATTAAATTATATTTTATATTTGGATGATACTGCTCTCATACCTGCAAGCTTAATATAATATCTATAGGAGAGTAAGTCTACCCCACTAAATTAATGTGTGTCCTTTTGCCAATAGTTTCTCGCGTAAATCAATTAAGCTTGATTTAACTACCTAGTATACTTATAATGCCGATGACATTATAAATTTACAGGGATCTGCTATCGCCGCCATTCTTCTTTACTAGTGACTTTTGATCATCTAGCATTGTCAGGTTCTGTATAAAACAGAACCATATACACTTATTTAGTGGGGTCACTCAGAAGCACCAACATTATTATATGTCATCTCTATATTACTCTCTAAAAACTAGATGACAAGATACAAATATAACTTAGATTTATTAGCAAAATATTTTTCAATTTTTTTAATAATATTGAAAAACTATTTTAAAAGGGATTTACTATATATATAGTATAAATATGTCAATTAAACAACTATATCAACAATTAGATAAATCTTTTAATGAATTTGAATTATATTCTATTTCTGGATGGGTTAGAACATGTAGAACTTCAAGCGGTACGTTGGGATTTTGTAATATAAATGATGGAAGTAATCATAAAGGATTACAAATTGTAATATCTGAAGAGTTTTCAGAGAATTTGTCTGATTTTTTTAGAAATGTAAAAGTAGGAACTTATCTACTATGTGTTGGTAAAATGGTAGAATCACCTGCCAAAGGGCAAAAATATGAAATGCAATTACATAGATTTAAAATTAGTGGCGACGTTGATGAATCTTATCCACTTGCTAAATGTAAAATGAATTTAGATACTCTTAGACAATATTATCATTTAAGAGCAAGAACAAATGTTTTTGGAAGTGTATTTAGAATTAGATCATCATTAATGAAAATTCTACATGACTTTTATCACGAAATGGATTATTTACATCTTGACCCAAATGTTATCACTATCAATGAATGTGAAGGAGGGGCTGGAGTATTTCAATTAACAGAAAATGATATAAGTAACCCATCTGAATTAAAGTTAGTGAAAGAAAGTTCAGATTATGACTGGTCATCTGATCATTTTAATAAACCTGCTTATTTAACTGTATCTTCACAACTACAATTAGAAACAATGGCTTGTGCTTTAGGAAATGTTTATACTATGAATAAAAGTTTCAGAAGTGAACATTCATCCACAAGTAAGCATGTTTCTGAATTTACTCATCTTGAAATTGAAATTATTAATAATACATTAGATGATTTAATGGACGTCGGTGAGAAAATGATTAAATACTCTATTGATAAACTATTTGAACAAAGAAATGATGATTTACAAAATCTAAATAGATTCATAAGTAAGGGTCTAGTAGACAGACTTAAGCATCTTAATTCAAAAACATTTGTAAGACTAAAATATAGAGACGTTATTGAAGAAATTAATGAAGATATTAAGAAAAATAGAAAATTAAAAGTAAAAAAGTTAGAATATGGTGACGACTTAGGTTCAGAACATGAAAACTATATTACTAAAAAGTATGATAATGGAGTATTTGTTACACATTGGCCTAGTTTAATTAAAAGCTTTTATATGAAGCAATGTGGTGATGGGACATGTGAATCATTTGATCTTTTAATACCATATGGTATCGGAGAACTTATTGGTGCTTCTCAAAGAGAAAATGATTATGATAAATTATCTAAAATGATGGATATTAAAGGAATTAATAAAGAAGATATGTCATTCTATTTAGATTTAAGAAAATATGGATCTTGTCCACACGGAGGTTTTGGCTTAGGTTTTGATCGATTACTTATGTTAATGACTGGCATGCAAAATATTAGAGATGTAATTCCATTTCCAGTATGTTATAAAACTTGTAACTTTTAATTTCTTAATTTTTTCATAAAAAATTTAAGAAAATAAAATATTTTAATATATATAAAATGGAATATAAAATTAATTATTCTATTGGTGGTAAACCATCACCAAATATTTTAAAAAATATTAATATTTTTTCTAATCCATTAGCATCTAATTACCTAGATCCAACAAATGGTTTTTTTTTATTAGAATCTGGTGCATTAGAAAACTATTATAACTTCGGAGATGATGAATATCCTATAACAAAAATACTCAAAGATGAACATATTTTTATTTTTCGAGATAATATGATGATACCTTCTAATCTACATTTTAATGATATGACTTCAGAAAAAATAGGTGAATTTTTGGGAATTCAATTTTATAACTTATTTATTTTGCCAGAGATAGAAAAATATTATAAAGATGAAATAGAAAATATAATTTTTTTTAAAAAAAATATATTTAAAATAAAAAAACCTGAAAAAATAGAAAAATTTATAGAAGATTTAAAAGATAGAAAGTTAGAGGAATCTAAAAAATTTGATCTTAAGAGTTTTATTAAAAATTACAATGATCTTATTAGTTTTATTAAAAAAAATATTCATATTATTTATAATTTGGTTCCTACTCAATCTACTAATCATCCAATAACTCCACCTACTGAACAGAACATTGACAAACTAATTAAAGAAATAAAAGAACAAACAATGCAACTTTTAGATCATATAAAAGAGAAAGAATTTATTAGACCAAGAAAAAAAAATATTCAAAAATTATTTAATAAACATTTTAAAAACGCTAACAAATTTTATGAAGATAATAAAGACTATTTTAATTTAGTTGAACGTAATATTAAATCATATCCACCAAAAAAAAATATGTTAGAAATTGTATATACCAATACCAGTACTAATATTGATGATAAAAAATCAAGTTTTTTAAATCAATACTTGTTAGAATTTAATTCATTATTTTTATCAATTGTTTGGTTTAAAATAACTGCAAAAGTTCCTGGATTAACTAGTTATTATAAAGGAGTAATAAATATATTACAAGATTATAATAACTTTTATAAAAATATTGAATCTACTGAAATAATAGATTCTAACAAAATAAGTAATATTATGAATAATTTACAAGATCCTTTCTTTGAAAATTTTCAATCATTTCAAGTTCCTATTGAAGAATCTACAAATTATCAATATATCTTAGGTAAATATTTTTCGGAATCTAGAAGTCCGATACCATTACAAGTTCAAGAATATTCATACTTTCCTCTAAATACAACTGAACCATTAACTGACATTTCATTAAAGTGTAATAATAGTTCTTTTGCAGATTGTGGAGAAGTTTCATGTCGTAACTTTGTTAAAATATTATGTTATAATTTTAGAAATAATACATACGATGTCAAAAATTTAGAAAGATATGGTCCTTCTGATGATTTATATAAATATTTTCAAATTTATAATACCGAAGATTTATACAATAATTTAAATGAAGAAAATTTTAGAAATTTTTCGATTGTAAAAAATATTAAAGGTAACTCTTTTAAAATAGAAGGGCTTTTTAATTCAAGAGACGCATGGAATTTAATCGTATCTGGTTTAGAAAATGTTAAATATATAGAAAGCTGTGACGATAGTGATTTAGGTAATTTATATGAAATATCATCAGGAAATACAATAGATGGTACTACATCAAATATGTTAGTTATAATAAATCATTTATTTCCAAATTTCAAGTCAAGTGAACAAAATACAAATATACAAAATACAAATATACAAAATACAAATATACAAAATACAAATATACAAAATACAAATATACAAAATACAAATATACAAAATACAAATATATCTACATTAAATTTATTAAATAAACTAAAAATTAAATCATTTAATCAATTAAGTGATGAAAAAATAGAAATAAAAGAAAATTTAGATAAAGATAGTTTTGGATCTATAGAGATTAATGTTAAAAACTTTGCTAATTTCAAATGGTATTTTGAGAATGGACATTATTGGACAAAATTTATAGAATATTCTACTGATTATAATGATGAAATACAAGGTGGTAGTAATAGTGGTAATGATGGTGAAGATAATAGTGATAGTGATAGTGATAGTGATAGTGATAGTGATAGTGATAGTGATAGTGATAGTGATAGTGAT
>Ga0209632_10004863_pt1 | contig 11775 bp, 10 predicted proteins | sample COG_10_FD_184754 | JGI IMG/M metagenome (GOLD analysis project Ga0209632, IMG submission 184754) | Pelagic Microbial community sample from North Sea - COGITO 998_met_10 (SPAdes) (version 2) | ecosystem: Environmental > Aquatic > Marine > Neritic zone/Coastal water | place: Helgoland, sampling...
AGTTAGAGATATGTAACATCAGCTCAGCGGAAGGACTGTTAGGAATACCGTACACAGTGATACCCGCCCCGTTGATAGCCCAAGAACCAGCAGCATCAGAAAGGACCTTAGCAGTCTGAGCTTGGCCATCCACGTTTTCATAAGCAACTGTTAATGATTGAGTGAAGCTTGATTCTGGGATAATCGTTGCACCGTCAGTGGTAACAACAAAAGCGAAGGCTTGACCAGCATTAACCTGAGCTTGCGTTACTCCCCAAGTACATGCGGTAGTAGTACAAGCAACCGCATCAGCAGCAGCAGGGGTGGGAGTAACTGCTACAGAGTAGCCAGTTTTGAAGGTTCCATCGGCTTCAAGCATCCAAGAGAAGTCACCCGTCACAGTTGCACTGTGGCCTGTAGCAGCAGACGTTGCATCATTGTCTGATCCACCGGCCTGAATAGGAATGGTGAGCGCACTTGTGTTAATCGTACCACCGCCACCAATCGTAGCGCCACCAACGACCGCAGCAAACTTACCGCGAGCAAGTGGAGTAGCACTGACATCAACAGATGCAGTCATTTCATTAGCTGCATCAGCAAGGCCAAATTGAGGTGCATTTACAGTGAATGCGTTAGCAACACCAACGGCAGTGGTAGCTTCTTTGGCGTTGCCAGTGAGGCTAGACGTAGATGCTGCGCTTACAGGCAAAGCAGCCCCTGTTACTGCATTCGCAGCGGCAATCATGTCATCACCATTAAAGGCAGCGCCTGCAATCGTACAAGCCATACCAATACCGTCTGATGCCAATGCGTTAGCAGCATCAACTCCAGTGCCTGCAATTTGCGCAACTGTTCCGCCAAAGGCAGTTACCACATAGTCGACAGATTTCCTGTCTGTGCTAGTGCTGTTGTACTGAATGGACATTGAGTCCGTACCCCGAAAAAGCGCGTCTCCAGCAACCTTGTTGGAATCAGTTGTGTCGGCACAGACAATAGTAGTAGTCGAAGGCGAGAACCCTTCGTCCAAAACTGAACCGTAGGTGACGGTTATGATGTCATTGACCACGTAAGGTACCCCACTAGTAATAACGGTAGCTCCTGCACTGACGTCATCAACGCCCGTAAGACCTTCCACAGTACCAGTTTGAGCTGTAGAGGTTATAGTCAACGCACTAGCCATTGTTGGCGCCAGCACGGCGGCTGTTGCGACTGCTATTAGTTTTTTTCTAAACATACTATCTTCCTTTTTCAATTTCATGAAATTTTAATAACACAGTAGTCCTACACATTAACTACGGCCTACAACTTAGCTAAGTTTGCCGTAGCCAAGGACCTGACTAAATCAGCAGTACTGTTTAGTAAGGACCGAAGAACTATACGGCGGCCAAAACCCACTGTCAAGCGGGCTGTAAGCATTTAATAAGGTTTATAAGACAATGATTAATCATTTACGGATTGGAACCTACATCTTTATATTGCTGACGTTTAGCAGCCCCCTGCGAGCCGCTTTTATTGAATTAGGTTTAGAAACTTTATTGCTAACGTAATAGCGACTGGTACGCACAAGCGTAACCGCGGCGAGGGCCCATTTCCTTAACCCCTGCCGGCCTGGCTGGGAGTAATAACATTCGAACACCTGCAGCCCATTCGAACCCCAAACTGACCGATACCTTGCCACTTACGCCAAGACGGCACTATTGCATTTGCAAGAACTTAAGCCCACGCTGGAAGTCGTCCTTGACCGTATCCCACCGGTCAACACTGTCTTGCACTTGCGGGGTAATGAGCATAATTAGCTCGGTTCTGTCGGTACCGTCGCTTTTGGACTTGAACAGATTACCCAACAACGGAATACTGGCCAACCCTGGGGCGCCACTGCCACCAGATGAATAGTTTTCACTGATAAGCCCACCCAACATAATGGTCTGACCGCTCTGGGCGACCACCTCGGTTTCAATTAAGCGCTCGAAAATGTCTGGATTGCCTGAAGCACCGGTTGAGCTAGGTACTGAATTAGAAATAGTCATAGAGACCTCCATGACGACAATCCCCTGGGCGTTCACGGTTGGGGTTACGGTGACGTCAACACCGGTTTTGCGGTACTCAGAGGTCGTGGTCTGGCGCTCCCCATTAATGGGATCTTGAGTGGTGGCACCCACCACAGATATGTCAGAGCCTACGTTAATACTCGCCTGCACACCGTCTCGCACCATAATAGTGGGGTTAGACAGCACCTTCACCAGGTTGTTAGTGTTCAGGAAGTTGGCTGTCAAGGGCCCCTCAAGGCCGTCTACTAAAAGGCCAAGCCCGCCAACGGCAGAGGCGCCAAAGGCGCCCTGGGTCGTTAGCGTGACCTCACTGCGCGACAGCGCCCACTCAACACCAAACTTAAACTCGTCCTGCAGGGTGACCTCAGCAATGGTGATATCTAAACTCACCTGCTTGGGCAGGGTGTCCAGTTTTGCTAGCAATGGCATAAGCGCCTGGTACTCACTGCCGCTGGTGTAAAAAACCAGTGCATTAGCGCGCTCATCAACCACCATTTTAATTTTATCGGTACTCAGCCCAGCCGTTCTCGCTGACGTGGGTGCATTACCGGTCGTGAGCCCTGCGCTAGTACTAGTCGTATTTTGCCCCGCTGAAACACCACCCCCACCACCCAACAGTGCCCCTACGCTCTCGCCAAGGTCAATCGCCCGGGCATATTTTGGATGGTATAAAAAGTACTGCTCGTTGCTTCCTTGGCCGGGTACGTCTAACAGTACTGACCAATAATTAACGCGATCAATTAGGGCTTCACTCACCGCAAACACGGCCACACCGCCCATCTGTTGCAGCGGCACCATGACCAGGCCCCGCTGCTGAGGTGAACCCACTGCAGACATAACCCCCTCATTTTCGAGCAAAACACCAACCTCTTTGGAAAACTGATCAGGTGTAATATAGGTTAGCTCAATTAAATCAATATACTGACTGCGCGCTGATGGCATGTCGAACATTTTAATCAACTCTAGAGCCTGCAACACATCAGCGCGCAATCCCTGAACAAATACCGCACCCTGATCATTGTCGATCATTATTTGTGCACTACCAAAGGCCCTTAAGTTACGCTCTAGCGTGAGTTTAGGCCCGTATTTTAACTTTACTACCTGCAATATTGGCTGAGACGTATTGGGCACATGGTGCGGCGCCCCTCCCACACCAATCACTGTGTTTTTATCTTTATTCGCTGGATCTGGCCGAAAAAGGTAAAACGAATCGCTGCCGCGCTTTATTTGTAACCCACGGTCAGTGAGCAGGTCATTGGTGAGATCATAAAGCGCTCGCGGGCTGATCGGCTCGACCACACTCAAGGTAATAAGGTCATCAGCGCTCGCATCGATAGTTTGGTCAAACACATAATTAACCGCCAATAAGTCGCCAAAAACATAATGCAAAAAGTCTAACAACGGCATGTCTTCTGCGCTGACTCTGATACTAGGCTTAGTAGAAAAGCGCTCATTCCATGTAGCCGATTTAATGGTATCACTCGTTGGCCAATCAATAGGCTTTAAAGTCCGCAATGCAGAATCTGAGGAATCCCCTAACGCTTTATTGACATCAAGAGCCTGCGTTACAGGTGACGTGTCATCAACCTGCAGAGCAGCGTCAGCGCTAAGGTAAGACTCATCAAGTGTTACCGACTTACCGGCGCCCTGACTACTTGCTTTGGACAGATCACCGTGAGTTGCACAGCCGGTTGCTGCCAACATCATGCTCAACAGAAGTATCGTTAAAACCTTGTTATTCACTTTACTATTCCTTAGTTATGGCGCAAAGATCAGTGATTTATGGCGCAAAGATCAGTGATTTATGGCGCAACGTTCAGCCGATAAACCACTGTCATCAAATTCTTACAAGCAAGACAAAGGCGTTTCGCTCGCGTTAACGGTCACTTTTGTCTCTGATTACTGGCTCAAAAAGCACTAACTCGACTCGCTCACCCTTACCCGAAGTAACCAATATCTTGTGTGAGGCGATCTCGGACACAGTGTGCTGACCAATAACATCGCCCAGCCGAGCCTCAATCACTTCGCGCGCCTCGCTTGAAACTCTAGTGCGATGAAGCACGGCAAACTGGTCTGCACTCTGAAAAACAGCTACCAGCCTGTAGCTAAATGCACCAACCTGCCAGACATCGTTTTGCGCACGGGCGCCAAAGCTGTCTTCCGGCTCTAGCGTGCCCGCTGTTACTGGGGCCACATGAGACGCCAGTTTTTCTAAGTACGCCTGATACGTCTGATCATTAAGTCGCGGCATGTCGCTCAACAGAGTATCCACTGACACGGCAGGTCTTGAACTGGTAGCATTTTGGGGTACAAAACGATCAACGATATCAAACACACTCCACAGACAAAAAACACCTATCACCGGTATGTAGCGAGCATCCCAGATGCCAGCGAGCCTTTCCAACCCTTTTGACACCTCGCTATTACTCATCCGCAGACCCTTTCTGTGAGGCTAAGCTAGCCTGTACCAAAGATACGGGCGCGCTAGCTCGCGCAAAAAACTCTAGGTTAATGGTACCTTTGGCCGTATAGGCCTTTATCCCCCCCGCCGGTTGTAAGTTTTGACGCCAATCAACTTGCCGGACCACTTTCGGTTGATTAGCCAGGGCCCAAAGCGCCTTCATCATGTTGTGGTAGTCGCCACTGAAGCGCACAGCGGCACGTAGTGATCGCAATGCCTGCCCGTCATCAAACAACCAACTAAAGCTTTCTACCTTAACTGCGTGCTCAGCAAATATTTTTTCAATGTCCTGCTGAATGGTTAATTTTGTTGCTGAAGAGTCAATGTAAAAATAATCATTGAGGCGAGCTATCTCGGCAGTCAACTGCTGTGCTTGCCCCCCGTAGCTCGCTTGCCCATTGACAACTGTCGTTAATTTACTCAGTTGGCGGTACTTTGCTTGCAATTGGCCAAGCTGCTCGGACTGCCAAGCCCACAATGGCAACACGCCAAACTTTAATACCACTAATACACCCACCATGAGTAGCATCGTTTTTTGAGTAAAATACTTATTCACTGGCAATCACCGAACCTGACTCCGCTGTCAGCACCATTTTCTGAGGGACAAAGACCACCTTAACGGCAAAATATTGCTGGCTGTTCCTTTGCGTGACAGGAAAGGCATAGTCTGCGCTGGCAACTCTTGCGTCTTGACCTAAAAAGCGCATCACCTCGGACGCCTTAGAGGCACTTAGAAAGAAGATTACGCCATCAGACTCTTTATTCACCTTGCGCATGACCACGCCCCTGTCAGCCAGATCTAGGGCCAAGTCCCACACCACCCACATGGGCGTGACGCTTGACACCAGTGTCTTCATGGCAGAGTACTCTGTTTGCAGCTGCATAACTTGCTGACGAAGCTCAAGCACTGGCTCTGACTGGACACGCAGCTGTTCAATTTTGTGGTCTACCCACGCAGTTACTCCGACAAGATAGGCCGAAGTAACAAACAGATAAATAACCAGCAAACCGCCCAGTAATTTAAGCGTGTTTTTCCAAGGGTAAACAACACTTAATGGTGATTTGAAAGGCAAAACGAAATTTAGTGGCGCAGTTTTGAGAATCGTCCCTAATCCCTTTAGAAGCTGGTCATGCGTATTTTTATCATCGTTGCGCTGCCAGTTAGCGTGCTCGGACAAACCCACCGACGCAAAAAAGTTGTCCCTGGGCACTGCGGCAGACCCATTGGACTGGTCCGCCTCATAGACGTTTGAGATAAGTCCGTCACTGGTGTTAGCCACCACTAGAGTATGTCCCAACCGGCTCAGCAGCTGCGGCTGCTGAGGCTGAAGCGCATTGATACATGCCGTTTCAGGAATAACTAACAGAGGACGAGGTTGCAGACTGGCCATGACCTGATCTTTGATCACCCAGCTGGTAACTCGGTGGGACTGCGCCGTTAGGCGCTCTATTTGATTAAACTGTTGGCCGCTAAATGGAAATGCCCAGGGAAGATTTTTAAGTATTTTTTTAACATCCGCCAAGTCACCAACAGGATAGTCAGTCACCGATTCAAAATAATGTTGCCGGCCGACCACTACGATCCAGCTACGAGTCGCTGAGGTTTTTTGAGCATGCAGTTGGCCACCGCGCGCGAACGGATAATAGCCTTTAGACCAAAAGCTTATGTACTTGAGTAAATAATCAAGCACTCTATTGGCAAAGGTTAATTGTGGTGGGTTTGCTTGCAAGGTACTCAGCTCTCTTTGGTTAAGAACAAAATTCAGTAACTGTCCTGCAGGGGGGGTACCTGCCGAAGCTTTGCTTAGTATATTCGTTATTTCTATTCGCGCATAATCACCTATTTAGTAAACAGTAAATAGACCTTATTTTGCGACCAAAATACGATAAGGGGGATCCAAGAAAGGGGTCAGGTACAGCGTCACTGTCTCGGTCCAGCTCCCCTGCTCTTGAATGACTGAGGTTTTGATTTGCAAGCGTGATGAATTTCTGACGGAGGTCGGCGGATTGAATTCATCGACCATAGCCATGGGCAGTAATTGCTCGACAAACATCTCGCTTAACCCTCTATCGCTGATTATTGCTGCAGTGGCATCAGACTCAAACAAAGCGCGCAGTAAAGGCCTAGCGGCATTGCCCATATTTAATGCGTAAGGGGCATTAATGTCAGAGATACTCAGCAGTGTCTTTGTCAGCTCTGGTTGATCTGCGAAAACCCACCGCAGTGGCAAGTCAGTTTGTGCAAAGCCATTGAGATAGGCCTGCCCTGCCGGCAAAGTGAGCGGCTCTTTGTCACCCGGAATCCATGCGTCAATATCTCCATCCTGAAAGTCTGACCAAACACCCAGACGCTGTTTTGCCTGCTGCTCTGTCAAGCCGAGACCGACAAGTACTTTGGGCCATAAAGGATGAAGCGGAAAACGCTGGGGAAGGAGCCCGTTAAGATCTTGCAGCGCGATGGTAACCCCCTTCTCAAAGGTCACCGGATCACCGTGACGACCCAGTTCGTTTTTAATTTGGAGCACCAGGTCAGATCCTTGGCCCGTAACCGCCACGGGTGTAATCCGATCTGACAGTACCGCAAAGATCGCCGCATTTTTAGCCGAATAGGCCGTAAATTGCGCCTGGACTCGGCCATTGAACTGCTCCGCTATAGCAATTTGATCGCGGGCGGTTTGCGTAAATCGAATCGCCAGCAATGAAATCACCAGGGAGATCAGTAGCACCTGTAAGAGAGCCACGCCAGACTGCTTGGAGGCTTTCAACGACACTTCCCGACGAGCATTACCAATTCTCAAGAAAGCGCTTATCATCATCTTCACTAGGCCTCTGGTTGTCGAGCAACTGCTTGGCACTCTGCTTTTTAAATCTACCCATGTAGCTGTTTAATAAACCTGGTTTTTTTCTCGCAAGAATTGAGACAACCTGAAGGTCCCCCGACAGAGTGGTGAATCTAAGTGCGGCCTTTAGAGGCGATAAGCCAATGGCTAGGGCATTATAGTTTTTTAACCAGGACGGCGGCTTCGGTAGGGTTATGTCATCCCTTGGAAATTTATCCTCTAGGTCAGCCCACCCAAAATATTCAAACCGTGGATTAGTCACCGAATCAAATAAAATAAGCGGGCTTGAAAAAATAATCGGCTGGTCAATAGATCTTAATACGTCGTCGAACATTGGCCATTCTTCATAAATAACTTGATAGGCTAAGTCTTCCTTTTGGCGCACAGAAAAACGAACAACCGCGAAGCCAGCGCGTCCATAAATAGACTTGCTGGACACTGCAACAAAGCCATTGCGGTTACCCTCAAAATAAATTTTAGGCTGGCCTCTGGTATCATAGGCCATGTAGGGCACCAGACTGTCTAACACCTCTTGTACTAACATGACATTACGCGCGTTTTGCATGGTTGCATCGAACTTGCCCAGCTGCCCATCCCAACGCTCGGCAAACAAACCAAATGCCGAGGAGCCGATCAATATAATCATCGACAACAGCGCCATGGTGATTAACACCTCGACCAGTGTAAAGCCCTTTACCTTGTTCACCAGCTGATCTCACTGAAGTTGTAGGTTTTAACAAAGGGGCCTTTTTGTAGGCTTAACTCGACATTCCACAATGAATAGACCTGAGTATCCTGAAGCTCATTAAGTTCCACCAGTTCTAGTGAGGGCTTGCCTGTGTAGATCAATGCGGCTTGCCAGCGATATTCAATGTCTCCGTAACGCCCGTCCCCAAGGGAGTCATTAGCCAACCCAGCATTTCTGACCTGCTCTGTCACCAAGCGGTGAATGGCCGGCGCGGCGGCACTGATGGCCAGCGACCGCTCGGCCTTGCCGCTACTAAGAAGGGCTCCCTTGTAAATTAGGGTGGTCACACTGATGGTCAGAAACAAAATAAACCCGGCCAGCATTACCTCCAGCAAGGTAAAGCCCTGCTGCTTAGCCTGCATTAGCAACACCGCGATTGACAGGTGCACTGTGGAAAAGCGACTGTAGTTGGAGTACTTTTTGCAGGCCTCTAACACTGACAACAAGCTCTAAACGGTTGGGAATGCCGTTGCGATTGAAGACAATGCTTTGCGCGCTAAACTGCAGATGTTGAAACGCTTGCTTTGGCTCTTCACGCCCATTGCTGACAAACACCACATCGCTACCTGAAAAAAGCAGCGTAAGGCTCGTGCCAGAGGCAAACGCTTTGACACCGGCCTTTTTAATTAAACTGTAAAGCGAAATGACCTCTGTTTGGGCCTCGGTTTTTTGCACTGATTTAAGGACACCACCACCAACCAAACCAATAACGGACATCATAATAGTAATGACGACTAGCAGCTCAATGAGCGAAAAACCCTGCTGTCTAGTGCCGCGTCTCATGGTTAAAAACCAACCTCATTGACTGACACAATACTCAGCAACATAACCACAACGACGCCGCCCACAATGCCGCCCATGACTAATATTAGGAGCGGCTCAAGCAAGGAGGTCATACGATCTACCCAGGATTCGAATTCACGACGAGAGCGCCCACTGATTTCGCTGAAAACGGGACCCAACGCACCACTCTCCTCACCTACTTCAATTAAAGAGATGGCAAAATCATTGTAAAGCGGGCTAGTGCGCAACGCTGCGGTGAGTGTGTCCCCCTTTTTAACGCGCTCTTTAGCAGCGGTTAGCCCCTGACGTAGTTTTTGATTTTTAACACTACCTAGCGCCATTTCAAGACAGCGATTAATGAGGATTCCCGACTCAAGCATCATGGCAATGGCCGTATTGAATCGAATGCGTTCAATCAGAATAAACAATTTATCTAAAACCGGCAGTCGGGTAATGATACTGTCTAAGTAAGCACGGCCTACGGGGTTTTTGGTCGCGGACACAATTGCTGCAATGATCGCAATAATGCCGAGCAATAAAAACCATTGGTATTTTATCATCCAGTCGCTTAGCTCAAGCAACGCGGCGGTATAAAAAGGGATTTCCGGCATTCCTTCAAACAGGCCACTCATTTGTGGAACGATATAATTAAATACAAACACAACACACAGAATGCAAACGCTAAAAATAACCGCCGGGTAGATCAATGCTTGAGTGATTTTACTTTTCAGCTCAGACTGAAATTTGATATCTTCTGACAGCCGTGCAAAAACACGTGGCAAGGTACCACTGGCTTCACCAAGCTTAACCAAATTTATGTATAAGGGATTGAAGATTTCTTCAGTGGCCATGGCGTCTGATAGGCTCTCACCGCGGCGGATAGCATCATGCAGATTAGCAACCAACTTAGCCTGCGGCGCACTGGTAGAATTGCGCCTAATAATACCGAGCCCTCGGTCGATGGTGACGCCTGAATTCAGTAGCAGTGACAACTCACCGGTGAGGTATTCAATTTCTTTAGCGCTCACCCGACGACGCGTCAGAAGTTGAATGCTGCCTGAGACAACCCCATCTTCTGTGATTTCAACAACCATGAGTTGCTTATCTTGCAATTGCTTCTTGGCAATCTCTAGGGACAAGGTCTCTATTTGACCGTCGGCATTACCACCATTGGCGTCATAGGCGCGGTAGGTAAAGGTGGCCATATCAACCGCACACTCTGAACACTTCATCTACTGTAGTTAGACCCTGCATGGCTTTGAGCAGGCCGTCCTCGAGTAGATCTCGCCCACCATTATCTCGATTATAGGCCTTGGCATTGGCCAAAAATTGATCGTCTTTGGCGATAGTTTTTAAATGTTCATCGCAGGCTAAGTATTCTAGTACCGCAATACGGCCTGTAAATCCTGTTTGAGAACACTGGTCACAGCCCTTGCACTGTTGTAAGTTTATCGAGGATAACTCGAAACGCTTTGCCAATTCGGACAGCCCGTATTGAGTAATTAACGCCTGTGAATTTTCAGCCGGCTGCGCACAGTGCACGCACAGCTTGCGCACCAACCGCTGCGCGATAATTGAAATAAGCGCAGCATTCAATAAGAACTCTTCCACACCCAGATCAAGCAGCCGAGTGAACGCACTGGCGGCATCGTTTGTGTGCACAGTACTAAACACTAAGTGCCCAGTTAGCGCGGCTTGCATAGCAATTTGGCAGGTTTCTTTATCACGGATTTCACCGACCATTATGACATCAGGATCTTGACGAACTACGCTGCGCAACCCCGCGCTGAAATCAAAGCCAATATCAGGATTCACATGAACTTGGTTCAGCCCTGGCAATTGATATTCGATGGGGTCTTCCAAAGTAACAATTTTCACATCGTCGCTGTTGATGTCATTAAGAAAGGAATACAAGGTAGTCGTCTTACCACTACCTGTGGGGCCTGTTAGCAAGATAACGCCGGAGGTACGACCAAGGTCCCGCTTAATAGCCGCAAAGGTGTCTGCGGATAAACCCAACGTACTCAGATCATACTTTAGGGTGTCTTTGCGTAAAAATCGCATGACCATACTCTCACCCTGATTTACCGGCAACGAAGACACGCGTATATCCAGATCAATGTTTGATATACGCATTTCAATCTTGCCATCTTGTGGCCGTCTCTTTTCCGCAATGTCCATTCCAGAGAGTATTTTGAGTCGAGAGATTACTGGCAGCTGCAATCTATGGGGAAGCGTTTCAATGTCCTGTAAGACGCCGTCGATTCTAAAGCGTACCCGGTAACGATTTGCCTTTGGCTCTACGTGCATATCCGAGGCCTGCATGCGCAGTGCCCGAGTTATGAGAGAATTGAGCAGGTTAACTGTGGGCGCCTCGCTCGCCATTTCGCGCAGCCGCTCTTCTTCAACGTCCGAGAGCGCGCCGTTTGAAACCGTAGTATCTACGCTTGCATCACTGGCCTTCATGCTCAGCAAACCAAAATCTGTCTCACTGGCAATAACGTAGGTGAAGTCGATCTGCTCATGATTCAGATACTGTAATACATTCCAATCAAGAGGCGCAAAAGTCACAAACTGTAACGGCAATGCCGGATCAAAATGGTAGAGCAGCCAACCTTTGTCGAGAAAAAAGTCAAACGGGACCAAAGGGTGTTCGGCTGGGGGTACCCAAGCGTCGCGATCATCGACACTTAAAATGGACGATTCAGTGATTTGCGCGTAAATCGAAGGCAGAAGCTCCTCGGAAAAACTACCCATATTAAGCAAGATTTTTTCCAGTGAACCGCCTGCACGTGACTGATAGGATTTGGCTTTTTCCAGATCCTCTTCACTAACATTGTGGTCAGCAAGGGTGGCTTCGATGTCCATTATTGATGGATTACATCAGCAGCATCGTCTTCCCCGCCGGGTTGGCCA
>Ga0209632_10004865_pt1 | contig 11772 bp, 9 predicted proteins | sample COG_10_FD_184754 | JGI IMG/M metagenome (GOLD analysis project Ga0209632, IMG submission 184754) | Pelagic Microbial community sample from North Sea - COGITO 998_met_10 (SPAdes) (version 2) | ecosystem: Environmental > Aquatic > Marine > Neritic zone/Coastal water | place: Helgoland, sampling...
ATTCACCTGGATCACCCGCATACAATCCAAATCAAATATCTCCCGAAAAACCGGAGTACAATGAACTATCAAAACAAGCACACGAATATGTAGTAGGCGACGCAGTTCATTATAGAGGAGACGAAACACCAAATCGATTATGGAATGTAACAAATATTGGAGATCGTTTTCTAAAAATAGAAACAAATACTCCAAGCATAAACGATTCAGACACAATTAAATTAGTTACTGCATTAGACATTTATAGACAAGGTGACTATGATTCCATTTCGTCAACCTCGTCATCAATGTCAAATATACCCCCACCACCATCCGACGATCCTTCCCCCGATAGTTCAATAAATGGAGGGTCAATACTACCAATGCATGAACGATATTCGCATGCCGCTCATATGCCACCAATAAATATTAAGATTATTAACCAAGGAGAAGACCATTCGAGTGGAAGTGGAGTTGACAATGAAACCACAACCGATTATCCAATCCCAAATATAAGAGACAATTCAGAACACAACGATTCAATGCCGATTAGCGTACCCAATGTAGATACATTACATGATATAACACCTAGTAATATTGACCCTCCTGCGAAGGAACTCGATTTTAATAACTTAATAATCAAAAAAATCTAAAAAATTGAAAATATACAACTATTATATAAAAGTATCAATCTTATTTATATAATATGACAACTAACAATCGTATATTAAAGTTGTTTAAGTCGCGCAATACGCTAATCGACCAATTCGATAATCTAGACTATGATATATCAGATTATAGTGAATTTAGTATTAATGAAATCGATGCTATGAATAACCACGACCAACTTGACATGACAATTTCACACCGAAAAAACGATTCCAAGATTTATGTTAAACATTACTTTAACTCAAAACAGATAAACCGTGCTAATTTAGACAATGTCATTGAAGATCTCTATAACATTGATAATATCCTTAATAAAAAAGACACACTAGTAATTATTATAGACGATGAACCCAATGATACGATTATAACTAGAATTAGATACCTATACGACCACGATGGAATATTTGTAATTATCCATAATATTAATCGTCTTCAATATAACATATTAAACCATACTTTTGTTCCCAAATGCGAAATTTTAGGCGATACTGAAGTAGTCGAATTGAAGAAACGATATAATATCCTTTCAGATAAGCAATTACCTGAAATTTCTAGATTCGATCCACAGGCACTAGTAATGTGCATGAGACCAGGGCAAATATGTAAGTTCAATCGCGAAAGTTCAACTGCAATGTTTTACGACTATTATCGTATTTGTGTATAAAAATATAAAATTATAGTATAATATAATAAGAATGTCATCTGCGGTTACTGTTGGTTATGATGAAAAGGATTTTTTTTACCAAAATGCCGCAGCTGCGAAAGATATGATGCCAACGCAGGAACGATGTACCGATATATTAAATTACAGCAAAGACAAAAAATATATTATAGATGTTGAATCATCAAAATCGAATGTAAAGATTGTGAAACTAGATTATAGCAAGATGATAGTGAATCCCGTACCCTCTAATAAATTGTCCCTTAATACGGGATATGAATTTGAACTCATAGTTAATGGTCACGAATTAACGATTAAGCGAACCGATAGCGAAGAAGGTTGGACTCAACCATTGCAGTTCGAAGCAACTCGAATCCTTCTTACGGATGAAGATTGTCAAGGTGGAGAATTCAATAATAACCGTCAAGATTGTTTAGATACACAATTATGTAAAAATAAGGATTATTCTGTAAAAATACTTGATATGCAGAAATCACATACCGCATCGGAACAAAAATATGACGATTCGCAAAGTATATTTAACCGCGAATTGTTTAAAACTGCGAATCTAACTATCGGTATAATGGGATTGGTTGTTTTAGTATACCGATTCAAAACTCCATAAATTTATATAATAATAGTATAACCTATTATTATACACAATTTTTCATAATAATTGAGAACATGCTAGAATTCAATAATATACAAAATACAGGAACTATCGAAAAGAATATCATTCCCTCAATGGGTTCTGTGTCATTTAACAAGAATACACTTGTAGTCGATAACGTCCCCATTGACTATACAGAATTAAATGGAACATATAAGGTAAGGCAATCAAGTATAGTAAAACAAAATATAGGGATTAACGCATTTGACGGCGACAATTTAACAAAATGGACGAGTGAATATAGAATCCAACCGATTAAGGATGATTTTTATACAATAACACAGAGAACCACGGGGTCTTATAGTAGCGGGGATATAAAACGGGATCACTCTTTCGAAAACTCAATAAATTCGATTGAAACCCGTACCGGTGATATTTTGAGCGATACAAATAGAAGTAGTAACCGTTATAAAAATGAGTACATAAAAATACGATACGGGAATGCATATAACAGAAATAAGAAACCTAAATATAATGCGATTGAAAACAAATTAGATATCGTAAATAAGAAAATAGAAAGAACGAGATCAAAAAAAGATTTAGAAATAATTAATGATGGTAATTATGTAGGTGACACAATAACTACAATTCATAATGGACCAACAATAAAAGGCGAATGGTTAGAAATTGAGTTACCATCTTTAATACAATTATCTAGATATGAAATATTACCGGGTAAAATCGATAATACGGATGAATTAACTCCATTTCCGCGAGATTTTAGCGTATTGGGTTCTTCAGATGGAAACAAATGGGATATTATTGGTACAGAATCGAATTACGAACCAAGTTATACGGACAATAAAACGCCAATCGAATTTGTAACAAAATCCAAGAACCAATATAAATTTGTTCGATTGATTGTATCTAAATTAAATCCATGCGGCACATTATTTGAAGGACTCGGCGCAGTATCTATATCAAAATTTAATTTAGTAGGACGATTTTGTAAAATGGTAAATGGTTCATGTGAAACTTTCGAAGTATATAATAAGAAGACAAATATGCCTCAAATTGAAGGATTAACTATGATGGACGCTGAAGCGACTCTTTTAGCAGATTTAAATGATTTTAATGCGAAATATGCACGATATGTGAATTGCAATAATGCGATATTGAATAAAGATAACAAATTAGGATGTAGTAACCAAGATAAAAATATTGAGACTGTAAATGATGCCTATAATAAAATAAGTGAACCTAGTTCGGGTAGTATATCAACTGTAACAAACGTACCGGTCACTTCTTATTCAACGCATGAAGAATATGAAAAAAAACATAGTAAACTAGTAGACGAACACAATGAAATAATGCCATTAAGAAGGGAATTATCACAAAAGATGACTCAACTAACTGAACCCGAAAAATCCATCTTGAACGATAATATGAGAAAAAACGAAACAACTTCGTATATTAGCATGTTGTTAACAGTCGCACTTACATCATCGTTATTTTTTATATTTAAGAAAATTTAATTAGACATCGTCTTATGGGATTGTAAAGTTTTATGTTCCTATTATATAAAACAATGTCTAATAAAAATATGATTCGTGCTGTACCGTTACCTCAAAATGGATATTTAGGTTCCATGGAAACCACAATTAATGGGTCAGAACAGACATCAATGGTAGGATATAAACCATATGGTAAATACGTGGTAAAGACATCGTCATATTATAGTAACGATACACTCGGATTTAATGCATTTAATGACGATTTATCATATTGGGAATGTGATAATATGAATAATCCTAACACCAAACCTGGTGAAAAAAAATATCCCAAATATACCCAAAAAACATATTCGGGTATATCTCCATCGAGTTATTTAGGTGGTGGAAACAATAAAAATACATGGATAACCAAAGTTGGTTCTGAAGAACAAAAAGTTGATATTCGAGGTGAATGGATTCAAATTCAATTACCATATCGTTTATATGTGACAAAGTTCTCAATATTAACTCCTACATTCAGCAATGATAATAATACGTATCCTATGAAATTTACAGTTGTCTCGTCAAATGATGGTGAAAATTGGGCGTATGTAGAACAACAATCTATAAACAGCATTGATTTACCTTCTGGAAATTCCCCATCTAGAATGTTTGATGTTTCATCTTATAATAATTATTCATACTTTCGATTCATTTTCACTGAAATGCCTCCTTCAATGGAAAAGGTTCGCATCAGTACAATTCAACTACATGGAACTACCGAATTGAATAAATTAGAGTCATTCGCAACATTAAACCGTTCATTAGATGAGTCATGTAAGCGAACCAATAAAGCACCCACAGATAGTATAATATCAGGTGCCGACTCCTATCGACCTTCATATTCTGAATATGGAACGGTAGAAACTTCAGACGAGGTTGAACCGAATATACAAGAACCATTCAGTGAATTGGAAATAAAACAAAATAATCTCTATAATATGAACCGTATTGCACAAGATATTTTATCATATACTGGAATAGCAACGGGACTTGTAATCGCAAGTATACTTGTACGTACAATCATAAAAAAATAAAATGTTCGAATATAGTATACGAATTAACATGGATAAACGATTTCATGAGAATGGAGACAAATATAACAACCAAATGAAAGAAGTAGTCAAAAATTCTAAATTTATGTCCTATACATTAGATGATAAAGCAATCACCGAGAGAGAGGGCGGTTGCTATATAAAAGGTTCAGATGGAGCAAAGTTACTTAATATGCAGAAAGTGGATGATAATCTTCATACGTATTCCAGTTGCCAAATGAATGCTGCCAAAAAGCAGTCTACAGACCGGGAATTAAATATGAATAATGTAACAAATCAAAACAATGTGTACTATTCGCTCGTCCAACCGGATCTTGCAAAAACAACGAATGGTTATTATGATTGTTATTTAAGCAATCCTCGATCAAGCGAGATAGAAAAATCAAGCAATGAAGTTAAGGAAGTAATCATTTGGAAAGCATTTAACGAAAATGAAAAACACCTAATAAAAAAAGGAAATTATGCTTATTATAGAAACGGTGCCTTATTTATATGTGATAAACAGGGCAACGTATTAAAGCAAATGGGTAATACAATAGACAATCTTCAAGTTTATTATTTATTATCTGACAGTCAAAAGGCAAGTTATAGTGCTCGATATACCGATATATGATAACTTTTTATTCTATAATATATATAACAGCAAAGTATATTATGGGAAATTCGCCTTCTAAACCACCGGCATCACCGTGGCCACCGCAATGGTTAAAAGACGTATGGAAAAAACAAAAAGAAGAACGTGATGCTATTGCTGCGGAAAATAAACGCAAAGACGACGAACGTCTAAGTTTAATAAATGAAGAAAAAGAAAGCGTAAGACAGATAGAAGACGGAAAGAAACAAGCAATACGCAACGCACCCGAAAATGTGAGTTGGAATAAAAATGGGAAGAATGAAAAACGGACATATGAAAGTAATGATATAAACGGCAATCGTTTAGGAGGGAAAAACCTATATATTGATAACGATGGAATTATCAATGCAAATGAGAAACCGATAGCATTAGATATTAAACAAATGAAAAAACTACTTAAACACCGACCCGAATTAACGAATTCAATTTCAAATCCGAATTGGATAAAATTGTCATCAGACAACCAATCTAAAAATTTTGCATATCCATATGACCCGTACAATGAATCAGGAGATAAAATCGAATACGGAGGTAAAAGTCTAATAACAAGCAATGGTATATTTAAATTAGAGATGACAGAAGATGGAAATTTAGTATTGAAAAAGTCGATCAAAGGGTGTAATGGTAAATATACAAAAAGAGAGAATATTGGAGATTATAAATTGTATACAACTGACGCAACTGGATTACTTGATAAGGTTGTGTTTGCGAATCATTCTACCAAGAAAATAAATCCTATTGACAAATCTCTATTAGAGCGGGACGATTCATATGCGCATATAGGTAGTTATATTCCTGAAAATCTAGAAGACGGCCGTAAACTAGTACAGAATTTTGATGAATGTAAATCGACATGTACGTCAACTAATTGTGACTATATGTATTATATAGAGGAGTCGAATGGTACATTTGCGTGTTATGTAAAAAATGGGAAGGTAAGTAAATATATACCGATTCAACCAAATTCTAATATAAAAAAATCTGATTTACATATAGCCAATACAAAAATGAGACCATTTCCAAAAGATGACCTAACCACAAAAGATCTGAATACTGTCATACATAAAGTGAAAAATTACAAGGCATACTCGGAGTTTGAATATGACCCTGCTCTTATAACCGATACAAAGGATTTAGGAGGCAAATCGATCAACAATACGAAAACAACCCAAGAGGTACTATTTAACGGAACAACCGAATCATTTAATAATCATGGATTTCAAGCCACCAATGAGATAAAGTATGTTAAAAAAGATGGAATTCGAAAAGGAATACAGGACCATCAGTTAACCCCTATGAAAAAGATAGCACAAGACTATACTGAACTACAAGGTAAAATAGGAAAAACATATGATGAACTGGGAAATGACATTCATGCTATAACAAATACAGAAAAAACGGGCGTGCGTGATAAATTAGAGACCGAAAAAGAGTATATAAAACATTTTGTAGAAGTCGATTTAAATCCGTCAAAAACCGTGTCTGATGTACGTTTAGATGATATCAATACTATTATTTCTTATAATAACTCTGTTTTAAATTTGGGAGTAGTTACTGCTTCAACCTTATTAGTTGCTGGAATTATGATAGCAAGAGAATGAGAATAATATATAATATTTTTATAATATATATTGAATACAATGACGGACCATGCGAACGTTGATTTAAATGGACTCTTCGAAATACAACAAAATTATTTAACGGGTCTATCGCAACAAACTGACGACCCGGAACTAGCTAAAAAGGTGTCCGCGTTACAAACAAATTTAACAGAATTAAACAAGAATTTTAAGGATGCAAATCTATCTAGTAATAGAGCATTAACTCATCAAGATCAGGTATCTAAAATCGTAACAACTGAAAAAGATAGGCTATTAGAAAAGAAACAGATTATTGATAATGCTTTAGTTGGGAAACAACGTGCGATTTCGTTAAACGACAGTTTCCAACAAAAACAAAGTGCATACAACAATATTAAGATAGTTTGTATTTTTGCTTTAGCATTAATAGTATTATTCTCAATTTTACAAACAAAGTTAGATTACATACCATCTATAGTTTTTAGTTTAGGAATAATTACAATACTAGTAGGAGTAGTCTTATATTCATTGAATTCATATATTGAAATTAGGCGTAGAGAAAAAGTAAATTATAATTCTTTGGATTTACCTGACCCAGCAGCAAGAAGTAAACAAGAGTTAGATGAAGCAAATAAAAATTCTACAGATAAAGATAAAGACTTACTAGCGGGGATAAACTTATTTGGATGCGTAGGTCCAAAATGTTGTAGTTCAGGAACAATATGGGACAATGATAGTCTAAAATGCGTGTTTGATGATACATATGACCCAACAAAGGTGCAAGAAACCGAGACATTTATTACAGAAACTATTGAAAATCAAGGAACACAGACATCAAATTCTAGTAATTTTACAGAAAATTTAACGAGTGAATGTTCCAGTTGTTCGCCATATTAATCATGAGAATATATCATTCTATATTAATAATTTATAATATAGAATGGGTCCAAGGTACAGTAAAGCCGAACTAAACCAACAAAGAGATAGACGAAACGCAGTAAACAGTTTAACAAATACTCTCAACCATATAAATAGTAATGCGGCGGTATATCGTAAGAAATCTAATAACGTACATGCTGATTACAAAGATTTAGTTAAAATAATAAATCCTGACCCTCTACCTAGAGTATCTCCAAGTGATGCGAAAGGTCCTGTGGTGAGAAGTCGAAATCAAACAAATCGTGGAGGTGGAGGTGGAGGTGGAGGTGGAGGTGGAGGTGGACACCAAATGTCAAATGAGGCAATCATGCGCGAGTTTGTAAAAGTCAGAACCAAACTATTAGAGTTATTAAAAGACATACCCGATAAATCCAATACTTTGGATGAGTTGATTGACACTAAAGATATACGCGAAAGAGACAAGGCAAGACTTACATACTTGGAAAAGGTTCTAGCTCAAGCAATATCAGATCTAACAAATTATGGAGATCTTCAAGCATCGACACGTAATTTGTTTACTACAACGGTTACACAATTAGAAGGTAAAATAGTTAAACGAGAGCAATTAAATTATAATAATTATGAGAGACGAAATGAAGTAATGGACCGCGCGACAAAAAAGTTAGGGTCATCTTATAGCAACGATTATAGTAATGTAAGATATCAGGACCAACATACGCAATTTTTTGTTTCATTGAATTCTATTTTTTGGTATTTGTATTATTTGTTAATATTAGTAATCGGTTATCAACTACAATATATTCAAAATAACATGACTCTCCAGCGTAAAATTACTTGGATAACTGTTTTAGTAATATATCCATTTTTGTATTATGCTTATGATTTTATGGTAGTATGAAAAAGTATATGTATATTATAATAAGTATACTAGAATAAACAAAATGTTTGGTAATTCAATTATAGAAGGACTGAGTTATTGGCAATATTATCACCGTTCAAATAATTTGAGAGACCAGATAAATGCCGCAGAAATAAATCTTCAGAATATGATAAATAAGTTGAATTCTGAAAAACGTAATTTAGATGCTTTCGTTAGAGAAATAATAAGAATCCGCAACATGTACCGCAATAATATAGATGGATTTCTTCAACCTGCGTTAGAGAGATTAATTGATGAAATTAAGAAGAAAGATAAAGAGATAGCCCAATTAGAAAAAGATATCGAGGAGTTGAAGGCTAGCACCAAAAAAAAGAGAAAAGAATTGAATAATTTGCTAGAAAAATATCCTGATTTGAAATTAAATACAGACCAAGCTTTCAATGAGGTCCTGCCTCTAAAGAAAAAGGAATTCTCAAGCGCAAATCAATACTATAAAATGCTTACTTATCAAAACACCGAGTTGTCCGACCAGATTATAGGTCAACAAAATGATTTAACCACTGCTGATCGTAAATATATAACAAATGACTCTATAATTCCTTTTTATAATAGCATTAATTTTGTATTATTATTGACATACATTGTAATAGCGACATATGTAAGTTATCTTATATATTATGATATGATAACAAACAATCGTTACGGAAAAATCATATTGATTCTTCTTATTGTATTATACCCGATTTATATGTTTACACTAGAAATGCAAATATACGACAAGGCAAAAATGTTTAATTCTATGGTTCGCGCTGAACCATACAACCCAGTTGAATAAAAAATATAATTTTTAATATCAAATTATATTTTGATTTTTTATAAACCGTTAATATTTACATCGGTTGTATTATTTTTAATGACATCGTATTCTTGGTCCTCGGTAGTATCTTGATATTTGATACCAATTCCAAACCATTTAGATCCACGGTTCTTACCAAAACAGCGATCCATATAGTCGTGTAAATCTTTTGTAGATGGACCGCGTCCACCATAATTAATATCGTACCATCGATTAAACTCTCCTTTGAGTTCCCCTTTCTGAACGCATATATTAGGATTGGGACTGCGTTCGATACAATCTTCGACAAACTCCGATAGGTAATCCTGACTTTTTCTATATTCGTTGCTCTTTTGCATCACGATATCACAGTCGTTCACAATACCATTTGTCTTATCTGCGCGCTGGATAAGCATAGACAAGAATACTTCCTTCCATGAATCAAACTTCTCATCGATTGATTTGTCTAGTTTGTATTGATATGGTTTTTCGGTATCTCCTTCCACTGGATTATCAGTAAACAATGACTTAAATGGAACCGCGCGAATACGACGCCATGTACCATGGTCGTTACTCTTAATCTCCATTAAGACATTACATGTAACGACGAGTTTGAATTGTGGAATAAACGAGATAGTCTGAAGCATATATGGCGCGCGTGCCTGAATAGGATCCTTTCCACTAGTTAATTGTTTCATGATACCCTCGTTGATTTGGTCCCCTTTAGAGGGTTCCTGCATAACTGCGAAACGTTTGCCTTTAAGTTGTACGATTTCCGGGGCTAATCCACCTACCTTACCGCGCTTGTCAGTTACAAGAGTCAACGGAACGTCTCCCTTATAATCACCCAATGTGACTTCCATAAGGTTAACTAACACAGACTTTCCATTTTGACCGTGTCCGATATACATATTAAATGTTTGATTTGTAGACGTACCCAGCAAAGTAGATGCTAGATGGTCCCACATATATTCACGTAGTTCGGGTTCCGGAAACAACTTGTCCATAAAATCATTAATTTCGCCCCTGAGTTTATCGTGTTTAGGACCGAGTTGAACGTAATTAATGTTGGTAGACATGGAAATATTATCTTCCGGGATACCATTACGAAATGTCTTATCTTTGAAATCATATACACCGTTATCACAACATAGTAAATATGGATTTGTATCCAACTTTCCAAGAAATGTACCGTCGTAAAATAATTCTTTTGCTTCTCGCATAATGTTATTTTTATCGTTTGTTTGAGATAGACGCTGACATATTGTTAATATTCTTTGTTGTATCGTTAAATTAACATCGTCTTGTTCGGATACTGGTTCTTCGTCGTCGTCCGTACGCGTGCGTTTGCTCTCATTTTTATGCATATATTGGACTGCCTTACTTCGGTAAAGTTCACGTAATTGATTTGAAATTGCTTTTCGAAGAGTAGTACCTGAATCAAGATCGTACCATCGATGGTTCTTATAGTGCATCCATAGGTTACCTTTGACACTGGTACATACATAATCGTGTTTAAACATATGGTATAGAACCGTCGCTAAATCAAAATCTCCACAACTTGATCTGCTATCAGTTTTTCCCTTACCGCCACTTCGAAGTGTTTGTTCTACGTGATAGTCTATAGAATTATGACGGATCAATTCATATGATTCGGGTGCTTCGGTTTTGACCCAGTGATATAAAGAACGTTTGGTGATACCATCTTGAGGACGAGAATCAAACTTTCTCCACATATCACATAACTCCGGGATTTCACTGAACTGGAATGTAGATGACTGTGCGCTGAATGCTAACCATACTATTAATAATCTACTACTGATGTTTTTAAGACACCATCCAACACGAATCCATTTGGAATATGACCCTGATTCATAAAATGACGTTGGTAAAACCATTACGTAATCGTAAGCATCCTTCAAATCGTAATCAAGTTGTGATTTTGAAACCGAATCTAGGAAATTATTGAGTACCATGGTCAATTCGTCGGGATTTTTAATACTTGACATGTTAATGTCATCGTGTCTCGAAACATCACGAATTGTTCTAGGAACTGAAGTGTTTATTTTTCCAGTACCACCTAATTGGTGAATGCGCTTGTATTCTTCGTGTTCTTTGATGAACGAAGATTTTAAGAAGAATGATGGATTTGAGTCGTTTCGAACAGACAATGGGTAAATATCTTTCACGAAATCATAAGACGACAATGGAATTTCTCTACGCATGAACTCTTGGTCGGTATCATCGTACTCAACTTCGTGAATATAGGTAACTTTATAACGGTCGTGATTTGGTTTCCGCGATCCATACAATTGCCAATTTACAGTACCGTCAGTAATGCCTTTATCAAACACATCCTCCCATGAATTAATGATTTTAAGATCTCCCCATGCTTCGGCGACCTTAGGGATTACCT
>Ga0209632_10004867_pt1 | contig 11770 bp, 12 predicted proteins | sample COG_10_FD_184754 | JGI IMG/M metagenome (GOLD analysis project Ga0209632, IMG submission 184754) | Pelagic Microbial community sample from North Sea - COGITO 998_met_10 (SPAdes) (version 2) | ecosystem: Environmental > Aquatic > Marine > Neritic zone/Coastal water | place: Helgoland, sampling...
CAAGTAAGCATGCAGCCAGATTGAACGGCGATCGACCCGAGGCTATTCAGAAACGATCCCGAGGCCAAGTTTTCGGCCTCCGGCAGAACACGTGAATCCTACCCCATTCTCTCGTGCCTCCGGAGCGGAACGGCCTACCTTCTACCCCCCATGCAAAACGCCCTCCCCGACGACTATCTATTTCGACTGCTGGACAGCGAAGAGCGAGACGGCCTCTTCGTGAGCCACGTCGAGCCCACGCCTTTTACCGGCGGGCCTTGGAATAAAGCCCACCAGCATGGCGGCGCAGTGTCTGCGCTCTTCGCCCGTGTGCTCGGTCGGCTCGATTCGCCGACGCCTATGCGATTGACGAGACTCACCCTAGAAATGTTTCGCGGTGTGCCGCTTACCCCGCTTCGTGTCGAAGCCCGCGTGATTCGTGGCGGAAAGCGGATCCAGTCCTCCGAAGCGACCATTTTTGATGGCGAGACCCCCGTCGCCCGTGCGACCGCTCTTCGCGTTCGACAGGCCAATGGACTCGCAGAACTCGTCGTTGCGGGTTCGATCGATCCGGACATCACGCCTCCACCTGAAGTCATCCCAGCCTTTGAGGCCCGCCCCGGCTTCGAGATTCCCGGCTACATCTATGCCTGCGAGATTATTCCCAATCCGGATTTAGTAGCCGGCGAGCATTCGACGTTTTGGGCCAAGCTACGCTGCCGCGTATTCTCCGGGGAAGAGCCAACCGGAATCGAGCGCCTCGCGGCGGTCGTAGACTTCGCAAGTGGGGCCGGGAATGCGATGGATTACACCCGTTTCAGCTCGATTAATCCCGACCTCACCGTCCATATCCTCACGGAACCGCGCTCGGATTGGATCGCGATTCGTGGGCGTACCCTGCGGGCCATCGATGGGATAGGGATGAGTCACGCCACGATTCACGACCTCAGGGGGCCGATCGCCGAGGCCTCTGCCTCATTACTGCTGGGAGAGCGCTAAAACACGCTTCCAGCGGGGCAGCGATGTGGCACAGAGGCGGTAAGATTGCCGCCGGCCGAGATGCGCGGAGGACTGTCGCTGATGATTCCGCAGGCGTAGCCAGTATTCAGATCTCGGCCAGACGGCCCGCTTGAAACGGCGCCGGCAGATCACACCCCACCACACATCACAGCACACCACAAAGAGACACACCGTTTAGACACGGAGATGGAGACGAGATGGGAAAGCTCGATGGACGCGTAGCAATCGTAACGGGAGCAGGACAGGGAATCGGCGCTGAAGTCGCGCGGACCTTTGCCGCAGAAGGCGCTTCCGTAGTCGTCAATGACCTCGGGGCGAACCTCGACGGCTCGAGCGTCGAAGGGACCCCCGCAGAAGAAGTCGCCAAATCAATCGTCGACGCCGGGGGCAAGGCCGCCGCAAATAACTGCAACGTGACCGACAGCGACGCCGTCAAAGCCCTAACAGAGCAAGCGATCGACGAATTCGGCAAGCTCGACATCGTCGTCAACGTCGCCGGCATACTTCGCGATTCCATGATCTTTAAAATGGAAGAGAGCCAGTGGGACGCGGTCATCGCCGTCCATCTCAAGGGCACCTACAACACGATCCGCCACGCCTCGGAATATTGGCGCGCCAATCGCGGCGGCGAATACCGCATCATCAACTTCATCTCGGGCTCGGGCCTGTGGGGTGCACCCGCGCAGCCCAACTACGCAGCCGCCAAGATGGGCATCGTCGGCCTCTCCAACAGCTGCGCCACCGCCCTCAACGGCTACGGCGTCACCGCGAACTGCATCGCCCCGGTCGCCTACACGCGCATGACCGCCAGCCTCGAAGGCAAGGCGACCGTCATGGACTACAGCCCGAATAACGAGAAAATCTCGACCAAGAACGTCGTCCCGCCGGTCGTCTGGCTCGCCGCCGAAGAGAGTGCGTGGATGAACGGCCGCATCATTCAATGCGGCAACGGACGCATCGGCCTCATCACGGAGCCTTCGGTCGAGCGCGAAGTTACGACGCCCGGCGTCTGGGACATGGACGTCGCCTTCGAAGAGATGAACACGTCCTTCAAGGAAGCGGTCGTCTACCCGAACCCCTTCCGCAAGCCGAAGGGCTGAGCGAGACCTTCGCGGGCCGTGAAGTTCACTCACGGCCCGCGCTTATCTCGGCCTCATCTGCACCGCTCCCGAGCGCCGCTGCCAGTCTCTGCGCCTTACTCGGCACGGCAGCTTCCGAAGCGTCTCAGAACCGGAAGCGCACGAGCAAACCAAAGTTGTGCTTCCCCGTATCGAGAATCGGGATCACAATCACGTCGTCGTCGAAGGTGTCCGTCATGACGTACGCGACGAGATTAGCGAGCGCTGCGCCGGCCACGACGTCGTACCAGTAGTGACGGTCCGCTTCGATGCGGCTGTAGCCCACGACCGCAGCCGCAGCATAAGTCGGGAGTCCCCATTTCCAGCCGTAGCGGTAATGGAGATAGGATGCGCCGGCAAAAGCCGCAGCCATATGGCCAGAGGGAAAGGATCTCGCGCCTCCATCGGGTCGCTCGAGATCCGTCGCGTACTTAAGGCCCTGCACGCCCCCCATAGTGATGCCTGTTCCAACTAACAGCTGAGCGACGCCCTCTTTGTCCTTCTTGGCGAAGGATACTCCGCCGGCGAAGGTCGGAATCGCGATTTGCGCGATGTCTCCGTAGAGTTCGAGCGCATCCTTGGCCCGAGCGGGGGGTGAAAAACTTGCGAGTGCGAGACTCAGAGAGGCCATTGCTAGGGCATTCGCAAAATAGGTTCGGGTCGCGCTGCGCACTAAAAACCGAGTCTTATACCGACACCCAAGGTGTCTACGGTCTGGCGAAAAAACTGACCATCCGGCGAACGACCGTGATAGAAGCGTGTAAAGAACTCAATGCGCCTATGGCCCTCTTCTTCATTTTCAATCCGTAGAGCCAAGAGCGCGGCGACGTCCGGAACAAAATCGTTCTCCTGCCGAACCTGAACATCGACACCGAATACCGGGCGCAGCCAACCCTCCGCGAACGCGACGGGACTCACCCATTCTCCCCCAAGCTGAAAGATGAGCGGATCGAAGGCGGGTTGCGGCGTAATAAGCACGCCAACGCCGCCGTACACACGGACGGCTTCGGTCCATTGCTTCGAGACGAGCATATCAATCGTCTCAAAGGACACGGAGTCACGGAGGCGTCCGGTTTCAGCAACGTACTCGTCGCCCAGATGCGAACTCAAATGGGAAAATCGCAGCTGCGTGACGACACCCCCGGCTTCGATCGTACCGAGGAACGCGACGAAGTAGTCCTCATTAGAAAGGTCGAAGCTACTCGCGGTGAGGTCGAAAACCGCATCGAGCATCGCCTGAAAGCCAAACTCCCATCGCCCCCATGATTCTTCAGCCGAGCGTATGAGCCCGATTGTTTCTCCAAAGCCGACCTGAGCAACGCTGTCGAATTCGTCGGTTCCGAAACGCCACTGATGCTCGGCGGAAAACCTCGGCCAAGACGGATCCGCCACAAGCGGCTCGAAGAGTTCTCCTGAGGGCAGCACTTCGATCGACGCCTGCGCTGTATCTTCCGCCCCGACGACCGAAGGCGCCATGCAAAGAAGAGCGACCAGAATCCGCAGAGATCTCACGCAACGAGTACAACGGCGCAAAATCACGGCCAGCGAGTCGTCCTTTCTCGGCTGCTTCGGCCTAACCGACTTCAGCAAATCGTCTTCGACCCGATCTATGCCGCTATCCATGGGGCACTGTCAATCGCACAAGCAAAGCCACAAAAGATGGCGGCGAACGCTAGTCCGCGTCCGAATCGGAGAAATGATAGACACCCCACTGGCCGGAAGTTTCGGAGACCGCCAGCTTGAGCTTTTGAATCTGCGTTCGGCCGAAACGCTCCGCAATACGGCGCACGAGTTCGCGACCGATCCACGTCGCCAAATTTTCAGCTGAAGAGTTGTTGATCGGCAATACGATCACTTCATCCGTCGGAGCCAAATACTGACACTCGCGATAGCGAACTTCCGTATGCCCATCGTCCCGTTCATTGATCTCGAGATCCGGATGCTCCCCGGGCAGCAGCCAGTGCTCATCCAGCCAATCGCAGAGCTCGCGAATCACGGGCTTCACCAAGATGAAGTCGATGACAATCCCCTTGTCCGTCAGTTGTCCTTCGATCTCCGCATCCACGTGATAGTTGTGGCCGTGAAGTCGTTCTTTCGACCCATCGGGAAAGATCAGGAAATGGGCACAGGAGAACTTAAAATACTCCTTGTGCATATGAATTGCCCAGCGCTCTGTCGACATCAGCCGAGTATGCCACAAGACGCTCCTTAGAAGACCAGCTCGGGCACACGAGACATTCGAGACTTGACCAAATCCCCTCGCAGTCGGAAGCTCTTGGCGATGACGACCTCCAAAGTGCCCGCTGATGAAAGTGCCCGCTATACGCCCAAGCTGCTCGGCGTGCTCAACCTTTCGCCGGAATCTATGGTGGAGGAATCGATCGCTGTGGGAGAAGAGGCCGTCGCCGAGCGCGCTGCCCTACTCGCGCGCACCGGCGCGCATTGGATCGACCTCGGGGGGCGATCGATCACGCCGGATGTTCCTATGGTCAGCGATGAAACCGAGCAGTCTCGCCTCAAGCCGGCACTCGAGCTGCTCAAAAATTCGAGGTCTGAGAGTTTCCAGGAGCGCATTTGCGTCGATACCTGGAGCGCGGCGACGGGATGCTTCGGGCTCGAACATGGTGCGGACGGCGTGAACTATACCGGCGGAGCCCTGCCAAGTTCGCTCTTGGACGCGGTTGCCGGGAAAGCGGCGACGCTCTTTTTGACATTCATGCCCTACGACAACGCCTATCAAATGCGGACCGCGGAACCGGCGGACGTCAGCGTCCAGGCCGTTCTCGATCATCTGGGTAAAAAAGTCGAAGCTGCCCGCGCGGCGGGAATCGAGCATCTCATTCTCGATCCGAACCTCGGAATCATCCACCCGACAACCGACGACCATCAGAAGATCCACCAACAGCTTGCGATCCTTTGGAACCTTGACGACTTCCGGTCGCTCGGCTGCCCCCTGCTGCTCTACGCCGCGCGCAAGCCCGAACGCCTGGCGCGAATCATGACCGCTTCTGCCTGCCTTCATGCGCGCGCCGACTATATTCGTACCCATACGCCCGAGATGATTTGGCAACTCCATCAAAGCGAGGCCTAACATGAAACCGAATGCGCCCCCATCCGGCAGCCTAGAAGGCCGAATCGCACTCGTCACGGGCGCTGCGCACCGACTCGGCCGCTCCCTCGCTTTGGCGTTCGCCGATGCCGGGGCGCACGTGATCATTCACTATCACACGAGTCAAAACGCAGCGGAGAGTCTCGTCGCAGCAATCGAAGCCAAAGGCCAGCGTGGACTCAGTGTCTCCGCAAACCTCGCCGACGCCGCCCAAGCCGAAACCGCGCTTCGCGAGGCCATCGAGACTATGGGCGGACTCGACATCCTTGTGAATAACGTCGGCACAATCGTCTGGAAGTCGCTGCAGGATCATTCACCCGAAGACTGGGCGGCTTGTTTGGGCGGCACCCTCTTCACGACGCTTCACGCGAGCCTAGCCGCACTCCCCGCACTTAGAGCCTCTGGCCACGGCCGCATCATTAACATCCTCGACGCAGATGCGGACGCGACGGATCCCGTCCCCTACGCCACCGCGTATAAGATCGGCAAGCGCGGCACGTTCACGCTCACTAAAACGATGGCCGTCGACGAAGGACCTCACGGCGTAACGGTGAACGCCGTATCCCCCGGCACGCTTGAGGATTCCGGCGAGAAGCCAGACCTCGGACAGATCCCGGCAGGCCGCTACGGCACTCACGCCGACGTCGAACATGCCGTCCTCTATCTAGCGAGCGATGCCGCCGGCTACGTGACCGGCACGCACATCAAAGTCTCAGGCGGATATCTCATCTAATCCGCGGACTTGGAATCGATCCCCTTGCGCACCTCAGAGTGTCCGCAAAGACTCCGGAATGGTCGGGGTGGAGGGATTCGAACCCCCGACTTTGAACTCCCAAAGCTCACGCTCTGCCAGACTGAGCTACACCCCGACCGATTTCGATTAACGCTGACTGAGCCGTCGATCAAACGCCTTCGCAGGTGGCAAGGACCACGCGAGGCACCCGCCAAGCTTACAGAATTCCGAGCCGCTGTCGTCTCTATGTCGCACGTCCCACTGAACAATCCTCCCAAATGGCAGCGATGCGGCAACTAAACCTCGAATCTACGCCGCTCCGTCTACCCCCGGGAGCGCGAAGGGCTGCTGAGCCAGCCAGCCAAGCAGATCGCGCATCGCGTTCTGGTTGATCTCGTGGCCCATTTCGTATTCGCCCCAGGCTGCCTCGATGCCGAGTCCCTTGAGCGCCTCGAACGCAGCCTTTCCCGAATCGATCGCGACCATCGGGTCGGTCGTGCCGTGGATCAACAGCGTCGTCAAATCCGCACGCGCCTCGTCGGGCTGCAGCGAGCCAAGGACCTCCTCCGGAAGCCAAGTCGAAAGCGCGACAAGCGCCGCATAACGGTCGGGCCGGCCGAGCGCCAAGTCATAGGCCATCACACCGCCCTGGCTGAAACCCATGATCACCAAGCGATTCGGGTCGATCGGATAATGCTCGAGGGCATCGTCCACGAACCCTTCAAGCACCCCCCGCGCACCGACGAGCGCCGTGGGATCGATCTCGCCGCCCCCCGAAATTGGGAACCAAGCGTACGCGCGCTGCCCCGGCTCGGGCTCGATCACGATCGGACCCTGCGGACACAGGAACATCACCTGCTCACCGGGTACGGCTTGATTCACGAGCGGTGCGATTCCCAGGAGGTCGTGCGCGTTTGAACCAAATCCGTGCAGCGCGAGAATCGTCGGGAAGGGTCCCGCGCCGGCGGGGATATGAGCGGCGTGCATGAGTTCCATTGAGTGCCGGGCTCCTTCTTAGGGCGTCTTGTGGTGATCTGTCGGTCGTCTTTTGGCCAGCTGGCCAACGCTCGGCCCGCTCAGAGGAGCGAGCGAACTCAGTCGTGTGACCTTTGGCGCGGAGGGTACAGGGCTCGCCTGTCCGTGCTATCCATGCGAGCCGAATTCCCGGTCCTAGGCGAAAATCTTCGCGAGCAAGCGAGCTTCGTCACGGACCAGATTTTCGAACCGGAAACGGACGCGTAGTTCTACGCCCACTTATTCGCGTGTAACGCGAAGAGGCGCGTAGCGATTGCAGGCCTTCGATTCTGCTGCATCCCCGCTGAACAGTCGTCCGAGTGGCTTCGAACCATGCCGGAACCCGCGTGTGGCTCAACTCCCGAACACAACAGACCGCATCACCCGCTCAAGGCGGATGCCGATGCCAGGAACAACCGAAATGACCGACCGGAACGCCCGCGCGAAAAGCCTCTTCGAAAAAGTCTGGGACGCACACACAGTGCGCGAGCTCCCGTCGGGCCAGACGCAACTGCTTATCGGCACCCACCTCATTCACGAAGTCACGAGCCCCCAAGCCTTCGCCATGCTGCGAGAGCTCAACGTGCCGGTCCGGTTCCCTGACCGCACCTTCGCCACCGTCGACCATATCATCCCGACCGATGATCAATCCCGCCCCTTTTCGGATGAACTCGCCGAAGCCATGATGAGTGAGCTCGAGCGCAACTGTCGCGATCACGGCATCACCTTCTTCTCGCCCCAGAGCGGGACCCAAGGGATCGTCCACGTCATCGGCCCGGAGCTCGGCCTGACCCAGCCCGGCATGACGATCGCCTGCGGTGATTCGCATACCGCGACCCACGGCGCCTTCGGTGCCATCGCTTTCGGCATTGGCACGAGCCAAGTCCGAGATCTGCTCGTTTCACAATCGATGGCGATCGCGCCCCTAAAGGTCCGGCGCATCAATGTCACAGGTAAACTCCCCCCCGGCGTCTACGCCAAGGACGTCATCCTGGCGATCATCCGCAAGCTCGGCGTGAATGGAGGCGTCGGTTATGCATACGAGTACGGAGGCGAAGTCTTCGACCGCATGTCCATGGAAGAGCGCATGACCGTCTGCAACATGTCCATCGAAGGCGGCGCACGGTGCGGTTACGTGAATCCCGACCAAACGACGGTCGACTACCTGCGCGGCCGCCGCTTCGTTCCCGATGACGAGAATTTTGCCGCCAAGGCCGAAGGCTGGCTCGAGCTGGCTTCGGATGATGGCTGTCACTACGACGACGTCGTCACGATCGACGCCTCGATGATCGAGCCCTCGGTCACTTGGGGCATCCATCCCGGACACAACTTGGGCGTCAGCGAAGCGATTCCGACTCCTAACACGGTCCCCGACGATGAGCGTGTTGGCGTCGAAGAAGCGCTTGAGTACATGGACTTCGTAGCTGGCGCTTCGATCGCAGGCACGCCGATCGATGTTGCCTTCATAGGCTCCTGCACGAACGGCCGAATCTCGGATCTGCGTGAAGCCGCCAAAGTCGCGAAGACCGGTCATGTCAAGGACGGCGTGCGCGCGCTCGTCGTGCCCGGCTCACGCGCGGTTCAAAAGCAGGCCGAAGACGAAGGCCTGCCGGAGATTTTCCGCGCAGCGGGCTTTGATTGGCGGGAGCCCGGATGCTCGATGTGCCTGGCCATGAACCCTGACAAGCTGAAGGGACGCGAAGTCTGCGCCTCATCCAGCAACCGTAACTTCAAGGGGCGCCAGGGCTCGCCATCGGGTCGCACACTCCTCATGTCACCAGCCATGGTGGCAGCAGCAGCAATCGCCGGAGAAGTCACCGACGTCCGAAACGTCGGATAAGATACTCTCCTCTCAGACCCAGCTGCTGACTCCGACTAACATGAGCCAGCAAGATTCGCAAATCAAAGCGAAACCAGAAAGAAAAATCATGAGCAACGACAAGCTGACCAAAATCGACTCCGTCAAAGGTACCGGCTGCGTCGTCCGGGGTGACGACATAGATACGGACCGCATCATCCCGGCTCGCTTCATGAAAGAAATCACCTTCGACACCATGGGCGAGCACGCCTTCGAAGACGCGCGCCTTCAGGCGAAGGGGCAACACCCGCTCGACGACGAGCGATTCGCCGGCGCCGGAATCCTGATCGTCGGCCAGAACTTTGGCTGCGGCTCCTCCCGTGAGCACGCTCCGCAGTCGCTCATGCGATTCGGATTCAACGGCTTCATAGGCGGCAGCTTCGCCGAGATCTTCTTCGGCAACTGCACGGCATTAGGCCTCCCCTGCGTCACGCTCGCAGACGAAGACCTGATCAAGCTGATGGACTCCGTCGAGCTCGACCCGACCCAGGAGATCACAATCGATGTAGCGGGTAACAAAGTTCGCTGCCGCGCCGGCGACCTCGAAGCCGGCATCCCCACAGGAACCCGCCAGCAGCTACTTGAAGGCGCCTGGGATGCGACGCAGGTTCTTCTCGACGCCGGCGACCAAATTGAAAAGACCGCAGCGGCACTGCCTTATTAGGAAGACCTCCGGATTCGATGCTATTTCGGCTGGATTTCCGCGCCTACTTCCCGCTAAAGCTCGGATCCCGCTTCTCCACGAAAGCGGTCGTTCCCTCGACGCGGTCGTCTGACGCGAAGCTCAGACCAAATGCTCGCTGTTCCAGAGCGTGAGCCGTTCGCACGTCCGCGTCTTGGCCTTGCTGCATCACTTCCTTTGCGAGCCGCGTCGCAACCGGGCCACGCGCAGCCACGGCTTCACCGGCAGCAATCGCGGCCGGGAGTAATTCCTCGGGCTCGAAAACCCGATTCACGAGCCGGATATTCGCCGCGTCCGCGGCAGCGATCGGTTCGGCCACCAATACGAGCTCCTTCGCCCAAGCCAGGCCTACGCGGCGAACCAGACGACTCGTTCCTCCGAAGCCAGGAATGAGTCCCAGCTTCGTCTCGGGTTGACCGATCTTGGCTTTCGTGGAGGCGTAGATCCAATCGCAGCAAAGGGCGAGCTCGCACCCCCCTCCGAGCGCGAAGCCGTTCACTGCGGCGATCGTCACGATCGGTAACTCTTCGAGGCGCCCAAAGATTCGATGTGCCTTGGCTGAAAATGCCTCGGCTTCAAGGGGCGTCATTCCCTTCATCTCGGAGATATCCGCACCGGCGACAAATGCACGACCTGCACCTGTCACGACGACGGCTCGAATGCCGGCATCCGCTTCGATCTCGTCGACCGCGAGATTGAACCTGTCGACCACCGCCGCATTGATCGCGTTCAGCGCGTCGGGGCGGTCAATCGTCACGATCGCGACAGCGCCCTTTTTTTCGAGTCGTACCAAGTCTGCCATAGCCGGGGATCTCCGTATCACCTTGGGGCAGCCAGAGGGGCCACCGCGCGCGGGAGGGTAACGCGTCAACCGACGGTTTCCGCCGATCAATCCGAAGAGCCGGCCAGCGTGATATCGTCGTGATCTGAAACCCATCCCGCGGACACCAGCAAGACGCCCATGCTGGCCCCGCTCGAACCAGGAGCTTCACCATGGCCGCCGCTGCCCCGATCATTGCGCTTATTTCTGCTGGCCTCGCCTTCGTCGGATTAGCGGGCGCGTTCCTCGGAATACTGCCGCCTATGGCCGGCTTTCAGACCTTCATCGCGGGCTGCCTCGCTGGCGGACTCTTCTCAACAATCATCGCGCTCGTCGGCATCTTCCTGACCCGCGGCGGCGTAGACCCCGAAGGCCGAATGCGCGCCCTGATGGCCCTCGCAATTGGACTCGGCCTGATGATCATCGTTCTCGGAGCAGCCTCCACCGGCGGCGATGCACCCCCGATCAATGACATCACGACGGACCTCACGAACCCACCCGCCTTCGCCGACGCTGACCTCGTCGCGGACTATCGCGGTCGCGACATGAGCTACCCGCCGGAATTCGTAGAGATCGTTAGCGAACACTACCCCGATCTCGCGCCCGTACGGGTTTCTGCTGCACCGGCAGACGCTTTCCTGCGGAGCCTTCGTGCAGCGGAAGCCCTCGGCTGGGAAATCATCGCGAAGGACGGTCCCGGCGGCGCATTCTACGCAAAGGACGTGACCTCGATCTTCCGCTTCGTCGATGACATCGTCGTGCGAATCACGCCCGACGGCACAGGTTCTTTGATCGACATCCGCTCAAAGTCACGAAAGGGACGCGGGGACCTCGGCGCGAACGCCATGCGAATCCGAGCCCTTGTGGCCGAACTCGAGGGCTAGACGCCTTAAATCGAAAACCCGTAACTGGAAACCCGCAACGGGAAACCTAAGGCGGCGCGAGTAGTTAGGCCCCTGGATTCGCGTCCAGAGCGGCGCAGAGCCGCACGATCGCCATCATGGCATCAAAGGTCTGCGTTGTTCGCGAGGCCGGGCCATCCGCGCAAAGCTCGGCGAAGCCGCCATCCCCGGCCTGTTCTTCAAGCAGCTGCTCCAGCAGCTCGACCACATCAAAGGTAGCCCCAGGCATCGCCTGCGCGTCACACGTGAGAAGCACTCGCAGCGTCGCTACGGCGTCGACCGCACGACTCCGAAAGCCCTTCTCGAGCGCCCGCCCGCACCACTGAAGCGCTTCATCCGCTTCTTCATCCGGCACGTTCGTATAGAAGTGGGCATACGCGAGCATCGCTGCATAACCGTCATGCTCCACGGAATCCGGCGTGAACCGCGTCGCCAGAAAGACCCCAGCCGCCTCGAGGTGACTCGTCTTCGAAAACGGTGTCCGACCGAGAATCCCGGCGATCATCCCCGTCCAAAAAACCTCGGCCTGCGCGAC
>Ga0209632_10004868_pt1 | contig 11764 bp, 8 predicted proteins | sample COG_10_FD_184754 | JGI IMG/M metagenome (GOLD analysis project Ga0209632, IMG submission 184754) | Pelagic Microbial community sample from North Sea - COGITO 998_met_10 (SPAdes) (version 2) | ecosystem: Environmental > Aquatic > Marine > Neritic zone/Coastal water | place: Helgoland, sampling...
CGTTCGCCCATTGCGCGTTGTCTATTGGTGCAAATAATGGCGACTGTTCTTGTTTTTTGATTACTTGAGAACCGGACCCAGTAGCATTGTCTAAAAGACTTTCATTTGCCCCTTCAAGTCCTGGATTCGTTTTTAGATTTCCACCAAAAAATGGGACCATATTATTATGTTGAAAGTGTTCTCCTGACACTTTACTACCGTCTAAAGACAGATATTCGGTTCCATTATCTGAATGTGTGTTTTGCTGACTAAAATATTTATCAGTATATACCCCTCCACCGTTATCATACCGATTGTTTACAGTCAAATTGGCGGTGGTTTCATTTTCATTCGAATCTACTGGATAATTCGGATCTGCTACATTTGTGTTCGGTAATGCTTGTTGATTTGAAAAATTTTCAGGTTCGTCCTTCTTTTTATTTTGGTTGTTAATTAAATATAGACTAGATAACGCAAATAATGGTACGACAACTTCCATATTTGATTTTATATTATATAAATATATTACTTTATATGATATTCTTTAGTTTAGTTTTTGGTTTTATTTATATTTCCAGAATAAAGGGTTCCAGGACAACTTTCTTCGTTGCCGGAAATACATATAGAGTTTCCAGTTAGGTAAAAATTATTTTGATTTGTGCCATTCACGAATGGTAGTTTTGTGGTATGGTTATCTTTTTCTAAAATACGTGTTTGGACGTTTTCATGAAACCCCTTTTCTAAACCATTCAATGGATTTAATAAAGGTGTTTCCCATCGGGTTTGTTCTAAATCTTTATACATCCAGGCTGGATGGCTCGCACGACTTTCTTGGATAAAAGGTTGACTTGAATGGTAGTTCTTTTTCGCGCTATATACAGACTGTTTTTGATAGTTATTTTCGTCGGTTAAGTCGCGATTTAATGGACGAGTTAAACCACGTAGATCACTTTCTAATGCTACTGTATTATCTTGTAAGTTAGCTCCCCAATGTTGTAATCTAACTTGTGCGTCTTCAAAAAATGGCAACTCTTCTCCTGGTCCGGGTGTATTCAACATATATCTCCCAGCAAAGCTACTTTCGTCAATTTGTTTTTTTATTCTATGCGGATCATCATGAAATCTCGTAAAGGACATTGTATAATGAGTAGTTATTATATAACTGGAAAAAATACTAGGATAAAAAGAAATATAAACATTGATGTCTTTATAATATATTCGGAAGTTCTCAATCATGCCTAAAATATGTCTAAATATGATTGTGAAAAACGAAACTAAGATTATCAAACGGTTACTGGAAACAGTACTGCCTTTAATTGATACATATTGTATATGCGATACGGGTAGTACAGACAACACCATTAATACTATTAAAACGTTATTTGATAATGTAAATATGTCAGGAAAAATCGTAGAAGAACCGTTTCGTAACTTTGAATATAATCGTAATTATGCACTAAAACAATGTTTCGGTATGGATAATGCTGATTACATACTATTTTTAGATGCGGATATGGTTTTAGATATAACGAATAATGCCTCCATAATGGAGTTCAAAAAATCTATGAATAAAGACGCGTACTATTTATTACAAGGAAATAACAAATTTCACTACCAAAATCTTCGTATTATTAGAAATACAGGGCAATTTTCATATTGGGGAGTAACACATGAGTATATCCAAACTCCTGCGAATACAACAATCTATAGAATCCCCAAATCAGTATTGTTTATTAATGATATTGGCGATGGTGGTGCAAAGGCGGATAAATTTACTAGGGATATAAGGCTTTTAACCGATGGATTAATTCAGAATCCAAATAATGACAGATATACATTTTACCTTGCGAATAGCTATAAAGATTCACAACAATATGAAAACGCGATAGAGACATATAAGAAAAGAATAGAACTAAAAGGATGGAACCAAGAAGTTTGGTATTCGTATTACTGCGTTGGATTATGCTATAAACAATTGAATGATATGAAAAACGCAATATTTTATTGGCTTGAAGGCTATAACTATTTACCTGAACGTATCGAGAACCTGTATGAAATCATTCATTATTATAGAACTAATGGAAATTACGTACTAGTTGATGTATTTTACAATATGGCCCAAAGAAGTCGAGATAAGATTAACGAAGAGAGTCAATTATTTTTTAAGAAAGACGTATATGATTATAAGATAGATTACGAGTTCTCAATTGCCGGATTTTATAGTAACCAACAAAACGTAGATATGATACCGGTGTTTATGCGAGTATTGAATTACCCATTGGATAATAACTTGATAAATAATACATTATCTAATTATAAGTTCTACACGAAATCATTATCGGATGTGAAACTACCCGAAACTGGTAATCTAAAACTTATGAATGACCCTTCATTTATGAAAGAACACCAAAATATGTTTAATTCAACGCCTTCTATATGTTATAATGAGAACAATGACAAACTATATGTAAATAATCGTGTTGTTAACTATTTTATAAATGAAGATGGTAGTTATAAAAATCTGGATGAAAATAATACCATTATAACAAAAAATATAATTAGTGTGTTTGACATAACCAATCCGAAATGGATAAAAGAAAAAGAGTTTGAATTAGAATATAATACCAAACATGATTGTGTATATGTGGGGTTAGAAGATATTCGGTTATTATCAAACTCAATGGGTATTTGCTTTAACGCAAATCGAGGAATTTCATATGGTAAGATAATGATAGAAACTGGTTCAATAGACATGAATTCTCAAAAAATGTCTTCATCTCTTGTATCAAAACCGAATTCACAATCGGTAGAAAAGAATTGGGTATTGTTTAATACCGCACTAGAACGTGTAAAAGTAATATACAAGTGGTATCCTTTGACAATAGGTGAATATATCCAAAACGAAGACATCAATTTGCATCACCTACCGGTCCCAGCAGTAGATACGAACACTTCTTTTCTGACTACAAGCGTGATAGAAACCCCCAGTATATTTAAAATAATGCGCGGTTCAACTAATGGGGTAACTATAAACAATGAAATCTGGTTTATTACACACTTGGTAAGTCACGAACGGAAACGGCATTATTATCATATGTTCGTCGTATTAGATATAGATACTTTCAACGTAAAACGATATAGTGTTCCATTTACATTTGAAAAGAAACATATTGAATACACACTAGGGTTTGTGTTTGATACAAAAACGGAGAACTTTCTTATTGGATATAGTACAATGGATCGAACTACCAATTATATTGAAGTTTCAATGGGAAATATATATAATTTGTTTGCGCAATAACTAATATAGATATATACGTGTATTATTTACATAATGGAATCCACACGAACGACCGAAATCCATAACTTGAAGTTTACTTCTTTTGTAAATGATAGTATGGCATCTTATTTTGTTGATGCGAATACAACTTGGGAACCACATATTACAAAATTTATAACTCTATATAATAGTTTTAATAACATTAATAATATAATTGATGTTGGTGCGAATTTTGGATATCATACATTATTATTTTCAACGGAAGTAACGCAAAACGTATTCGCATTTGAACCACAAGCACAGAATTTTAAATTATTAGAAAAAAACATCAAAGATAATAAGTTAACAAATATTATTCCATATAATCTTGCATGTGGTGATGTAAATTGTGATATACAAATGCCATTTATAACCGATCTTAAAGAATATAAAATAAATATGGGCGATTTTACCCCAAATATAGCGAATAATATAAACGAAACAACTACTACTACCAAATCTGTATTATTGGATGAGATGAATTTTACATCACAAATAGATTTAATTAAGATTGACGTTCAAGGATGGGAAAAAAAAGTATTATTAGGTGCATCTAATATATTAAGAATTCATAAACCGATACTAATTGTTGAATTTGAATGGTTTCAATTACAAAAAACAAACACTACATGTCAAGAACTTTTTGATTTTATTAGAAATAATAATTATCATATTTTTTATTTAGAATATCAATATCCAAGCGATCATGTATGTGTTCACAATGATAATTTAACTGAATTCCGAAATAGTTTTAAAGATTATATTTTTCCACACACAGTAGATAATGATACAAATAACAATATCCAATATGGGATTGATGAAAAGATAGTAGTTGTGTAAAATAAGTTAATCGATCTCTGTTACGATGGCTGTTTTACAACAACCAAAACTGCGACGATGCCACTGCGTTATACCATGGTCTTGAATGCCGGCCATGTGTAGTTTGGTTCCATACCCCATATTTTTATCAAGACCATATTGTTCTGATAAAATTGGATGTTTTTCACACATTTCTAATACATAGTCATCTCGGGCGGTCTTTGCTAATATACTCGCAGCAGCGATTGCCATGTATTTACCATCACCCTTTTCCACAGTAACATAAGGTATTTGTTGATAGTCATTCGTGCTGGCATCAAAATGACAATATGGTTTGAAATAATTACCATCTACAATCGCCATAAATTTTGACGTGTTATGTTGGACTCCAGTAACATCATTTACTTTTGGTATAGACTCACGAATGCAACTATGCATACCATCCATCACGCACGCCAGAATATTTTTATTGTCTATTTCAGTTGCTTCCGCATATGAAATATGCCAGGCTAGAGCATTTTGTTTTATATATTCTGCTACTTCACGTAATTTTGTTTTAGAACTGAATTTCTTACTGTCTTTAATATCCACCCCTGAAAACAATTCTGGATTTTTAGGAAGAACTACTGACGCAATATATACACGGCCAAACATACAACCGCGACCGGCTTCATCCATAGATATTTCATACAAGTCCGCATTATCGCTATAAAAACGGTCTAATAACGGAGTTTCTTTTTTAACACGTGTCTTTTTAGTAGTTTCCATTGGTATTTGAAATATTTACAAAAATAACGTTTCTATTCAATTTTTCGTCACAAAATATTTTTCGTCCTATAGTTTATATATAATGAAGAGTTTCAAATTAACACCTCTAATCATTTTTTTAATATTACTCATAGTTTTAGCAATATCAATCTACCTGAGAAATTCCTACCTAGTAGAAGGTGTTGAGAACATGTTCAATGATAAAGGTCAATTTAGTGATTTTATATTACCTGAATATTCTCAAACATCCCCCTTGACACAATTAACCGAAACCATATTCTATGATAAGAAAAATGGAAACATTGTAGAGGCAGTTGTCGAATGGAATACACAAACACCAAATGGAACCGAAGGTCAAGAACAAAGTGAAGGAGAACCCTCGAATAATGGTGCTGATGAGGATGCTGAAATGGTTGGTAAAATAGGAGAAAATATTTCCAATACTATCAAGACTATAGCGAATGAGTCATCTAATTCAAGTGAAGAAGAAATAAAAGAAAAAGTAAGAACAAAAATAGATGAGACTATACCGTTATTAGGTAACTTAAGCAATGGATTAAATAATGACATTACTGAAAATAAAGATACAATAGTAAATGAAATAGCAAGTAAAATAAAGAAGGAAGGACCTAATTTACCAGAGAATGTAGTTGATTCGATTCCATCGGTTAAAAACGCATTAAATAACGCAAATGGTGTTGTAGATGTTGTAGGAGAAAACCTTTCTGAAGGACATGAAAACATGGATTCTCAAACATCTACATTAAAGCGATTAATTATTACTCCTCGCAATGGAGCAGATAGTTATATTTATGATATTACAAAGACAGCAGAATGTATTAAGAAACCAACCCAGGAGAGTTTAATCGATAATGTAGATACCACATATGGTTCGTGGAGTTATGTTAGTCAAAGCGAATTCGCCCCTGAAACCACCGTTTTTTATATGCCTTGGAAAAATGAAACATATTTAACTGTTTTTGAAAATGCTGATGGAAAAATGGTCCCTAAGGGTGTATTCCACTTTTCTAAAGAAAAGAGTAGTGTTGTAGATGTAAAACCAGTTGAACTCACTAACTATATCAATACTCAAGATGATAACAATAATAAATATGTAAAGGTTGAAAAATATGGAGAACACGATTTATATCAAATAGATAAATTTGTGCTATATGACCTTGCTACTTCCAATTTAATTGTTCGCAAAGAGCATAATACCGGAAGTATTAATATCTATAATGGTATCGGTGATACAATCTCAATTGACAAGGTAAATGAAACATATGAAACTAATAAAACTCACGAAAATCAAGAAAAATTTGCTGAACTAAAGGCGTGGACTACATTAGACGGGCAAGGTGAGAACATAGTTGTTTACATTAAAAACAATGATAAAACCTTAGTAGCTGTTTGTGGGTTTGAGTCAGGCACTATGGATTCTTTAGTATTAAAGAATGTAAAAAGATTCACTTTATACGGAATGGATAATGGTGATAAGATTGAGAAACCCACCCAAAGTGAGTGTGATAAGAAAACCGCGGAAAACCAAGATAAAGATGGAGCTGCCAAAGTAAGTGAGGCAAAGTCTGACGATTATATCCTAAAAACTCAAATTGTCCCTCCTGTATGCCCTTCTTGTCCTATGTGTCCTAAAAATGATGCTTGTACCAATTGTGGTGGTAATGGTGGTTGTGGAACCAAGGGAGCTGATGGCAAATCTATGGTTAAGGATGAAAAACAAGTAACTAAGGTAGTTGATGAAAATGGTAACGTAATTTCTGAAACAGTAGGTGAAGTAACTGATTTGGCACGCGATACCGCAAGTGGAGCAGTAGGACTTGCCAAAGATACAGTGGGTGGAACTGTGGGACTGGGACGCGAAATACTTGGTGGTGCACTTGGCTTAGGACGTGAATTAGTAGGCGGTGCTACCGGATTAGTTCAAGATGTTACTGGTGGTGCGACTGGGCTAATTCGCGATGCCGGAAGTGGTGCCGTAAAGGTATTAACTCCCGAACAACAACAGCAACAACAACAACAAGCGTCCGGAAATATGGCATATCAACAAACTGGTGGAAATCAAGGTCAAAATTATGGAACTAATAATAACTTCACCAGATTTGGTGCCTTACCTGAAAGACCTAGTAATTTTATACCAAGAACCGCAAATTTCAGTTCGTTTGCTTAAAAATGTAAAATAATATTTTATTACACCATTGAAGATGTAAAACGCAGTTTGTTTGAAACAATTATAATAAAAATTATATAAATATTTTTTATTATATATTATCGTAATGGATAACGACGACTAGATTTTATATGCTTCTTTTGTGTGTCTTAATTTTTCTTGTTCTGCGTTTACGTTTGCCACCTTCTGTTTTATTATCTAATGGGATGGTGTTCTCTGCTGTATTATTATATAATGGCTTGGTGTACTGTGCTGTATTGTTTGGGTGGTCTCTTATACCTGTGAGTTCACAAACATTATAAAAATTGTCACTTGTGTCATTCATACATTTACCATAACCACCAAACTCAAATTTATTAGCTGGTATATGATAATGTATATTATCTTTTTTATTGTTATTCGTTTGTTTTCTTTCTAATACGACATCCGGTATTTGAGGATCACACTTGGCTATAAACTCCATACATAGTTCATATGCTTTCAATACAGTGTAATATCTAATTTCTTGACTAATACGAGCAGTAGATTCCCTTGAATTAAAATTTTTACCTTTACTATCCGCTATTGTAGAATACCATAAGGAACAAAGATCTTTAAATTCTTTCGTGTTATTTTCAATACACATATTTATAGCTTTTGTAACATATATAATTTCACCATCAGCATTATATCCAGCTATGCCTAAGAAAACTTCTCCTAACCTATCAACATACGGATTTATAGGCATTGCATTTCCAGTTACGGCAATGGCTAGTGTCGCATTTGAATTTCTTAAAACTCCAATAGCCATTTCAGAAGCACATTTATGTGTATATACATCATCAATCTGGACGTGGTTAAACACTCTTTTCGCATCAGTATCATATACTCCAAATCCTCCGTATTTCATAAATCCTCCCCATGGAATGTCTACTAAAGTAGACATTATCAACCCACATGTTAGACTTTCGGATGTTGCTATTTGTAGATATCTGTCAAATTCAGCATTGTTCTTCTTAGTTTTCCATTTTGCCTTGTCATTTATAACTTTTAATAATTCGAAACCTTTCTCTGTAGCTTTTTTTTTTATTTCTAAAATAACGTCTGATTTTTCTGGTACAAGATCATTAAACTCCGGTGCGCTCATTCTTATATATATAATATATATAATATATAGTATAATAATGAAATATTATTCGTATGAAATGAGTTATAAAAATACTATTATAATATAACAAATAAGGAATATGGACAAAATAATTAATAATACAGAATTAACTCGTATTTTTGAAAGACAAACAACAACCGATAATATAAAGTCTATATTAAATGAGTTTGATAAGAAGCATAACGAATTAACGTTCAAAAAAGGTATATATATATATGGTTCTCCTGGATCAGGAAAAACTACATTTGTAATGAACCTGTTAAAAGAACTCGATTATGATGTAATAAAGTATGATGCGGGTGATGTCCGTAATACAGGATTAATCAATACAATAACTAGCAATAACATATCAAATCGGAACGTGCTTGATATGATGGCCGGTAAAGTGAAAAAAATAGCAATAGTAATGGATGAAATAGATGGTATGAATAATGGCGATAAAGGTGGTATTACCGCATTAATCAAATTAATACGTCAAAAGAAGACGAAAAAACAAAAATTAGAGAATTCTACAATGAACCCAATTATATGTATAGGTAATTATTGCATTGATAAAAAAATTCGTGAATTAATGAAAGTATGCAATACATTTGAATTGAAATTACCAACAATGGATCAAATCAACCATATACTAGTAACTATGTTTCCAGATTTAAACAATGATAATAATCAAGGAAAGAAACAAACATTATTGCAGTATATACAGTGTGATGTACGTAAGTTAAACTTTGTGTATGATATTTACAGCAAAAATCCGTCTCTTCTTGAGGGTGACTCACTATCATTAATATTTCAAAAAAAGTCTAGCAATGAAGATTCTAAACGGATTACCCAGACATTAATCAATAATTACGTTTCATTAAATAAGCATAATCGTGTTATGAACGAGACCGAACGAACTATTGTGGCTTTACTATGGCACGAAAACATAGTTGATATGATAGAAAAATACGATAGACGTAAATCTATACCTGTATATCAAAAAATCTTGGATAAAATGTGCTATGCTGATTATATTGACAGGATTACATTTCAGAATCAAATTTGGCAATTTAATGAAATGAGTTCCCTAATGAAAACATTCCATAATAACAAAATTTATCATGATAATTTTCCAGAAAATAAAAATAAATTTGATAATTCGGAAGTGAGATTTACAAAAGTATTGACAAAATATTCAACCGAATACAATAATATGATGTTTATCTATGGATTATGTCAAGAATTAGATTTAGATAAGTCTGAACTAATTTTTATGTTTCAGGAAATACGATTAATGATGAATAGCGAACCGACAAATGATACCGAGAAAATATTTGAAAATTATAATATTACTAAACTAGATATACAACGAATGTATAGATATATGGATAAAAGTGTAAAAAAAGACATGATAGCTATTGATATTATAGATGAGAATGAATAAAGTGTAAGCGTAAGTGTAATTGATGAAATTGTGTAAATTTCATCAATATTCAGAGAAACTAGTCGTCGTTATTGTTTTATTGACAGTACCTGATGTAATATTATTTTTTGGATTGTAATGTAGTAATTGTAGTATTCGCGGCAGTCAATTGCGCTTCAATAAATTCATTTCTTTTAGTGAGAGCAGTTATTTGTTCTATAAGTTGTTGTTTCCCCTCAATTTCGTGTTTATTTTCAGATGCGATTAGTGTCTGTTTATTGTTTTTATTAATTTCAATCACCTTTTGTTGTAGTAATTGAGTAAATCGTTGTAGTTCTTCATTCTTCTTAGTAAGGTCAAGAATCTGTTGTTTATGTTGTCCCATAATTTGGACGACCTGTTGATTTGTTAGTTGAACCGGCGGTTGCCCGTCACGTGTAAGCATAATTGGTCCATTTTGTGATTGTTGTTCTTGGTGGTCTTTAATCATTTGTTCACGTTTTGCCTCAATCTCTTTAATTTGCTTTAGCACATCTGGTTTCATCTCTGGCTTTCCGGGGTCGTATTTATCAAGTAATGCGTCAATATCTTCCATAAAGAACTTCTTGATGCCATCTTCATATTTATTTTGTATGAATGTATCTACTGTTTTGGAAGATTCTTTGAAATATTTGGGGTCTTGTTTTTGGTCGAACATTTTGCGTTTATCAAATGTATTATGCTCGTGAGAAAATACAAGAATACTCTTTAATGGGTCAAGTTGTACGAACGGGATGGTATAACCCTTTAAAAATGCTTTTTCTTCGGCTAAAGCCGCGTGGTCTTCATATTTAGTTTGCTCTAATAATTTAGTCTTAAACGCAAATGTCCCTGCGGTTGCGTGATTTGGTCCATAAGGGCCACACTGTATCATCTTATTCATCCCTTTAAAATACACGTAAATTTCACTAGAACCCGCACATAATGCTTCTGGATTTGATTGAAGTCGTTCTACAGCGTGAGAAAAACGGTTGGGGGGATAGTAATCATCATCATCCATATAAACAATGATAGACCCTCTTACGTGTTTATGCATATAGTTGCGTTTTTCACCCAAAAACATTTTTTTCTCAATTTCAAAATATCGTATTTGAGGAATATCAGATGCTACAATTAAATCTTTAATTTTATCAGTTCCGTCATCTACGATAATCCATTCAATTCTATCTTTGGGATAATCTTGATTACGAAAGCAGTTAAACATATTCTCAATGAATGGGCGTCGGTTGAATGTAGGGGTGCATATACTTATAAGAGGATACTTCTCTAATGGGTTATCCCTATTTTCTCCCATAATTACGGATAGTTATAGTATTAATTTGTATTTATATCTGTAATTACAAACTAATATATTTTGTTGTTTTCAACTATTTCAGATTTGATAGTATATCCATACCGGATTTCAATCCATCTTGAATTTTAGTATTGTCATTAACGTTTAAGTTGTCTGCCATTTTAGTAAAGGTTTCTTTTTGAGGAATAGGTAAATTGTTAGCAATATTATTTATAGTGTCAGTTGTAGGAATTGATTCTAGGTTAGGTATATTTATAGGGTTTCTCATAGACGTTTCGTTAACCGTTGGTGGTGTGATATTTTCCTCAGTTGAAGGTTGTTGTTCGTCACTATTTACAAGTTGAAGATATTTAATTATAACAACCACTAATATACAACAAAACAGTATAGTCCCGGTTAAAAATTTAAGACCATTGTCCTTAATATTTATTCCAGAATCAATTAAAGCATACAAGATTACACTCATAAATCCGAGCTTAATACAATTATCATATATGTAGTTAAATATCTTAATCATGTAATTTATAATTTTTTCAAAGAAACTGAGCGGATTACACGAGGTATTCTGACGTTCCTCTGGTTTATATCTATTCAAGAACTCATCAAATTTAGCTTTTGTATGTAATATACTAGATCCATTATAAAATAGTCCGAAGAATGTATGAAACAATATATAACCGATTAATGTGGCTGTCGCTAATGGTACTCCTACGAAAATTAAATATACCAGTAGAACAACTTTTTCTATCCAAAATAGTGGGTTCATAAATGTTGCGAACGAAATAAATCTTCCAATTGGTAATAGC
>Ga0209632_10004872_pt1 | contig 11757 bp, 7 predicted proteins | sample COG_10_FD_184754 | JGI IMG/M metagenome (GOLD analysis project Ga0209632, IMG submission 184754) | Pelagic Microbial community sample from North Sea - COGITO 998_met_10 (SPAdes) (version 2) | ecosystem: Environmental > Aquatic > Marine > Neritic zone/Coastal water | place: Helgoland, sampling...
TTGTAATACCGATGTATAAAATAAAGCTATGGTGTTTGCCTTTTGCTTAAAACGGCCTTTAAAGCGGCTAAAAACAGTAAGATAAAGTTGGTTGAAAAAATTCATAGATGCCAATATAGAAAAAAACCCGTGATTTCAACCCTTATTTTGAGACATAAAACACTAATTCTGAGTGATGACTTGAAAGTTGTCAATTTCAAAAGTACCACTATTATTAGTCCCCCCACCAGTGTATTTAAAAGCAATAAAAGCCGTCCCAGAATAAGCACTTAAATCTATATAGCTAGAGTCAATCCAGTTCTGATAAGATTCTGAGTCCGAAACAATAATTCCTGGCAGGGCTGACCATGTCGCTGAAATAACCCCTGAATTGGTGGCATTCCAGTCTGTTGAAATTAGCAATTCCAAATTGCTATTGTCACTAAAACTGTTAGATGATTGAAAGTTGATAAATTCTATTGATTGTGAGTCCAAGTTAATAGGTGGCGAAATTAACCAAGCAATATTAGAGGGGTCTCCAGAATTATAGGCTCCTATTTGTGCTATTTTACTTCCTTGATTTTGACTGTCAGTTGTTGTTTTAATTTTCCATTCTTTGCTTCCGGCTTCTATAAAATTGTTCCAAACACCCGATATTGACGAATTATTTGGATAGGACTCAAAATCATCTTCAAAAACAACTGAAAACTCATTCGAATCTGTTAGAGTACAACGAGATGAATTTAATTCCACATCCTCTGTAGTATTTAAAACTAAAACCAACTCTGAACCGTTGTAGGTTTTAGACACAATCCCAGATATGGTGCCGCCTCCATCAGTTAGAACTTCGTTCTTAAAACTTGCAAATGAACTTGTTTCTAATATAAAATTGTAATATGAAAAACCTGAACAACGTTGAACGGTTTTATGACTGTCATAATCATCTGCTGGATCAACAAAAGGCTGACCTACAGAGCTGATTGGAAACTCGAGCTTGTCGAAAGTGACGAAAATCCCTATATCCTTGCTTTCAAGTATGGACACTGATTTTGGAATAATCATTTCTGTACTTGCAGATCTAAAAATATGAGATGGATACCTGTTTGAGGTCAAGGTCTCAACTTCACCGTCCTTAATAGTTCCCCCAATCGTATATACACCATCTTCGCTTTTTACCTCTCCTAAAAACAATCCTTTTAAGTAAATATAAATTTCTCTACCCTTATTAAACCGATTGTATGAATTGACTTGATTTAATGCGACTTTAATTGCATCTGTTGCATTTTCTGTTGAATTTTGAATAAAAAATTCTTTATAAAAATTTCCTGTTAAATCAGATGAAGACACAAAGCCTTTAATGGCTATTTCTGAAGAAATTAAAGTGGCATCTTCTCCTGAGTAAAACTGACTTTTTAATTGTTCGATTGTAATTAACTGGACGTGTCCAGTTTCAATGCGCTCTAAAAGAGTCTTTAAATTTTTGTTTTCTTCATCCCCTAAACTTTCTGGGACCGAAAAATCGTCGTCTTGTACACAAGACACAATCGCAACACTCGCTAAGAGTGCTAATAGATAGTTTTTTAAATTTATTGTTTTCATAATATGATTTTTTTGTTAGAATCTAAAATTGAGGTTCAAAAAGTAAGTGGTGCCACGGCCAAACCAGTATTTTGGTCCAAAGCGTCGTTTAGGCGTGCTCGTATCTTCTTTCAGGGTTTGATAATTGGCGTTACGCCCTTGCTCAAATCCACCGGTTTTAAATTGGGTGTTAAGAATATTGTTTAAACTCACAAACAGACTGATGTACTTGTTACCAACTTTCCAAGACTTCCCTCCTACGGCATTCCATACCATGTAAGAATCAAATTTTTCTTGTCTTAGCAATTTTTTTGCAAGTGTTGGATCGTAATCTGGAAATGGAAATCCATCTGTATCTAGATAAAAATTCTCTGTACGCGTTAAGGGAGATACATCCACATAGGCGTTAGACATAAAGTTTGCCGTGGTGCCAAACCACCAGTAATTAGGATCGCGGTATTCAAAGCCAACAGACGCAGCTCGCTGTGGACCGCCTGCTATTTTGTAGTCTTTTAAATTCGCTTCACCAAAGTTTAATCCATTAGTGAAATCACTAGAAGTTAATAATAAGTTTGGATTGTTATCATAGGTATATTGACCTACGGAAGCAACTCCTGTCAGTTTAATGGTTGGGGTCACCTGGGCTTCAATCCCAAATTCAATTCCTAAATATCTTTTGTCAATCCCTTCAAGAACTTCTTGTACAAAAGCTGTGCCTGAATCAACTCCACTAATACCATCTGCATAGTAAAACGAGACTTCATTTGCATCTTGCATCTTGGTGAAATACCCAGTCAATCGGGCTTTTACAGTTGGAGATCTGTAAATATAATTTAAATCAAAAGACGTTATTTTCTCTTCAGTAATCCCAAACCCCGATTGGTCTCCAACGATCGCATGATTATCTCTTGAATTAGAAAACGTATTACGAATGGTTGGTGCCTTTGTTAAATAACCTGCGTTGGCTACTAATAAATGCTTTCCAGAAAATTTATAGGTTAATCCTCCTTTTGCGCCGATAGCTAAAAATTCAACTTTTTCTCCTTTACCTAGCGAATTGTCTTCATAAACTTCACTTTGGTATAAACCTTCTCTTTGGTAATCTGTTTGTGTAATACTACCGGCTAAGAAAAAGTCTACCTTATTGTATTTAAACTGTACCTGAGCAAAACTACTTAAAACATTAGCCTCTATATTGTAGTTGTATCTAAAAGTATCGCCTTTGCCCACAATTTGATTGGGATTTTGTAAATCAAACTGAACTTGATCAAAAGAATCTACATTTAAATAACCTGTAGAACTTCCCAGCATATCAATTATTTCTGCAAAATTATGCGACTTTAAACCCTTGTAGTTGACAGCTGCATTTAAGGTTACATGTTCAGATAATTCTGAATTAAAAATAGTATTTACAGTCAGTTGTGCATCATCGCTACGGTCTTCATACAACACATAGGCCGCATTATCCCCTGTGATATTGTTGGTAACGTTGGCGTCGTAAACACGGTTCCAATCTAATTGACCGCCTTCTGTGAAGTTTTGGTACGCATTGTAAGCACCGGCCAAATCTGGACCGTCATTGTCAGCTAAAAAATAACTTGGCAAGCCTTGATAATAGGCTGGACTTGGGTTTGCACCCCCAGCATAATCTAAACGACTATTTCCTAACTCACCAAATTGGTATGCAACATTGGTGTTTAAACTTGTTTTTTCGTTGAAATCCCAGTAATGGTTTAACATTAAAACAGGTTCTGCGATGCGCTTTACACGCGAATTGCGTTTTACACCATCTTGGTAGCCCCAATACTCATTGTACTTAATGTTTTTTAGATCGTACACTTCTTGCGTATTTGGAGATGATTTTCCACGCTTGTTTGGAGTATAAAACCCTGTAAAGTTTAAGCTATGCTTATCGTTGATTTTCTTTTCAACAGAAACAAAAAAAGAGTTGGCGTCATAAAAGGTTCCGTCTTGATACCCTTCGTCACCCCAGCGTCTTCCTAAAGAGAAGGCGTAAGACCAGCCCCCTTCAACCAAGCCAGAGGCATAGGTTGCCATGACTCTATTGGAGTAGCTTCTGTTAGAAGAGGAATACGTTACACGACCACCACTTGGATATTCCGAGGCTCTAAGGTTCATATTAGTAGTTCCTAAGATTCCTCCAAAATTATAAGCTGAGGCGGATAAACCTGTAGTCAATTCTTGGTTACGAAGCACGTCATTAAGCCCCCCCCAATTACTCCATTGTGGCCTTCCATTGTATACCTTATTCATTTCAATACCGTTCATAAGAACGTTACCGTTATCGGAATTGAGTCCACGAACTCTAAAAAAGGAAGAACTGAATTCAAAAGCCGCAGCTCGTTGAAATACATCTTGAGACGAGGATAATAATCCGGAGATATTATCGGCACCACTGGTGTCGTCATTTAGTTCATCATCCGAAAGGGTAATGGTAAATAAATCATCCATAGTAGTGTCTACGGATAACATCATATCTTGAATGTCAAGTGTTTTTCCTTCGTTCACAACTATTGGGTAGCGCGCTACCATATAGCCATTTTTCGAAAGGCTTAATACTTGTTCTCCAAGAGGAACGTTTGAAGAAAACTTAAATTCGCCTAATGCGTAGGTGAGCGTATTAAGTTGCGTGTCTTCAAAATGCACTAATACCCCTTCAAGGGGTTGGTCTGTTAGCATATCTTTAATACTCCCCTGCACTATGGTTTGCTGAGCGAACGATAGGAAAATATTAAAAAACACAAACAGACCGCATAAATTGGGTGTGTTCATATTAATAAATTTGGGTTAAAAAATTATATGTCTAAAACAAAAATATACTTCTTGTTTTAATTTCTTTACTTTTGTGAATAAATTAAAAACCAATTTTCTTTAAACTAAAACTATGATTCAAAAATTTATTTCAAATAAACTACTGGTTTTCAGCTTGTTATGTCTTACAATAGGCCAGGCACAAGAAAAAAGGAAATTTAAAATTCATACTGTTGCGTTTTATAATGTTGAAAACCTCTTTGACACGATCAATGATCCCAATAAATACGATGAGGCTAGCCCTATTATGAAGCTTAAAACTAATTTGGAGGGTGTTTATAAAAAGAAGGTCCAAAATATGGCGAAGGTTATTTCTCAAATAGGAAGTGAAGGGTCTAAAAATTCGCCTGCTATCATTGGACTATCAGAGGTAGAAAACAGGTCTGTTGTAGAAGATTTAGCCAATGATCCTGCGTTACTATCAAAAGATTATGGGATTATTCATTTTGATTCGCCAGATGAACGTGGAATTGATGTCGCATTAATGTATCAAAAAACATTGTTTTTACCATTAAGTTCGAGCACTCACGAGCTAAAACTCATGGATGACAGCAAAGACAAAAGAGATTACACAAGAGATCAACTGCTTGTCAGCGGGTATTTAGAGGGTGATTTGATCCATGTGATTGTAAACCACTGGCCTTCTAGAAGTGGTGGAGAAGCCAAAAGTCGCTCTAAACGTATGGCAGCAGCAACCCTTAATAAGCGTTTGATTGATTCTCTTCAATCCAACGATCCCTATGCCAAAATATTTACGATGGGAGATCTTAATGACAATCCAGATAATGATAGTGTAAAGAAAGTCCTCGAAGCTGAAGGGGATAAAAGTCTCGTCGGATTCAAGGGGATTTACAATCCAATGGAAGCGATCTATAAAAAAGGGATTGGAACCAATGCCTATAAAGGGGTTTGGTTTCTATTTGATCAGATTTTGGTGAGCAAACCGCTGCTAGATGACGATTATAGTTCGTTTAGGTTCTACAAAGCTGGCATCTTTAATGCGCCTTATTTAATTAATAAAAAAGGAAAATACAAAGGCTATCCTTATCGAAGCTTTACCTATAGTGGATTTATTGGAGGGTATAGTGATCACCTTCCGGTGTATGTGCACGTTATTAAGGAAGTGGAGTAATTTCATTCCCTTATATTTATAAAAAAAGCAGCCCATGGGCTGCTTTTTTTATAGGAGTACTACACTGGCCACGAATTCCATGGAATTCTAGAGAGGATTAAAATTAAGGCGATGGTATAAAAAATCGCGATGGTTTTATACTTAGGTCCAGAAACCAATTTCTTTTTGTGTTTTGAATAGCCAATAGTAATTAAAGCGACAGCAAGAATATTAATTGTTGGGTGCTCGACAAGGTATAAGCGTTGGACAGCATCTTTCATGACGCCACCAACTCCAAGGTCACTCCACAGCCCAAAACGAGCAGAAGTGAAATACAGAAGCAATCCTATAAGCAACTGAATGTGTGAAACAATTAAGGTAAATAGCGATACTCGAAATGCTTTGGCGTCGTAGTCTTTTTTACCAAAGTAGCCTATAAGAGCTTTAAAAACGGCTAATATAAGTACAACAAGGACTAAGTAAGCCCAGTAGGAGTGAATCGTTTGGATCATAATGGATTGTTTAAAATTTATGTTTTAAAAAGTAGTGTAAAATTAATCCCATTTATTTTCTGCATCATCGCCTCCCCAAATCAGAGTCGCCAAATAAGGGTTGTCTATAAAAGGATTTCTATTCCCTTGAGCAGAGTATATAACAGTATTTCTTTGGGTCTCAAATTCTGAGACTGGATCTTCAATGTTCCAGGCTATAAAGAGGTCCAAATTCCCTACCGAGTCAAAACTCTCCCCATATCGTATATTTAAATACAAGATCATACGTGCAACATCGCCACGCCATTCATCTCCTGGGAACCATTTGTTCGATGATGTTACAGAATAGGCTCCACTTCCTTCAGCAAAGGCTTTATTGCTTCTTGTCGTATTAATGCTAGCATCGCACACTCTTAGGTGATGTAAATCGGTTAAAGCAATATTTGAGCCTAGTAAAGATTGTGGGTAAACGTGTTCTGTATTAAATGTCTGAGGTGAATGGGAGTTTGAACCAGAAGTATATTCTTGCCAATAGCGCGTTTCTCCAGTATACATCAAAACAACATTATTTGTAGTTGTTAAATCGGCATCCGCATTATATAAATAGTCATGACGTTGTGTGTACGATAATATTGTGGTATGGTTGTCAGATGTATGATTTGCTAATTCATCATACATTAAATCTGGGTCTGCAACAAACTGAATTCCTGTATAATAACCGATTAAATCGTCTGGAATATTAAAAGAAAAGGAATCCAATACTGTAATTGATACCACAGCCGATGAACAGCTATTGTTTGGAGTATCGTCATCACAAATACTGTACATAAAACTATCCGTACCCAAGTAGTTTGTTGGTGGTGTGTATTCTACTGAACCATCAGAGTTCAACACAACAACGCCCAAGGTTTGGGAAGAATCTATTGAGGAAAGGATCGCTTCATCAATGACACTGTCATTTTCTAATAGATTGGTAATTGTTTTAGAGGTGTTTTTCGAAACATTATGAGCATCGTCTTCCGCAACTGGATTCCCTTGGTCTGCAACGATGATCGTCACTGTTGCTGTAGAGCAATCAGCGGGCGAGTCGTTATTACAGAGCGTATAGGTAAAAGAATCTTCTCCAATAAAATTAACGGCTGGAGCATAGGTATATGTATTATCTCTATTGTCAACTATAGTTCCGCCTTCCACTGTGGTTTGGTCAAAGGAAGTTATGACCGCATTGTCCTCAACGGTATCATTTGATAATAAGTTTTCAATAATAAAGTCGGTGTCTTCTAGGGCATCAAAGGAGTCATCAACTGCTATAGGCTGACCTGTATTATTATTGTTTGTCTCTGAGTTGTTTGACCCAGGATCGTCTCCAGAACTACAATTAATAAATAAACTAGTAAAAAGGAAAATTGGTATAATTTTTTTCATTCTCAAATATATTAAAATTAAAACAAAAAGCCATCTATAAAATAGATGGCTTTAGTAATGTTAAAAAAATGTATAGGGGTATTAGTTAACAACCCACAGTCCATCAGTTTTAATAAGACTCATGATTTCGTTTCCTGTTGCACCAGTATAGACAACAAATTTAAGAACATATTTTTGTCCTTCCTCAGCATTAGGATCCATATCATCTAATAGCGCATTAAAAGCTTCTAGAAGCATACTGTCTGACCAGTAGTTAGAGCTAGCAGTTCTTCTGTCAAAACTTCCAAAAAATCCGACATTATCTGCTGGACCAGGATATTGATCCATAAATGCACTTGATATCAAAGCAACATCAGCTGATGTTAGATCATACTTGATTGTATTGTCTGGAACCCAGTTTTCTCCGTCATAACCAAACTGAACTGTTTCTACAATTTCGTTTTCATAAGGATGAAAGGCATCACCATCAAAAATAAATGCTGCTGTAAAACTTTTAGTAACGCCACTACCCATATATAATTCATACATAGATAACACAACGTCGCCAGGACTTCTTGGGTCAAATTGATATACGTCCATCAAAGCAACAGGAATTTTAATGTCTGCCTCATCTGAACTTGAAAAGTTAGGATAACTTTCTCCCATTGCTGAGTACTGGTCTTCTGTAAATCCAGTAAATTTTATCCAATTTCCGTTTTCATAAGCAAAACCATTTGTGAGCGTGCTTACACTTCCAGAATAGTAGTCATAACGTAAAGAAACAAAATCACCTTCAGTTGGGCTAGGATAAGTAGCATCTAAGTAATCGTATATATGTCCACTACTTGAAAAGTTACCATATGTTTGACCTGTGATTGCATTACATTCTGCTGCTGACAGCTCATAAACTTCAGCGTCATATGTAGAAACTGGACTGTATATATTAAATGATACTAAAGCACTTGAACCAAGCCCCCATACAGGAAATATATCTGACAAAAGCGCTGGAATCATATTCTTGGCATCTTCTGTTGAGTTAAAATTGCCATAGGTTAAACTTAAATCATCGTAATCATCATCTGTGAGCGTATAAACGGCGTCACCAACAATTGGACTTGCTTGGGCATCTAATTCGGTATAGATGTCTTCATTAGGATTACAACTCATCATTGTTGTTCCTAAAATTGCTAAACAATAAATTATTTTTTTCATTTTGTTTTTTTTTTAGAAATTAAGTTTTGCGCCAAGGCTGAATGTTCTTCCATAACCATAATATACTAGAGCAGTACTAGATACAGATCCAGATCCATCTCTGGCATCTGAAATATATTCCGTATCAAACACATTGTTCATACGAGCCGTCATAGTCGTTTCGAAAGGGCCTAAGTCAAAAGTGTGACTTATGACTGTATCAAATAAATTGTAATCAGGCATTTTCCATGCGTCTGGAGCTCCTTTAGTTCCTCTTCTACTAGGGTCAAAATCAGCATAAAGATCACCATAGTAGTTATAGTCAACAATAAACTTTGTTTTTGGAGTTAATTTATAATTAAGGCCTAAAGCCAATGTTGTTTGAGCAGCATCTGCAACATGTAAGCCTTCAATATATAAGTTTACAGTATCAACAACTTCTTGATCTTCATTTGTAATTTGAACATTTTCTACGTCGCTATCCCATCTCCAATCACCAAATGAAGCCATCCCTGTGATTTTTAATTTTTCTGAAGCTCTGTAAACGAAGTCTACTTCAAGTCCTTGGTGAACAGCATCCACCCCTAAAATATTAGCAACAGCATTCGTATTGTCTGGCTGTCTAAAACTTTGAGTTTCTGTTCTGTCTCTCCATGCAGTATAGTAAACGTTTACATTAGCAGACAACTTACCTGATCTGTATCCGTACCCTAATTCAAAACTAGTAATTTTTTGATTTTCTGCATCTGCATTGATCGTTTCATTATTGAAGTTCAAGAATACTGCGTCAAAACCTGCAGCTTTTTCAAAGTATCCAATATTTGCAAAAACATTGTTTTTAGCATCAACTCTGTAGTTAGCACCCCCTTTAGCACTGTAGCCTACGAAGTTGTAAGTATCTGTAGTTTGTAATGCATCCGAATCTAAGTAATTGAAATAATCAACTCTTTGGTAAGAGGTATTTGATAATGCCAAAGAAACAAATGTGTTGAAGTTTTCATTCACATCATACTCTAACTGAGCAAATGCTCCTAACCAACCAACATTTCCGTCATTGTTATAACTTCTTTTGTCTCCAACTTGCAATGCAGCATTAGGATTGTTTTCGTCACTATTATCCAAGAAATATTGTCCACCTAAAAGGTCTGTAACTGTTTGATAGTGTTTCCCTGTGTAGCTTCTAACATCTAATCCTGTTAACAAAACAAGATCGTCTGAAAAATCTGTTTTGAAAGTCGATAACGCTCCATACCAGTTGTGATCATTGTGAGACGCTCTTAAAATTGATTGAGACCCTAGAGCCCCTCTTGAAATGTTTTCATCAACAATTTTGTCAAAATCTAAAGTTCCATATAACCCATCTCTATAATCACTATAGCCTGATCCATCCATAATGAACTTGTCCTCAGTATCACGCAACCTAGCAGTTCCACCGCCACCGCCAGAACCAAAGGAAGCATATAATACAGTTGATAAACTAGATTTTTCATTAATTGTCCAGTAGTGGTTTAATGAAATTTGTGGTTTGTTGTAGAAGTTGTCCTCTTGATGAGTAACTTGTCCATTTTTGTAACCCCAATCTGAATTGAATTTTCTACCTCTTTCAGCATTTCTGAACGTTTCAATTAACTGTCTGTTTTGTCTTTGTCCATGACGCTGTGTAGCTCCAAATACAGAGAATGATATTTTATGAGCGTCATTGATTTCTTTTGATAAATTTAAGAAATAAGATACACCCTTGAATTCCGTACCATCAACATAGCCATTTCCTCTTGTTCTAGCAAGGGAAACTGTTGTTGCAAGACCACTGTCCAAAATCCCAGTAGAGTAAGTTGCGCCGAGCTTTTCATACCCGTCATTGGCAATTGACGAAAACACACTGCCTCCGGCTTCAACATCCGTTGTTTTGGTAATAATATTAATTGTCCCTCCAATTGAAGGCACTGCAACCTTGGAAGCTCCAAGACCTCTTTGAACCTGCATAGAAGAAGTAACATCACCTAATCCAGCCCAGTTTGACCAGTATACACGGCCATTCTCCATATCATTTACAGGAATACCGTTTATTAATACGGCAACATTTTCAGAGTTAAACCCTCTAAGGTTAATTCTACCATCACCATATCCACCTCCAGCTTTAGTAGCATAGACACCTGGAGTTGATTTTAAAATTTCAGGAAATTCTTGAGTTCCTAATTTAAGTTCGATTTCAGCCGCTCTGATTGTTGAAACTGCTACGGGTGTTTTTCTATCCACTGCAACAGAAGCAAAAATTTGAACTTCTTCTAAACCGAATTCACTGGCTTCTAGCGAAACGGATCCGAGGTCCATATTCCCAGTAAAAGAAATTGTTTTGGACACATAGCCAACATAGGAAATTACGAACTCACCTGATGAGCTTGAAGAGTTAATCGTAAAGTTTCCATCAAAATCAGAAGACACGCCGTTAGACGTTCCTTTCTCTACAACAGTAGCACCTGGTAAAGGCATTTGTTGTCCGGCGTCGATGATTGTACCTGTCACAGTGCTTTGAGCAACAACTGATAACGCACACATCATCAAGGCTAAAGATAATAATTGTGTAATCTTTTTCATAATCTTAATTATGTTTAATAGTTTAGTTAAATTTATTAAACAAATGTAAGTATTATGTAGCGGACTATGTTGTCATATTATTAACAATCCAAGCTTAATTGTTAATAAAAAGTTAATAGCCTTTAGCTGTTCTCCTTGTAGTGCTTTAAAAGATTTAGGGTGGAAGCATCATGACTTGTTAATGAACCTGTATTAATTTCATCTAAAATTTTGGTCGCTAATTGTTTACCCAATTCGACTCCAAATTGATCATAACTAAACACATTCCAAACAACCCCTTGAACAAATATTTTATGTTCATACATCGCAATTAATTTTCCTAAACTCTCTGGAGTTAGTTGTTTGATGAAAATGGTATTGGTTGGCTTATTGCCTTCAAACACTTTAAAAGGTTCAATCTCTGATGAGGTCCCTTCAGCTTGTACCTCAGCTTCTGTTTTGCCATTTAAAAGTGCTTCTGTTTGTGCAAAAAAGTTAGAAATCAATTTATCTTGATGGTCTTTATTGCCATGTAAGGATTTTGTAAAACCAATAAAATCCGCAGGAATCAATTTTGTTCCTTGGTGAATTAATTGA
>Ga0209632_10004876_pt1 | contig 11751 bp, 12 predicted proteins | sample COG_10_FD_184754 | JGI IMG/M metagenome (GOLD analysis project Ga0209632, IMG submission 184754) | Pelagic Microbial community sample from North Sea - COGITO 998_met_10 (SPAdes) (version 2) | ecosystem: Environmental > Aquatic > Marine > Neritic zone/Coastal water | place: Helgoland, sampling...
CAATAGATGAGTAGTAATTATTGAAAAGATTAACCGAAATATTGTATCGATTGCGCTTGTTTTCAACTCCTAGTAGAATAGTAATTACTCGGTGGTCGCAACGCTTGGAAGTGGCAACAATGCAATATTTAGCTGCGTTGGTGAAACCAGTTTTTAGCCCATCAATCTCATCATACTTCTTTACAAGTGTGTTCCGATTGTCGTAGGTATAAAGTCCGTTGGCATTCTGGATTTTTTCAGTACTGCGCGAAGTCATATCCAATATGCTTTCATACTTAACCAAATCACGCGCAAGCAACAATAAATCCCCAGCAGTTGATTCATTATCGGATAGTTTTTTTGATCTAACGGGCATTCCAGTAGAATTAGCAAAACAGGTGTTGTCCATTCCAAGACTCTCTGCTTTTGCATTCATCAAACGGACAAATGCTTCTTCCGATTCGCAAACGTGTTCAGCCAAAGAATAAGCAGCATCATTTCCAGAACGAATCATGGCCGCTTCAAGTAAATCGGAAACCGTGAGTTTTTGCCCAGCCTTCAAATACACTTTCGAACCACCTACCCACGTAGCGTATTTGCTTATGGTAGCAATTTCCTCCAAGCTGACTTTGCCAGCCTGAATGTGTTCCATTGTAATCAATGCTACCATCATTTTGGTGAGTGAGGCAATTGGAAATTTTTCTTCCAGATTCTTCTCCCAAACTAATTTGTTCTCGGTGTAATCGTAAATGAGTCCAGCTTTGATTAAAGATGGCTCGTAAGACAGGGTTGAGTCAATCTGGATATTGATATAGTCAAACTGCTTGCGTGCAGGCTCTTCTGTATCGCTTGTAAGTTCTATGCCGTCATTTTTAGTCCAACCAAAAAGTGCGATTGGTTCAGAAAACAACAACGTTAAGAATAGGAAAACGGGAGTGAAGACTAAGCCTAATTTTTTCAATTTCCCTCTGACCTTATGTTTTTCCATTCTATTGTGCACTTGCCTGTTCCACAATTATACTCAACCTTGGTACTACGTGAATTTGTGCGTACGGTTATTCTACTAACACGAATATGTTAATTCAGTTTTATTTTGACTGTCTACGGACTATCAATTCAGCTAATTCAAGGTCAATTGGCGTTGTAATCTTGATGTTCTCGGCATTACCATCAACCATAGCTATTCTTTGTCCGTATTCTTCTACAACGGTTGCATCATCAGAATAGTCTGTACGATTGGCAGAATCAAACGCTTTTTTTAAAACGGATGTTTGAAAGCACTGCGGAGTCTGAACTGCTCGGTACTTATTACGATCAACAGCGCTGCTTTTGTCATCTGATAAAACCCGAAGGCTTTGAACAATGGAAACAACAGGAATAGAAGCTCCTATGCGGTTTGCAGACTCGAAGCAGGCATCAACCATTTTTTTTGAAGCAAAGGGACGAACACCATCATGAACGCCCACCACATCAGAATCAGTGATTTTGGATAATCCATTCTTTACAGAAAGAAATCGTGTTTTTCCACCTTCGGCTAGAGCGTGAGGGATTGAGAAATTGTGGGCTTTCTTCGAATCGTCCCAAAAAAGGAATTGCTCTTTTGGAAGAACGAGAACTAATTGCATTTCGGTGTCCATCGCATGTAGGTTTTCGATGGTGTGCATCAAAATCGGCTTTCCGTTAAGTTCAATAAACTGCTTTGGAATTTCGGCTCCCATTCGGGTTCCACTTCCGCCAGCTACGATTATCATGCTTTTCTTCATCACACACGTCAAAAAAAAGTCCCGATTCTCAAGTTGAGAATCGGGACTGAAATTAGTGTTTCTAAGTTCTTACAGGATTAGCATTCCGTCTCCATAAGAGTAAAACCTGTATTTTTCTTTAATCGCTTGGTCGTATGCTTCACGCATGAAATCGTATCCAGCAAATGCAGCAACCATCATTTGTAGTGTTGATTGTGGCATGTGGAAATTAGTAACCATGCAATTGGCTACGCTGAAATCGTAAGGAGGGAAAATGAATTTATTTGTCCATCCTTCGTAAGGCTTCATGTGACCAATAGTGCTTACAGATGTTTCTGAAGCTCGCATTGTAGTTGTTCCAATGGCACAAACCTTCTTTTTGGCGTCTTTAGAAGCGTTTACAATATCACACGCTTCTTGCGTAATGATAAGCTGTTCGCTGTCCATTTTGTGCTTGGTCAAATCCTCAACTTCTACTTGGCGGAAAGTTCCCAAACCAACGTGAAGTGTTATTTCTGCAAAGTTTACTCCTTTTAGCTCCAATCTTTTCAGCAATTGCTTACTAAAGTGAAGACCAGCCGTAGGTGCTGCAACAGCCCCTTCGTGCTTAGCGAAAACAGTTTGGTAACGGAATTCATCTTCTGGCTCTGCTGCTCTTTTAATGTACTTTGGAAGCGGAGTTTCGCCCATATCGAAGATGGTTTTCTTAAACTCCTCGTGCGTTCCGTCAAAAAGGAAACGAAGCGTCCTACCTCTTGATGTTGTATTGTCAATTACTTCTGCAACAAGACTGTCATCCTCACCGAAATACAGCTTGTTTCCGATTCTGATTTTACGTGCTGGATCTACCAATACATCCCAAAGAATGCTTTCGCGATTCAATTCACGAAGTAGAAAAACCTCAATCTGAGCTTCAGTTTTTTCTTTTTTACCGATTAATCGCGCTGGAAAAACCTTAGTGTTGTTGAGAAGAAATGAATCTCCATCATCAAAATAATCAAGGATGTCTTTAAAAGTTCTGTGTTCAATTGTACCCTTCTTACGGTCAAGAACCATCATTCGACTCTCTTCTCTGTCATCAGTTGGGTGGTATGCAATTAATTCCTCCGGAATTTCAAATTTGAATTGTGATAATTTCATAATGTCTGGTTTGAGCTTACGGGCTCATTTTTTGTGAAGTCGCGAAATTAAGAAAATCGCGGTTGGGTTTAAGATTAGGAATTTTCTAGCCCATCTCCGTGCAGCAAGAACTGAAACTGATCAGTGGTAATGGCATCATCAACATGATGATTACCAATCCGAGTTCGTCTTAAAGTGGAGAGATAACCGCCAGAATTTAATGTTTTACCGAGGTCAAAAGCCAAAGAACGGATGTACGTCCCTTTGGAGCAAGCAACCCGAAAATTGACTTCGACTTTGTCCTCACTTCTAGAAATAGAAGTGATTTCGAACTCTTTGATTGTGATGCGTTTTGTATTCAGTTTTACTTCTTTTCCAGCACGAGCTAAATCGTAAGCACGCTTTCCATCAACTTGTTTGGCTGAAAAGATTGGAGGCATTTGATCAAGTTCGCCTTCAAAGTCTTTCGCTGTTTGATGAATCAATTCATTGGTTATATGATTGATAGGAAAAGTCTCATTCACTTCAGTTTCTAAATCGTAAGAAGGAGTAGTAGCGCCAAGTGTGATTGTTCCCGTATATTCCTTCTCCGCATCCTGAATTCCCATGATGGTTTTGGTGGCTTTTCCGGTGCAAATGACTAAGAGCCCAGTTGCCAATGGATCTAACGTTCCTGCATGTCCAACTTTAATTTTCTTGACGTTAAGCTTTCGCTTGATGATGCCCCGAGCACGGTTTACGATAGAAAATGAGGTCGGTCCATACGGCTTATCAAATAGCAGAACTTCTCCTTCTTTGAAATCGAATGAATCTCCCAAACCCTACAGGAACAAAGTTGCGAGAATAGCTCCGAATCCTACCACAAAGCAGTAATAAGAAAAATACCGAAGCTGACTTTTCTTTACAAGGGAAATCATCCATGTGCAAGCCACAAGCCCAGATATGAAAGCAGCGGTAAAACCAACTGCTAGCGGCATTACGTTGGTTAATTCAGATGATATATTTCCATCTAAAAGGTCTTTTGCAATTTTCCCAAGGATAAGAGGAACGACCATTAGGAAAGAAAAACGTGCAGCTTTTTCTCGGTCAATTCCTAAAAGAACAGAAGTAGAAATGGTTGCTCCAGATCGGCTGATTCCAGGAAGAATAGCGATTGCTTGAGAAATACCGATGATTAGTGCTTGACCAAAGCCGACTTGCTTTTCGGTTTTCTTAGCGCGGTCAGCCAAGAAAAGTAGGAGGCCGGTAAGTACGAGCATTACACCAACAAGCAATATTTGCCTATTGAAAAGCGCTTCTATCTGATCATTGAAAAGGACGCCAATAACAGCCGCAGGCATCATCGAAACAATAATCTTAACCGAAAATTGGCTTTCCTCATTCCATTTGAATTGGAGTAGCCCTTTCAAAATTTCGAGAATGTCTTTTCTGAAAACGACAACTGTACTCAAAGCCGTTGCGGCATGAACGACAACCGTAAAGAGTAGACTTTCCTCAGGCAGACTCTCATCGCCCAAAAGCACTTTTCCAAGTTCAAGATGTCCGCTGCTGCTAACAGGTAAGAATTCTGTTAACCCCTGAATAATACCAAGGATTAAGGCTTCCCAAAAACCCATCAATTACGACTTGGCGCGATACATAATTCCGATAATCTCCAAAGCAAAGCCTGCCAGAACGACTAACGGAGCAACTGTAATTCGAGTCGTACTAAAAACCTCTTCACTGAACACATTTGGGTCGTCTGATGCGCCTCCAGCCATTAGTACAAAGCCGAGAAGAATCACAACCATTCCAATACCTGTAATGATGTAATTCTCCTTTCCGAATGCGAATTCCTTCTCGTTGTTTCCTTGCTCGTTCATGTTCAATAATATAGTTCGTCCGCGTTCAAACGGAGGTATTTTCTAACTGCAAATGTCGTACTTAAGAATGAGATGATAAGCCCTAAAGCCAACACCGCACCGAAAAGTGTAAACACAATTTCAATGTCTTCTAACCCGAAGAGTTCGGGAATATTTTGGCTCGCCAAGTAGATGACTCCTGCAAGTAGCAAGTTCGCTACTATCGCACCCACCATTCCCCGTAAAACACCTTCAATTACAAATGGTTTCCTAATGAAAGACTGGGTCGCTCCAACCAGCTTCATTGAGTTAATCAAAAATCGTTTGGAATAGACGGATAAACGAATGTTGTTGTTGATGAGTGAGATAGCAATCAGCGATAAAAGTCCGCAGAAAACCAAGATTACAATTCCTGCTTTCCGTACGTTTCTGTTGATTACGCGAATCAAATCCACGGGATAATCAATCTCGTAAATCATAGGGTTTTCAAGCAATTCCGACTTGATGTCGACAATTCCATCAGCGTTAGCAAACTCAGATTTTATCTTCACATCAATAGAACGCTTTAGCGGATTATATCCCATAAAACCCACAAAATCCTCGCCTAAAACTTCCTCCAAATGCTCCGCTGCTTCGTCTTGCGAAATGTAATTTGTGCTCCGAGCAAAGTCCGAAGCATCCAAAAACTTTTGAAATTGTTGAATATCAACTTCCTTTGCTTCGTCTTTCATATAAATCGTGAAGCCGATATTCTCCTTTACATATCCCGAAAGTGCGTTGGCATAAAGCAAAGTCAAACCAAGCAAGCCAAGCTTAAAAAGCACCAGCGAAATACTCACCACGGCCGTCACATTGCTCGACCAAATCTGTTTTTTATGTGCTTTTTCCTCTGCTGTTGCCATCTCAAATGAGTGGGACGAAATTACACTTTTTGACCCGCGACCAATAGCCGTTTAACGCAATTCAAGGGTTGAAGTATTTGGGCCTTTCCCATTCGCCTAAAGCGAGATGGGTTGGGTTGTCCGCTGTGTCTTTTTTCTTCCTCATTTCGACTTCGCTCAATTCAGAAGAAAAAAGGATGCCACTTCCATCCCTAACGCGCGGAGACTGTAATCCTCAGTGTGGTGCACGGACTTATTACCTATGAACGAACAGGCTCCAATCGCTTTTTGAGCAAAGAGATGATGTCCTCACGGCTCATATCCCCATTCAGGTCAACAAACTTATCCGCCATCTTTTCAAAATCGTTGAAAAGTATAAGGAAGAATAGTTCGAAAGCTTGCGTATCCTGAAAAATCACAGATCGGTTTTTCTTGTATTCCTCTATGTGTTTTGCATAATTCAGTGGGTAATCGCGCCAGTGTGTTTGAGGTCGTTTGTGATGCTCCACGTGGTAATCCTCATTGTAAACGTTGTATTGTCCTTTAAGAACCGTAATGCTGTTTTTGTAAATGTTTTTTGGTTCAGAAGCATCCGTCCAAGCATGCCATGTGTAATTAATTGCCGCTAACAAAAAGATGCAACTCATGTGCGGAATGAGGAGGTAAGCAAAGCCAAACCAAAAGTTGATGTACATGACTAAAGCCATAAAACCGTAGAACGCCAACATGCCATAAACCATCTTGCGGAACTCCTTCATTTTACCCTTTTTGTAATGATAATGAGCTACGGAAAATCCAGACCAAAAGAGCGCAAACTCAAACAGGTAAATAAGAAATCGTGCTGCGTGCGAGCGGTCATAGAAGATGGTGGAAGTAACGTCATCTGCAGCGTTATCGTGCTTGTGATGGATGCGCATGTGTCCCATTGGATAAGCTTGCGGAACGTGGCCGTAAAGCAATGAAAGCACGTGGCCATGAAAATTATTGAAGATTCCGAAGGCTCCCTTAAACATGCCCTTTGGCGTGTGACCTTCCTTATGAATCATGGTGGCAACTTTCGAGAAAAACGCGAAATACGGACCGTAATTCATCACGTTGTAGACCAACGCGGCTAACCAGTTCTTCCATCCCCAGCCCTCGTTTGCACCTAAATACGTTACTTGAATGTAGTACGAACCGAAGAAAAGAATGGGAGCCAAAAGCCCAACACCAATATATGAATAGAGGTACGGGCTATCCCGCTCGTCCTTCATGATTTTTCGGGCCAACCAAAGTACTGCCGAATCGGTTTTACTAGAAAGCCATTGAGTAGGAGCTGTTTTGTAGCTCCAACCAATCATTCCAACCCAAAGCATGGTTGAAGCAATTACCACTATCAACCAAGGAATTGGGAGAAGCAACACACCCGTTGCCGCTAGGAAAAGTCCGTATTTCAGTTTGAGGGCAAGAGTTTTTCCCTCCGCTGCTTCATTTAGTGTCTGACTTAAATAGGCCATTGATAATGGTTGATTCGAAATCTATGAGTCGACTAAAATAGATGCACTCACCGTAAATCAAATGTTTACACGAGTGATTTATATCAATGCATGACAATTAGCAGACAAATTCGCTTCTCAACTTATATTTGAAGCATGGAAAATGCCTCTTTTGAAGACTTTCAGAAAATTGACCTGCGGGTTGGAACCATTGTTAGTGTGGAGGAATTTCCAGAAGCAAGAAAACCAGCCTATAAACTCACTGTTGATTTTGGTGATTTAGGAATAAAACGAAGTAGTGCTCAGATTACAAAACGATACAAGCCAGAGGAACTGATAGGAAAACAAATTGTAGCCGTATTCAATTTTCCACCTAGAAAAGTGGCCGGATTCAGCAGTGAAGTATTGGTTTTAGGCGCAACTCCAGAAACAGATGACGTTGTACTTCTCGCCCCAGAAAATGAACTTCCCAACGGTTCCGTAGTTAGATAATTTTTCGGTTTCGACTCTCTGTTCACACCACTCACAATATCAGTTCGTATTCTGCGTCAATTGTAAACTAAGAGGTAATCCCGTTCCTGTTACCTTTGCCCAACACATGAAATATCTTATTTCCATTTTTTGTTTGCTTCTTTCCTTCGGTGCTATAGCACAGAAAAAACGGGATGCAGACAGTATGGTGAAGGATACAGCCGTTGGTACTTTTCTAGTTCGCGCTTCTTATGTTGCACAGATTCCAGTTGGCGATTATGCTGATAGGTTCGGTTTTACGAATCACATTGGTGGCTCGTTTGCTTACAAAACCAAAACAAATTGGCTTTTCTCTTTAGGCGGTCACTACGTTTTTGGAAACAGTGTGGTTGGAAAAGAGGACCTGCTTTCTGAAATGATTAATTCGAATAATCTAGTAATCGGTCAGGGCGGAGAACAGGCGTTTGTTGATATTTCTCAGCAAGGTTATTCTTTCGATTTTTCCTTCGGGAAAATGTTTTCTTGGGTCGCTCCAAACCCCAACTCTGGTTTCATTTTTTCAATTGGCGGTGGTTTTATGGAGCATTGGATTCGGTACAATGCCGAGAGCGATAACGTCCCGCAACTACGAGGCGACTATCATAAAGCGTATGATCGCTTGACCAACGGAGTTTTCCTTCAGGAGTTTATTGGCTATCACTATCAGGGTAACACTCGCATACTCAATTTTTATGGTGGTTTTGAGTTTAGACAAGGCTTTACGGGAAACCGAAGAAGTTATGATATTCCATCCATGAGTGTGAGGACTGATAAGTACAATGACTTTCTTTTTGGAATTAAAATTGGCTGGATGATGCCATTTTACAAGCGCAATCAGGACGAATATTACGAATATTGATTTCGTGTTAGCGTTCTACAACATCGGTATTCGGCTTTATCATTTTGCGGTTTTTGTAGCCTCTTTTTTCAATCCAAAGGCCAAAAAATGGCTTGATGGTAGAGTCGGTTTGCTCACAAGAATCGAAAAAGAAACGAGTGGTTTTTCTGGAGAAACTCTTTGGGTTCATTGCGCCAGCTTGGGCGAATTTGAAATGGCCCGGCCGATTATAGAAAGGCTAAAAGAATCCAACTCCAGTTTACGTGTCATTCTCACTTTTTTTTCTTCTTCAGGATATGAGGTCCAGAAGAATTATGAATTGGCAGACCACGTGTTTTATATGCCTCTAGACACGAAAGCGAACGCTAGTAGATTCGTTAATGCCATCAAACCAAGCAAGGTCATTTTTGTCAAGTACGACCTTTGGTTTCATCATCTGAATGAAGCCAAAAAGCATGGCGCAAAGCTGATGCTGATTTCGGCACAGTTTATAGCAAGTCAGCAGTACTTTAAGTTTTATGGAGCCACAGGTAGAAAAGCGCTCCAACTATTTAGTAAGATTTTTCTTGTTGATGGTGATTCAGAAAAACTCCTCCATCAAATTGATGTAAAAAACACAACGGTTTGTGGTGATACGCGCTACGACCGCGTGATGGAAATTGCCGAAAAAGCGGAATCAATTTCTGAGATTGAACAGTTCAAAGGAGATTCAAAACTGGTGGTTTGCGGTAGTACGTGGCTAGAAGATGAGAAGCTTCTGCAATCAGCACTAAGTAGTTTCCCAGGTACAAAATGGATTATTGCACCGCACGAAGTGGGACCAAAGAATATTGAGCGTTTAGAGATGCTATTTCCTGGCTCAGTTCGGCTTTCCAAGTATCAAAATAGTAATGTAGATGTATTGATTATTGACTCAATTGGTTTGCTCAGTAAGGTTTACCAATATGCTGATGTGGCATACGTTGGTGGCGGCTTCCGAACTGGGTTGCACAACATTTTGGAAGCTACAGCTTTCGGTGTGCCAACCGTTTTTGGTCCCGATTACTCACGGTTTCCTGATGCAGGAGAAATGGTTTATAATGGACTTGCTTTTAGCATTCGAAATGAAAACGAACTAGAATCAAAACTTGAAGAGTTATTGAATAATAACGAGTCAGATTTGAAAGTGGCAATACTTGATTTTATGAATAACCGAATGGGCGCGACTGAAGCTATTCTAGAATACACCAATAAGTGTTAATACTTCTTCCGCAGGCTCAATATTCAGGTACTTGGTTCGTCTATATTCGTGCTAATGATTGAGAAAAACGTTTGCCTCAAACCGTATAACACGTTCGGGCTGGGCGCTCAAGCCAAGCTAATGGCTCGTGTTGATTCCGTCTCCAACCTGCAGGAAATTCTGGCAGATAACTCGCTTCACAACGAGCCCCGTTTTATTCTTGGTGGAGGAAGCAATATTCTTCTAACGAAAGACATTGATGCCCTCGTTATTAAGAACGAGATTTCAGGAATTGAACTCATAAATGAGACCGAAGATTCGTTTTTTGTGAAATCTGGAGCAGGTATACCTTGGCATGAATTGGTCATGCATTGTATTACGAATGGTTATGCAGGCATCGAAAACCTTTCGCTAATTCCCGGAAATGTTGGCGCTGCACCCATGCAAAATATTGGTGCGTATGGCGTAGAGTTGAAAGATGTATTTCACGTGTTAGAGGCAGTGGAGTTGGCAACAGGAAATGTCCGCTCATTTTCTGCAAGTGAATGTGAATTTGGTTATCGGGAGAGTGTTTTCAAGCGAAAGCTGAAAGATGAATTCGTTATTTCTTCAGTAACGCTTCGCTTGAATAAGCAGGCGAATCTCAACACATCTTATGGAGCTATTGACCAAGAGTTGGAGCGATTAGGTATTTCCTCTCCGACAATAAAAGATGTTAGCCAGGCAGTAATCGGTATTCGCCAGAGCAAGTTGCCTGACCCTAAAGTGTTGGGTAATTCAGGTAGTTTTTTCAAGAACCCTGTTGTTCAAACTGTGATTTACGAAGAGTTGAAGACGAAATACCCAGAAATCCCTGGTTATCCCGCAGGAGAAAACACCAAACTGGCTGCTGGTTGGCTTATAGAGCAGTGCGGATGGAAAGGCAAGGTTGTAGGTAATACAGGCAGCCATGGCAAACAAGCTTTGGTTTTGGTTAATTATGGAAATGCCACGGGTGTTGAAATCTTCAACTTATCAGAGCAGATAATGAAGTCCGTTTACGATACATTTGGTGTTCAACTTGAAAGAGAAGTCAATGTTTATTGAACGAGTTTTGTTTGTCTGTGTGCTGGTTGTTGGATTGTCGTTTACGTCCGTAGCGCAAAAAGCTGATTGTGGTAGAGTTAATTCCTATTACAATAAGAAAGTTTGCAGCGGGATTGAGAATAATCAGGCAGCATTTATTAAGGATTTGATGCAGCGAAGAAGTTCTGGCAATAGCTTGAATGAGATTTTGAACTGGACTAAAAGCAATTACGAATGCTTCTACTGCGAAGATGAACCAGGATTTAGAGGCGGCACGCTACTTAGGAAAGTGGTTTTTGAGAACGCACTAAACATTTGCTTTTTCTTTGTCTACGATGCGCGTGTTGACATGAACGCCATTGAACGAGATGGCCGTACATTAATAGATTGGCTGCAGGACGACACAGAAAAAGCGTTTGATGCTGCCTTTGAGACGGAGAATGACCAAGACAAAAAGTATCTTATTAAGCAGATTCAAACGGGGCAGAAATACTTCAATATCTTCCGAAATAATGGTGCTAAGTTTCGTAATGAACTTAAACAAGGAGGCTCCAAGTTTTAATCAGGTTTTTACGTTTTCAGCGTAGAATGGTTATCCAAGAAAAAGAGAGGTGTGGTTTCCCCCAAATTGCCCTCTGTTGTTTCTCAATTGTCTAGTATCAGGATTGGTCTACTCTTGTATCCGCAAAAAAACAAACACATATGAAACATTACAGTTTAACAATTCTATTTATCACGTCTCTTTTCATATCCGCAGCTTTTGCGCAGGATATGCAGATTAAGGACGTAGCCACTGCAGCCGAAGCAGAGCTTAAGGCGCATGAAGATTCCACGAAACATTGGGATATTGGAGGTTCGCTGGCCCTCAATCTTGGACAAACGTATCTTAAGAGTTGGGCTTCAGGTGGTCAGAACGCGATATCAATTGCATTTACTGGCTTAGCACGTGCCAACTACCGTAAGGGAAAAGCAGCTTGGGATAACAACCTGGTGCTTGGTGTAGGCGGAATTGCGCTCTTCCCACAGGAGAGATACAAGGACAATTTAAATAAATTTCCGTTCCGAAAGAACATCGACAATCT
>Ga0209632_10004877_pt1 | contig 11750 bp, 10 predicted proteins | sample COG_10_FD_184754 | JGI IMG/M metagenome (GOLD analysis project Ga0209632, IMG submission 184754) | Pelagic Microbial community sample from North Sea - COGITO 998_met_10 (SPAdes) (version 2) | ecosystem: Environmental > Aquatic > Marine > Neritic zone/Coastal water | place: Helgoland, sampling...
GATGCGTTTCCACATTTCGGGACCGAGCAGTATTGGGAGACAGAGACGCGGGACTTAGAAGAGCTCGTTTTACGTCTCGAATCGGGGGATGATATGCGGACGCCGACTGAGCGCGAAGAGGTTCGCATTGAGAAGGGCGACGAAGAACTCACGAACGATGATTTTTTCTGGGATCTCTGATCCCTAGCTTCCGGTGCTCCGGCCGTTAATCAGTACGACGCGATCCTTGAGGTACGCGTGGTTGAGTGGGCGGAATCGAAGCTCTCCTGCTTCGCCGAGGCCCGCGAGGTCTTCGAAGGAGAACTCACGCCCCTCGTTCATGAGCCAGGGCTGTGATTCGGGGTTTCCGGCGAGATTGATGTTATGCGCGTAGCTCGCGCCATCCGCTTCGCTTCCGCCAAAGAGCCCGACTCCGGGCCGGCCGGCCGGAACGAGTCCAAGTGCGTGCGCGGATTCGTGGGCCATGACCGTCCCTAGGACGTCTCCCATGATATTGGTGGCACGCAGAAGCGCTTTGCTGCGAGCCGATTCGCCCGACAGAAGGTTTTCGTCGCCGACGGCGAGACCGACCGGCGTTCCGCCTTGTTCCGGATCGAAAGGTGCGAGGATCTCCTGGTAGAGCGCGCTCTTTCGGTAAACCGTGAGTTCCGACGGGAAAAGACCAGCGGCGGGCTCTTCATCCCGTGGTTCGCATTCCGGTTGTCCCTTGATTGCGTTTCGCGGGTCGTAGCGAACGTTTCCGACCGAGTCGGGGTAGGCTGTGTTCTTGCCGCCGACACAAATTCGTGTTGTGTAAGGCGTCCATTCTGCTTCCAGAAGAAACCGGACGAAAACGATATCGCGGGCTAGGCGCGTGGCGTTAGGGTCGTCACTGGGATCGTAGGCCCGGAGTACTCGGCTAAGGGCGCGGGACGCGAGTTGGTCGGCAACGGCTGCGGCGAGACCCTTGGATTCTGGGGATGCTAGGCCGAAACGTTCGAGATCCGTTTCGAAATCGGGGCGCCCGTCTTTGTCTCGGTCGACTAGGAAGTCAAAATGAATGGCCTGGCGGGAGCCTATGGGTGGGCCACCGAGCCAGGTTCGAATACGGATGCGGCGATGAGTGACGAGCTCTCGGCCGTCTGCGTCGTGCAGACTGGCACGAACGGAAAAGAGCCCGGGGACCAAGCCGAGATTTTCAGGGACGACGATCCATGCGAGTCGGCCATCGCGCTGTAGTCGGTCGACGATTTCGAGTGTGGTGCCGGTGCGCTCTTCACGAAGCGTGACGCTCAGGGTCTCTAGAATGGGTTCTGGGAGATCTTCTGGAGCGAAGATCTGAAGGACCCAGCCCGAGGTGGGAATCAAAACGTCCCGGCCAGTCTGCTCATCTAGATCATTGATTCGGATCTCGATCGCCAAGTTACTGCGGCCGGCGAAGATCGAGCCCTCCATCGAAATTGCGACGAATACGCCACCGATCAGGATTCCGACCAAAATGGCGATGAGCGCGCCACGTCCGCCGGCACGGGGAGCCGATTTGGCGTTCGGGGAGAGGTTTGCGTCGGACGGGCTCATCGAGCCTCCTCAGATCGGGTCGGGATCGGGAAAAGGAGAGGGGAAGGGATAGGGGCGTCGGCCAGGCAGCATACGGGATGGCCGCAATCCGCGCGGCGCAGCATCGCGCAGCGGGTCCGGAACAGGAAGGGGGCGAGGGGCGGGCGACTCCGGAAAGACGTGCGATGTTCTCCCAATGATAGAGCGACTTCACAGCGCGATCGTACTGGTGGCGGACCTAGACACCGCGACCCGAGATTATGCCCGGCTTTTGGGCCAACCCGCGGCGCGAGTCGAAACGGATCTCGAGAGCGGTCTTCGGAGCTCGTTCTTCGGGCTCGCCAACACGGGGCTCGAATTACGCGAGGCGACAAACGCGACACGCGGTTCCGAGCAGGAATCGAAGGAAGGCAAAAAGGCGGAGCGCCTCGGCCAGGCCGGCCTGCGCTTCGTCTGCGATCTCGACGACCCGACGGCCGCGCTGTCGGCCCAGGGGATCGGCATCAGCAAATCTGAGCAGTGTGTCGGCCGGATGGACGGAGGAGCGCTCGACCGCTGCTACGGAATTTACGTGTTGGATCGGGCGGCAAGCCGGGGAAACTCGGTTGAGCTGGTCACGGGCGAGACCGTCCAGATCGAGCCGAACCCGGAAGGCGATATCGATCCGGCGGCCCGTGTGCGCTCTCTCGACCACGTAGTCGTGATGAGCCCGGCGCCGGACGCGACCCGCGACTTCTACGGGGAGGGCCTCGGTTTACGTCTTGCTCTGGACAAGTCCTTCGAGAAGAGAGGTGTCCGGCTGATCTTTTTCCGTGTTGGTGGGACGACGGTCGAGATCGGCGCGAAGCTGAAGGTCGATCCGCAGCCCGAAAAATCCGACCGCTTTGGTGGTCTCGCCTGGCAGGTTCCCGACATCGATGCGTTTCAAGCGCGCCTCGCTGCCGATGGCTTCGACGTTTCGGAAGTCCGAACGGGCCACAAAGAAGGAACGCGAGTGTGCACAGTCCGGGATCCCGTTCATGGGGTCCCTACTTTGATTATTGAGCCGGTCCAAGACGCCTCCTAGAACCTCGGCGGCGACGGGTCGTGAGATGAGCTCTGCGAGTCAAAGCGTGTCAATGCGCGTAGCTGCCTGACCCCGCCGGACGCTGTACCCTTGGTGCTCTCGAAATGCGCCCTTGCTGGAGACCCCATCATGACCGTCAGCCTCGGTAACCAAGACCGGCCGGCCGATCTAGAAGCTGCAATCCTCGACCTCAAACGAGAGAAGGGCGCCGTGATCCTGGCGCATTTCTATCAGGAGTCGGAGGTCCAGGAACTCGCAGATATCGTCGGCGACTCGCTCGCCCTTGCGCGCGCGGCACAAGAGATCGATTGCAAGATGATCGTCTTCTGCGGCGTTCACTTTATGGCCGAGACCGCAGCCATCCTGAATCCGGGAATCCCCGTCGTCGTGCCGGACATGGACGCCGGCTGCTCCCTCGCCGATGGCTGCCCGCCGGAAGAGTTCAAAGCGTTCGTCGCCGATCACCCCGGCGCCAAGGTGCTCACGTACATCAATGCGTCCGCCGGCGTGAAGGCGATGAGTGATCTCATCTGTACCTCCTCGAATGCCGTGAAGATGGTCGAGCATTTCGAAGGGGAGAAGCTGATCTTCGCCCCGGATCGTCACCTCGCGCGATGGGTCGCGAAAGAAACTGGCCGTGACGACCTAATCGTCTGGCAGGGCGCATGCATCGTGCACGAACTCTTCAGCGCGAAGGGCCTAGCAAAGCTTCGCGCTCAACATCCGGACGCTGAAGTCCTCGCGCATCCAGAATGCGATCAAGCCGTGCTCGATCAAGCCGATTTTATTGCAAGCACGACCGGGATCATCTCCCGCGCTGTCGCTTCCCCTGATCGCCCGTCGATCATCGCGACGGAAGACGGCGTCTTCCACTCCATCATGAAGCAGGCGCCGGGCAAGGTCTTGTATCAGGCGCCGGGCATGGACGAGAGCTGCGTTTGTAATCGATGTCCCTACATGCGGCTTAATACGCTCGAGAAGCTCTACGACTGCCTCGCGAGCGAAGGCCCCTGCGTGACGGTCCCTGAGGAACTCGCAAAGCAGGCATTACTGCCGATCGAGAAGATGCTGGCACTTTCGTAGGCGACTTCATGCGCGCCGATGAAGGCGATTTGATGGGCGATTCTATAGGCAGATTAGCCGGTTGTTATGCGGGCACTCCTTAAAGTGTCGCGAGCCATTCCTTCACGCCGCGCCCGATATCGTCCGCCGAATCTTCTTGGACGAAATGGATGCCTGCGATCTCGACGATCTTCTGGTTAGGCCATGCCATGCAGAAGTCGCGGGATTCCTTGCGGAGGATTGCACCGGGCTTTGCGTCGAAGAAGAGCTTCGGGACTTGGCTCTCTGCGAGCCAGTCGGCGTAGCTCTGCACGATTTCGACGACCTCGGGCGGTTCGCCCTCGATCGGAATCTGACGCGGCCAAGAGAGGGTAGGTCGTCGATCTTCGCCCGCGTTCATGAAGGGACGACGGTATTCGTTCATCTCTTCGTCGGAGAGCGTGCGCATGATCGAGCTCGGGAGAACGCCCTCTATGAACATGTTGTTGTCGAGGCACATCTCTTCGCCCTTAGGCGAGCGGAACCCCTGAAAGACGGGTTGCACGGCTCTCGGCCATTGATCCCAAGAGGGGACGGGGCGAACGATCGCTTCCATGTAGGCGATGCCCTTAACGGCATCGCGATGTCGGTTGGCCCAATCGAAACCGAGGGCTGAGCCCCAGTCATGGATCACGAGGGTCACGTTTTCACGCACGCCGAGCGCTTCGAGCAGCGCATCAAGATAGCCGCGGTGTTCAACGAAGCCGTATCGATCGGGGCCGGACTCAGGCAACTTATCCGAGTCGCCCATGCCGATCAGATCGGGCACGATGCATCGGCCGGAACCTTCGAGGTGCGGAACGACATCGCGCCATAGATAGGAGGAGGTCGGATTGCCGTGGAGCAGGACGATTGGATCGCCTTCCTCGGCGGACAAGCCACGCTCGTGGTAGGCCATTTGCAGGCCGTTGATCTCGATCTTCTTCTTCGCCAGGGGTGCGGTAGTCGACATGGGCCGGATCGTCGGCGACGCGAAGGCTCTTCGCAAGCGTTGGTATGCAGACGCCGAGTGCGCTTAAACACCTTGCCTCAGGCGCGCATCGAACGGGCGATTTATATTGAAATCAGTTGGCCGCGGGTTTGCGTTCGAGGAGAAAATGTTTCGACCCCAGCTGATGCTGGCGCTCACGCCGGTCGCTCAGCCCTTGCCCTCGGTATTCACGGAGGCGCCGCCGGTTCCATCCCCGCCGGTGGTCGAGGATGCCTAGGGCGCCGATCGGCAAATCGGTGAGATGGGAGTCAAACGCCGCGCGACTAGCTCCGGTCTTTGCGACCGTACACATCCTCGAAACGGACGATGTCGTCTTCGCCGAGATAGCCGCCGGATTGGACCTCGATCAGAATGAGATCGAGGGATCCAGGGTTCTCGAGCCGGTGGGTGACACCAATCGGGATGTAGGTCGACTGGTTCTCGGTGAGGATCGTTTCGTCCTCGCCCTTGGTCACTCGGGCGGTGCCTTGGACGACGATCCAGTGCTCGGCGCGGTGGTGGTGCATTTGAAGAGAAAGCTTTTGGCCCGGCGTCACGATGATCTGCTTGACCTGAAAGCGGTCCCCCTCCGCGACACCTTCGTAGGATCCCCAAGGTCGGTAGACCCGTGGGTGGAGGTCTGATTCGGTACGCCCGGCTCGGTCGAGCTCGGCGACGATCTCTTTGACCTCTTGGGCACGATCGATCGGGCTGACGAGAATCGCGTCGTCGGTTTCGACGATGACCATGTCTCGCACACCGATCGCCGCGATCATGCGTCGCTCGGATCGGACATAGCTGCTCTCTACATCACGCAAGATGACGTCGCCGCTGGCAACATTCGCGTTCTCATCACGCTCGCCGATCTCCCAAAGAGCAGCCCAGGAGCCGATGTCGTTCCAGCCGATATCCGCAGTCACGACCGCCGCGCGATCCGTCTTTTCCATCAAGGCGTGATCGATTGAGATCGAGGGCGAATCGGCGAAGGCGCGTTCATCGAGTCGCGTAAATGTTAGGTCTCGCGTCGACTTCGCCACGGCATCCCGGCAAGCCGCAATGAGCTCTGGCTCGAAGCGGCCGAGTTCGCTTAATAGGCCGTCGACGGGAAACACGAACATGCCGCTATTCCACGAATACTCCCCGGAGTCGAGGAATTCCTGCGCACGGGTCGAGTCGGGCTTCTCGACGAATTCGGCCACTGCAGAGGCGCCGGGCGTATGCGCGAGCGCTTCGCCACGACGGATATAGCCGAAGCCGGTTTCGGGATGTTCGGGGAGGATGCCAAAGGTTGTGAGCGCGCCGGCAGCAGCTGCAGCGGCTGCGATCTGAACGGCTTCGAGGAAGGCAGCGGGATTGCGGATCACATGGTCCGAAGGAAGCACCAGGATAATGCCTTCCGGGTCAAATTCGGCGACCATCGCGGCCGCGGCCGCGATCGCGGGTGCGGTGTTTCGGGCGACGGGTTCGAGGGCGATCGCTTGGGGTTCGATGCCTGCGGTTCGCAGCTGCTCGGCAATGATGAAGCGATGGGCGTCGTTGCAGAGGATGAGCGGCGGCGCGAAGAGCGCGGGATCGGAGACGCGGAGCGCCGTGTCCTGGAGCAGAGTCTGCTCGCCGGCGAGAGGAAGAAGCTGCTTCGGGAACGCGCGGCGGGAGAGCGGCCAAAGGCGCGTGCCGGAGCCGCCGGAGAGAATGACGGGGTGGATTCGTCGCGTGGAGCTAGTCGAGGGAGTCGCCATAGTAGGACCGGGCCTTGTTGACCGCGCAGCGGCCTAGAGATGTAGGCGCGAGCCTATCGGAGTTTGAGGAGCCAGAAAACCCAACGGTTGCGGGTGTTAGGAGTCTCAAGTGGTCTTGCCCGCAGCGCGCAAGCGTAGCAGGAAGGGCAGGGCTACGAGCGCGCAGAGGATCTCTGCGCCGCCGGCGACGCCGAAGGCTGCTTGGTATCCCGCTGCGGCGCCGTGGCTCGCTCGGACGGCTTCGCTGACCAATCCGCCTGTTAATGGACCGAAAATGAAACCGAGGCTTCCAGCCGTATTAAAGGCACCCAGGGCGGTCGAGCGAATCGCGGGAGGGGTCAAGTCTGTCGTCATAAGCATGGAGGGGACGAACATCACGGCCGCCGTCATGCCGATCACGGCCATTCCCGGACCGATCCACGCAGTCGGCCAAAATCCAAGGCTCGCAGTCAGGACGCCGTAGATGAGGCTCCCGCCGCAGAGGAGAGCTGTCTTCGAGATCCGGTCCGCGAGCACGCCGAAGGGGAATGAGAGCATCGCGAAGGGCAGCATGAAGGCCGAAATCCAGAGGCCTACTTGGGGCGGGTCCGCGCCATGCAAGCCCGAGGCAAAGAGCGAAAATGTGGTGGTGTAGAAGCCGACTGTGAATCGATCGGCGAAGGCGAAAATGAGGGGTGTGATGATCTCGCGGTTTTCGCGGATCGCTTTCCAAATCTGCGACATCCGCGGCCGCGACTCGCTCTCTTTCGGTTCGATCAGCACCGCCGCGGCAAGGGTCGCCGCAGCGACTAACACGGCTGCTCCTGTCATGAGGGGACGCAGAGGGTCAACCCGGCCGAGCATGCCGCCGATCGGTGCACCGAGTGCTACGCCTAGCATCATGCCGGCGCCCGTGATGCCCATCGTGACTCCGCGCTTCGTCTCGCCGCCTAAACTCGCGGCGATCGAGAGCACGAGGGAGAGGGCAAAAATATGGGCGCAGCCCTCTATGAACCGGATGCCCATGAAAACTGAGAAGGGGAGGTCGAGGGTCATCCCGACGAAGCAGAGTGCGTCGAAGGCGAGGGCGCCAATCACTAAGGGTCGGCGCTTGCCGATTCGATCCGCGAGGGCGCCGGCAAGAGGTGCCGCAAGCGCGGCGCCTATCATATTGATCGACATAAAGAGCGAAGTGGACAGCTCGGAAACGGCGAAGCGAACCCCTACGAGCTCGCGCAAGATCGGGACCGGCAGTGTGACAGGCATCATGATCGATAGAGCGAGAAGCCCCATCAATCCGATCCGCGTCCTGGAAGCCCTGGCCTCCATGCTGTCCGTTCTCTCCATGCTAGAAGCCGTAGGCGGCTCTCAGCTCGTCGTCGTTCTCGCAGAGCATCTTGGCGAGTTCGACCATGACGTGGCACTGCTTGACTGTCGCGTCGTCCTGCATCTTCCCGTCGATCATAACAGCGCCTGTGCCGTCGCCCATCTCTTCGATGACCTTCTTCGCCCACAGCACTTCATCAACTGGCGGCGAGAAGACGTTCTTAGCGATGTCGATCTGAACCGGGTGAAGGCTCCAGGTTCCGACACAGCCCATCAGGAACGCGTTTCGGAACTGGTCTTCGCAAGCGACCGTGTCCTTGATGTCACCGAAGGGACCATAGTAGGGGAGGATGCCGTTGGCGTTACACGCGTCGACCATACGGGCCATCGTGTAATGCCAGAGGTCCTGCTGCGCGGTCGTACGCGGCGCATCGGGGTTCGAAGGGTCGGGATCGGTGCGAACGATATAACCGGGATGGCCACCGCCAACTCGGGTCGTCTTCATGCGTCGACTTGCGGCGAGATCCGCCGGTCCGAGTGAGAGGCCCTGCATTCGCGGGCTCGCAGAGCAAATCTCTTCGACATTCGCGACGCCTAGCGCCGTCTCCAGAATCGCGTGGATCATGATCGGCCGCTTGAGGCCGGCCTTTGCTTCGAGCTGGGCAAGCAAGCGATCGACGTAGTGGATATCCCAAGCGCCTTCGACCTTGGGGACCATAATGACGTCGAGCTTGTCTCCGATGCCCGATACGAGGGTCATGACGTCGTCGAGGAACCAAGGCGAGTCGAGGCTGTTCACGCGGGTCCAGAGCTGGCAGCTTCCGAAATCCGTGTCTTTCGCGATTTTAACGAGACCTTCGCGCGCTGCGATTTTGTTGTCCGCGGAAACTGCATCTTCGAGGTTGCCGAGTAGTACGTCGCAACTCTGGGCGATGGTTGGGATCTTCTTGGCCATCTTGGCGTTGCTCGGATCGAAGAAGTGAATCATGCGCGAGGGCTTGAAGGGGATCTCTCGAAGCGGTTCGGGAGCACCGAGAGCCATCGGCTGAAAGAAGTCTTTTGCGCTGCGCATATTATCTCTCCTGGGGTTCCGCTCTGGTGGCGGCCGTGGGGCGGGCTGACGTCTCTAGGTAACAGTGCTGGCCGGATTCGCCGCTTGGGCGGACCTGCTGATGCTTACCGGAGATGCTTACTGGTCGTAGAGCTTGACGATCTGAATCTTGCCCTTGGGCGCAGCTTGCAGGCATAGGTCACAGAGCACGCACTCGTCGAGATTGCTCTCGTCGATGCTTACACCATCGGCAGAGGCGGCGAAGATCGACACAGGGCAGATCTCCTCGAGTTTCTTGGCCAGTTCGGCATCTTTGGCGATGTCTGCGTCGACGATGACGTCGATGAATTCTCCGGGCATTTTCGTTCTCCTGTCTCGCGTGAATGGCGAGTCGGGTCGATTTTCGTGCGGCGCTCGCGCGCAGGGATTGGCTTGGACTAACGCTTCGCGCTGGCGAGCCGCTGGCGAATGAGGTCAGGGATCTCTTCGATCCGTTCGGCCACCGAAATGCCCGCTTCTTCCATTCGCTTGATTTTCTCGGACGTGGTGTCTTCCTTGCCTTCGACGATCGTGCCGGCATGGCCGAAGCGCATGCCCTTCATCTCGTCCATGAAGCGACCGGCCATGAAGGCAACGATCGGGAGACGGGATTTGTGCGCCAGCACCCATTCGGCGAGTTCCGCTTCCATTCGGCCACCGGGCTCCGAGTAGATCGCGATCGCATGGGTCTCTTTGTCAGCTTCGAAGAAGGGCATCAGCTCCGCGTAGGTCGTGCCAACGATTGCGTCGCCGCCGATCGAAACGCACGTCGACTGGCCGAGGCCGGCTGCGGTGAGCGTCGAAGCGATTTCAGTGGTCATACCGCCGGAGCGGGACATGACGCCAATATTGCCTTTCGTGTAGGCCTGGCGAGTGTTCGCCGCCGGGCCGCCAACGCCGCCCATCTTGCACTCTTCCGGCGAAATGATGCCGAGGCAGTTCGGGCCAATGATGCGTGCGCCGCGCAGTTCCGCGAGCTCGACCGCTTCCGCGACCTGTTTGCGGGGAACGTTCTCCGTCACGACGACGATCAGCTTAATACCGTTTTCGAGCGCCTCGATCATGGCGTCTTGAGTGAACTTCGGGGGCACCGAAACGATCGAGCCCTCGATTGATCCGCCATTCGCGGCGACTGCATCTCTAACCGAGTCGTAGACCGGGACGCCGTAAACGTCGCGGCCAGCACGACCGGGCGTTACGCCGCCGACGATCTTCGCGCCGTAGTCGAGGTTCTCTCGGGTGAGGTTGATCGCTTCACGGCCCGTAATGCCCTGGATGATGAAGCGCGTGTCCTTAGTCAGCAAAATTGACATGTCTGGATTATCCCTTCAACTTCGCGACGGCTCGGCCGGCTGCGTCGTACATTGAGACGCTGCGGTCGCAGTAGTCGACGCCGTATTTCTCGAGGATCTTGAAGCCTTCTTCTTCCCAAGCCCCTGGGATGCGGAAGATGGCGATGGTCTCTGCGGGGTCTTTGCCTGCTTCGAGGCAGCCCTTGATCACGCCGCGGGCGACGATGTCGACGCGGGTGTTAGAGACGACGTTCATCATGACCGCGATCTTCTCGACGCCGGGCTTAGAAAGAATCAGCTTGGTCAGCTCTTTGGTCTTGCTCATCGACGGGTTGCCGCCGATCTCGCAGTAGTTCGCCGGCTTGCCGCCGTGATTACGAACCGCATCGAAGAGCGTGAGCGAGCCGCCGCCGGCGCCGATCACCAGGCCCAAGTTACCGTCGAACTCAACGACGTTGCCAGCGACGCCGCGATGGTCGGCTGCGTTAACTTTTGCGCCCGCGAGTTCGAACGGGGTCGGCGGGCGCGCGAGGCGTGTCTCGTCGTCGTCGATGCCGAGCTCGTCGAGGAACGCCTTATGCTCTCCCCGCGCTTCCGCCTCCATGTCGATATGGCCATCGAGGACGATAAAGCGGCCATCTTCGAGCTTGGCGAGCGGGTTGATCTCGGCGAGTGTCAGATCGTATTTGAGGAAGATCTTCATCAGATTGAAGACGATCGGCGCGAGCTTGTTGAGGTCGCTGCCCGTGACGCCCGTGGCTCCGACGGCTTCTTTTGCGATCCGGGGCGTGAGCGGCAGGATCGAGGAGAAATGCGTTTTCGACACGTGCTCGGGATGGGTCTCGGCGACCTCTTCGATGTCGATGCCGCCCATGTCGGAGAAGACGCAGACGGGGCGCTTGGCGCGGCCGTCCCAGGTGATCGCCACGAAATATTCCTGGGCGATCGGAGACTTCTCTTCGACGAGGATCGACTTACAGATCTGGCCGTTGACTTCGACGGGGACGATCGCTTCGGCGGCGTCCGCGGCTTCGTCCGCCGTATCGGCGAATTTGACGGCGCCGGCCTTCATACGGCCGCCCGAGAGGACCTGGCTCTTCAGCACGACGGGGATTCCGCCGAGCTTCGCGAAGGCTGCGCGCGCGTCCGCGGCGGCGTTGGTCTTCGCAATGACCGTGCCCTTACCGAGCGGCATTCCGTGCCGCTTGAAGAGCTCTTTGGCTTCGTATTCGTAGAATCGCATGGTGATCGGGCTCCGAGGTCTCGGCTGACGGGGGGATTCCACGTCGGCAGTCGGCCATAGGCAGGTAAAGGAAGGAGTCGAACGAGTCCGCGCGAACACGAGGCCGAGGCTCGTCGCGGCCGGTTTCCCGGTGCTTCGCGGCGATCGGATTCGGCCCCCTGCGCGTCGATGGGTTTCGAAGGTTGAACAAGCCGGCTCGGGAGGGTCGAGCGTGCTCGTAAGGCCGCGCACTCTATGACTTTTCATTAGGAACGGCAAGAACTGGGGGTCGCACGTGCGGCCCACTGGCAAGGACTGTGCAACTTATTGCGGTTTCGGTGATTCGAGGGCGCGTCCTTCTCAACCCGCCCTTTTCTCTGCCCGATCTATGAGTCCTATCCGTCGAATTTTACGGAGATGCCGTCAATT
>Ga0209632_10004881_pt1 | contig 11746 bp, 9 predicted proteins | sample COG_10_FD_184754 | JGI IMG/M metagenome (GOLD analysis project Ga0209632, IMG submission 184754) | Pelagic Microbial community sample from North Sea - COGITO 998_met_10 (SPAdes) (version 2) | ecosystem: Environmental > Aquatic > Marine > Neritic zone/Coastal water | place: Helgoland, sampling...
TCATTCAATATCAGTTGATTTGCATTTGTATATTCATTTTGGTTCTTAAACCATCCATAAGTAATTTCTTTGTCAGATTTATTGGCTGAGCTATCTTCTATTGTGGGCAATTGTTGTTTAAGTAAATCTTGATTTTTATACCCTGTTACTAACCACTTACCATCCTTAAGGGTATAAACTAAGTCACTTAAACCTATCCAGAAAGTTTTAGCTCCACTTATGCCCATTGGCGTACAATAGACTTCGCCTTTTGTTATTTTGTTTAAAGCATCAGGACTAAAAAAAGCTTCTAATGATTTATTTTCTTTAAATCTTTTTTCTAAATCTATTTTTAAATCACCTGTAGTAACATCAATGAACCCTTTTAAATCTTTATTTAATAATAATTTTTGTATTTTTAAACCAAACAAATAAGCTTCTTCAGCTTTATAATTATACTCAGCTTCATACTCTTTAATCATCATTCCATCATTGTATTTATTGGGATTACAATTTTGAGAGTAAGACTGTGTTGTTAAAACAAAGAGAAAGGTAATGATGCTTAAAAGTTTTTTCATCTAGCTTTTCTTAATAACTTTATCATAGACGTTTTATTTTTATCAAATTGAATATTTTTTTTAGCATTTGCACCTGATGGATGAGGAAAACCCTCAAGAAAACAGGATAATTTAAGATTATATTTACTGTTTAAATATTCGATTGTAGATGAAACTGTATTTCCTAAAGGAACAACAATACATTTATTTAATGTTTTTAATTCTTTTAAAAAGTTTTCTTCAATAAAATCTAAAAGGATTTTCTTCTTCAAAATATTTGCACCTGAATAGTTTTTTCCTTTATCAAATACAGGGTATTTAACTAGTGATGTAGTATGTAAGTACTTGTTATCTTTGTTAAACAAGCTTTCACAAGATTTAATCTTTAAAAGATTATTTACCTTAAGTTCATCAAGATAGTTGATTAAAGTAGTTCTCATACTACCTTTAAAACTAGATAAATCTTTAACCTCTTTTAATGACTTTCCATCATTAATTACTTCAAAGCTTTGTAGCATTTGTTGAAAACCAGGAGTTATTCCAACAATCATTATCTTTGCTTTAGAATTGATATAGTCAAATGGTGCGTAATAAATTTTAATATTGCCATCACTGTTAATTAAAAACTTATTGTTTAGTATATTTAATTTATTGATTTTTTTGAGTGATTTAATCTGTTTTAAATATTTAGACATTCAATTTACTTACCATTAAACATTATTGAGTTCAAAATATTGCATCGTAAACACTTTTTTGACAACAATAAATTATCTTCCTTTTTAGAAACAATAATGATGGTGTTAATTGTGTTGTTTATTATTTGTTATCAATGCTTTTAGTGTTTTTAAGTGAGGGTCTAATTTAGACATAGGTATCCATATATCCCTTATAAAGATGTTGTCTTTTAAGTTACTTATTTAACAATATGTAAAAGATAATTTAAATGGGAATAAGTTATTAACAATATTACTGTGTTAAAGATTCTTTAGTTGATATTTAAGAGATGTCCTCTCTTAAGACCTTGTAAGATATTATATAGATAGAGTTTAATACTACCAATAGAACATTAACCAAACACTTATAGAACAATCAAGTTTATTCACACTGATGATTTTTGATTTAAAAATTTTGCCATAAATTCTGCTTCATCATTTTTAAAAACTGCCAATTGTGCTTGTTTTGGGTCTCTAACCAATAAATTTTTATGATAATTCATATTCCAAAAATTAACACTTCTCCATACGAAACACATTGCCTTATTTTCATTTACTCTTTTTTGAATATATTCATTAACTAATCTTTTGGTTAATTTACTTGATGGTAAATTATAAAGCTCGTCATTGGGTTTGTTGCAGGAATGATAAGCAATAGACTCAACTACACATACCGATTGTTTTACATACTCATAATTCTTTATAGAAGATTGATTATTAAGAATTGTTAAATATTTTGATATTTTGGATATTCTTCCTTTACTAGACCAATATCTAAACCCGCCAGTATTAATTGCTTCATCTTTAAGACAAGTAAAAGTCCTTGAATTTAAACTTAAATTTTCTTTTAATAATTCAATATATTTTTTATCTTCCATCTCATCAATATAATCACCTGTATGGAAACCAGGGTTTCCCATTAGAATATAAATCTTAGCATTTTCTACATCACCAAAAAAAGGAACTACATAAAGATTGTTTAAAATTTTATTTTTATTTTGCTTATCATTTACAAATTTTTCTCTTGTATTGTCTGACTTTAAATCACTTCCATATTTTGCTCTTAATTCTTCTATTGAAAATTCTAAACAATACTTTTGTTTATTTTGACTTAGATATTTTTCATCTTGTGGATGTAGTTTATATGGAATGTAATTAGTCCAAAAAGATTTTAATTCGTCAATCACTCTTTTTCGTATCTTAAATCCCTTAGTGATTTTCCTTTATAAGACCACCACAATGCACCTTGAACTGCTGCCCAGTCATAACCCATATCTCTTAAAACAATATCTGCTGCATCTGACAAAGAAGTAACTTTATCTTTAAACTTTACTTTATTTTCATCTACTACTTCACAAGTAATTGAAATATCTTTTACAAATTCTAAAATAGTTCCAGGTTGAATATTTACCATACTAAAATTGAATCTTTTTCTTTTTTTACGAGCAGTATCTAATGCTTGTTTGTCTTGTGGTGTTTCAACTATATCTTCTTTTGGTGTAACATTTTTTCCACCCATAACTTCAGCAATTTCTAAGATTGCTTTTGCCTGTTCTGGTGTTGCATTAAAAAACTCTCTATTTTGTCTTACCCTCTTATCGTCTAATCCTTCGTGTATTTTTTTTTCAATTGCCGAAGCATTTTCAACTTCAACAGCATAATAACATTCAAAAGGTAGAGGTGTGCTTGTGTTATCTAGTTCTCTTACTCTTCTATCTAAGTTTTCAGTGATGCCTACTTTAATAGTATCAGGCATGGACTCATTGGTAAGAATATAAACAATTGCCATAATAATAAACTAGCAATTAAAATTAATTATAACAATTATAATTCTCACGAGCTGTCACAACTCTGTCACAATAATAAATAAATATAGGTGTTAATTAATAATTACAGGTAGTGATTACCTAAGTGTTTATTAAGAAATGGTAGCGGGAAGAGGAATCGAACCTCTGACCTCAGGCTTATGAGTCCTGCGCTCTAACCAACTGAGCTACCCCGCCAGATAATTACTGTTGATTTATAATAGATTCTATTTTTAGTGCAATAAGGTTTTTAAATCTAATTTAAATATTTTAAAATCTTATTTGATAAAAGAATTAAAGACTCTTTTTCTAATTTTTTAGAATAACTATTAGAGAGTAATAATCGATTTTTTTTAGTATTAGTAATCCAGCTAGTTTTATAAAATTTAATACTGTTTATTATCTTTTTAGCAAAATCTTCTATTTCACCATTCTCAACTTTAGTAAAAATAGGTTTTTTCCAATATTCTGATCCCCCACCGCCTACATAACCAATAACTTTATTTCCAGAAAGAGCAGCCTCAATAGGGGGGATACCCATACCTTCAAAGTTAGAAAAAGATAAAAATATTTTTGAAATTGAAAGAGACTTTATTAATTGTTTTTCAGTAACATTAATTAAAGGTAAAATTTTCCAATTTTTTGGTAGTAAATTTTTTAAATAAAAAAATAATAAATTTGAGTGTTCAGGTAGTTTTCTGGGCATGTAAGTTATTATGTTAGATTTTTTTTTAATCTTAAATTTATTACTATCTACTGATAAATTTACTTTAAAAATTTTATTTCTAAAATTTGGAAACATTGTCTTTAAGTAACTGACACTATATTTTGATGTTGTTATAATTAATTTAGCTCCTTCATAAGATTTTTTTAAATTAAAAAAATTATTTGTAGAGTTCATGTGATAAAACCCTTGAACAAAAATAGCATAATTAATTTTATTTTCTTTAAATTTTAGATCATCTGCGAAATGTGCCCAGATCTCTGGGATAATAATAAAATCTTTTTTTTGGTCGAAATTAAGATTATAGCTATTAAAAATTTTTCCTTCATACCAATCTTTTTTTGGTTTAAATTTTTTACTTATCTTCATTTTTTTTGCGTCCCAACCAGAATATCTTTTCTCAAAAAATTTAATTTTTTTTGCTAATGATAATTCAAGCTTGTATGAAAATTTTTTTTTCAAATGAACTATTTTAGAGCTGATGCGCTTATCTACTTGATTTAAAATTGAAGAATGATTGTAAATTACTTTTGCACCACCTGATGCTCCTTTCATTTCGGGTAACAAATAAATAATATTGAATTTTTTCATAAATTTTAATGAATTTTGATAAATTATTTCAACTAAACACTAAATACTATAATGCCAATAAGAAATACAGCAACAGTGATAGAGATTGAAAAAATTATTTTTTTTTTTGAATCATTTTTTTTTTCTTGTCTAACTCTATTTAAAAGTATGTTAATATTTGTTGTATTAGTGGTTCTGCTTCTAAAGTTTAAATTTTTATTATGTCTATTATAAATTTTATTAAGTTGTTTAATTTTCATTATTTTATTTAATCAGTTATTTAAAAAAAAACAAATTAATATTGCTTAAATTTTTTTGAAATCACTTTGTTTTAGTGGGTTCATTAGTATTTCTGCTTCATTTTTTTTTTTTTCAACTTCAATAAATAATCCCAGTTCGTTCAATTTCGTATTCGATAAATTTGAATATACATAACCGAATGATATGTTTTTACTATAATTGAATGAATAATTACCTGATGTAGTTTTTCCAATAATTTTATTATTTAAATAAATTGGCTCTTCATGAAGTAATAATGGATTTCCTGGCTTGCTATTTTTTAATGAAAGCATAATAAATCTTTTATCTAATTTTTGATCTTTTATTTGGAGTAATTTTTCTTTTCCAATAAAATTAAAAGGTTTTTTATAGCTAATTGCAAAATTCAATCCTGCTTGATATTGATTTTCCTCTGGAGATATATCGTTTCCCCAATGTAAAAATCCTGTTTCCATTCTCATTATATCCATTGTATGGGCGCCACAATGAGATAAATTAAAATTCTTTCCTGTATTTACAATAAGGTTATATAGATCTTTTCCAAAATGGTTATCAATATATAGTTCATAACCAAGTTCACCTACGTAAGATAATCTTTGGACCCAAACATTTAAAGATCTTAATTTTATATATTTGCTGGTTCCAAATTTAAATTTTTCATTTGATAAATCTTCATTTGTAATTTTTAATAATAAATCTCTACTTTTGGGCCCAAAAAGTCCTAAACAAATTAAATCATTTGTGACATCTTTAAATTTAACATCTTTTGACAAATTTTTAAGTATATGTGCTTTATCATGTGTTCTTACATCTGCAGAACTTATTATTCTAAAGTGATTTTTATCAATACAAACAACTGTTAAATCAGATTCTATACCGGCTCCTTTATTAAGCATATGAGTATAAGTACATTTTCCAATTTCATTTTTTATATTAGCAGTGCATAACCTTTGTAATTCTTCATAAGCTTTTTCACCTTTGATTTCATATTTTGAAAATGGTGAAAGTTCAAACAAACCAACATTTTTTACTGTATTTTTACATTCCTGTTCAACAAATGGATACCAATTTTGAAAATTGAAACTATATTTGTATTTTGGTTTCATTTCACCAAAAGCATACCACATGGGTCTTTCATATTCACCTGACTGACCAAAGCAAGCACCAACTTTTTTTAATTCTTCATGGTATGGTAGTAATCTCTGATTTCTTGAAGTTTCATGTTGTTTATAGGGCCAGTGCATACCATAAAGATCACCCAATGTTTCTGTAACTCTATTCATTATAAATTTTTTATTTGAATGAAATTTTTGAAATCTTTTTATATCTAATGAGTATAAATCTTCATTCATGTAACCATTTATCATCCACTCAGCAGTTACTCTTCCTGCGCCTCCTGAACTTGCAATTCCTATGCTATTAAAACCACAACAAGTGAATAAATTATTTACCTCTGAAGTTTCACCTAATAAATATTGTGTGTCTGGTGTAAAAGATTCTGGACCTGAAAAAAATTTTCTTATTCCCGTAGTTTCTAGCAAAGGGAATCTTTTAAAAGACTTTTCTAAATAGGGCTCAAAATGGTCAAGATCATCAGGAAATTCTCCAAAAGAAAAATCATCAGGAACAATTCCTTTATCTTTAAATGCATTTTTTGCACCTGGCTCAAAAATACCAACTAACATTTTTCCAGCATCTTCTTTTAGATAAAGGCAATCGTTATAATCTCTTAAAACAGGAAGATTTTTTGGAAGGTCTTTGATGGGTTCAGTTATTATGTAAAAATGTTCATTTGGGTACAATGGGACACTGACTCCAATATTTTCACCAATTTGTCTAGACCACATTCCTGTAGCAAGCACAACATATTCACAATCAATTTTACCTGCCTTAGTTTCAACTCCAGTTATTTTACCATCTTTTATTAATATCTTTTTAACTGGTGTTTTTTCAAATATTTTAGCACCTTCCATTTTTGCAGCTTTTGCCAAAACATTTGTTACTCCAACTGGATCTGCCTGACCATCTTCAGGCATATAAACACCTCCTAAAATATCTTGATTATTAATAACAGGATACAAATCTTTAACTTTTTGTTTATCTAAAATCTCAACATTAACATCAAAAAGTTGTGAAGAAGTTGCTTGTCTTAATAATTCTTGAAGTCTTTCTTTTGAGCTCGCGACTGTAATTGCACCATTTTGTTTTAAGCCTGTTGAAAGTCCAGTTTTTTTTTCGAGTTCTTTATAAAGATTTAGAGAGTACTTTCTAAGTTTTGTAATAGTAGCAGTCGCACCAAGTTGTCCAACTAAACCTGCTGCATGCCAAGTAGTGCCCGATGTCAATTGATCTCTTTCCAGTAAAATAGTATCTTTCCAACCAAATTTTGCTAGATGATAAGCAACTGAGCATCCTGCAACTCCACCTCCAATTACAACTACTTTAGAATTTAACGGTAATTTTCTCATTATTTTAATGATTGTAACAATAAATTAAAATGAAGAATATATAAATTAGTTTTAAATTTACACAAATCATAATAAGAATATTTAAAAATTATTATGAAAATTTTAATTACTGGATCATCTGGCTTTATTGGTTTCCACTTGGCAAAATTATTATTAGAAAACAAACATGAGGTACATGGATATGATTCGATGAATAATTACTATGACATAACACTTAAAAAAGCTCGATTAGATATCCTTAAAAAATATAACAATTTTATTTTTACTAAAGCTACTCTTGAGGATGAAAAAGCCTTAAAAAAAACTTTTAAAAAATTTAAACCAAAAATAGTCATTCACTTAGCAGCTCAAGCTGGGGTAAGGTACAGTGTTGAGAAACCACGAGTATATTTAAATTCAAACATAATTGGTACTTTCAACATCATTGAAGCTTCACATATGTTTAATGTAAAACACTTAATAATGGCATCTAGCTCATCGGTATATGGTTCAAATAAAAATGTTCCATTTAGAGAAACTGATAAAACAGAAACTCAATTAAGCATTTATGCGGCAACAAAAAAAGCTAATGAAAATATGGCTCATGCTTACTCAAGTTTGTGGAAAATACCCATTACAATGTTAAGATTTTTTACAGTATATGGTCCATGGGGGCGTCCAGATATGGCTCTTTTTAAATTTACTAAAGGAATTTTAAACAATAAAAAAATTGATATCTATAATAACGGAATAATGTACAGAGATTTTACTTTCATTGACGATATTGTAAAAGGTATACAATTGCTATTAAACAAAATACCAAATAATAAAAAAATAAATAAATATAAAAAAGATAGTCTCTCAAATGTTGCTCCATTTAGAGTTTTAAATATTGGTAATACTAAAAAAATTTTTTTATTAGATTTTATAAAACATATTGAAAGAGAGCTCGGAAAAAAAGCAATTAGAAACTATATGCCCATACAAAAAGGTGACGTAAAACAAACTCTATCAAATACAGATCTTTTAAAGAAAATTACAGGTTATAATCCTAAAACTAATTATAAAATGGGAATAAAAAAATTTTTGGGTTGGTATAAAGATTATTATAAATAAACCTAATTATTTTAATTTAAAATTTTATTTTTTAAATTTGTAGCATGTTTAAAAGAAGTAAAATTTTTTAATCTTTTTTTTAGAGTAATTTTTTTTGAAATTTTATTTTCTAATGAGTCTTTTAAAAAAAAATTTATTGTTTTTATCAAGCTATTTTTCGAATTTGACTCAAATAAGTATCCTCCATCATCTCCAATAATTTCAGAAGGTCCGTTAGGACAATTGCTGGATATTACTTGACAATTATTATATCCAGCTTCAATTAGTACAAATCCAGGATCTTCCCATAAGGAAGGTAAAACTAAAGCTTGGGCTTTTTTCATATAAAAATGAACATTTTCTGTGTGATCAATTATAAAAATTCTATCAGATATATTCATTTTATTTGATATTTCTAAAATTTTTTTTTTATCTTCACCTTTTCCGATAAATAAAAAAAATAATTCTTGATCTAATTTTAAAATTTCAGGAATACAATTTAAATAAAAAGGATAATTTTTTTGTTTTGTAAATCTTCCAATTGATAAAAAAAAATTTTTATTATTAACTATGTCTAAAATTTTGTCATCAAATTTAGGATTATTTTTTTTTGATATATTTATGTCATTAATATTAATTACAGGATCATTTAAAACAATTAATTTATCTTTTAAAAAGTCATACTTTAATAAGTCCTTACATGTATCATTTGTTGGACATGTAATTTTATAAATATTTTTAGAGGCTATGCGCCAAAGTATTTTTCTAAAAAAGTTCATCTTTGGGAGACCAGATATACGTAATATTAATTTTGTTTCATACTTGTAAAAACAAAACAAAATAAGTGGTAAAGATGTAATCAAATGAATTATTAAAAATTCTGGTTTTTTTTTTGACAGAAGTTTATTTAATGAAAAAAAAGATTTAAAGAAGATATATATGTAAGACAGTCTGCTCATTACAAAACCATTTTTATTTAACAATTTAAAAATTGATTTTTTATTTAGATAAATTAGGTCAATTTTTTTTTCTCTTAATAATTTTTCATAGTCAGACCATTCATGTACAGCATCAATGATAATTGTTTTATAAAGATTGTTATCTAAATATTTATTTATTGAATGCGCAGAGTTTATGACAGCTTTAATAGTGGCAACTTTAGATAAAAAAGGAGACCAATAAAAAATATTTTTCATTTAAAATTGAAATTCATTTAATTTCGTTAAAAATATTAATATATTCTTTTAATATTCTTTTTTCATTAAATCTAAAAATATTTTTTTTAGCTAAAACCATTTTTTTCATAAAAATTTTTTTATTTTTGATAAATAATTCAATTTTACTTGATAATTCAATGTAATTTTGTTTCTTAAAAATAAAACCACCTTTTCCATTTAATAATATTTCATTTGGACCTGAATTGCAGTTTGAAGATATAACAGGAAGGTTTAAAGCTGTTGCTTCGATTATTGAATTAGGGCATCCTTCATATAATGATGGCATAATATATAAATCAGAAATTAGAAAATATGGATATGGATTATCTTTATATAAAATTAAAAAAACCTTACTTTTTAAATTATTTTTTTCAATATATTCTCTAATATTACTTAACTCAGATCCATAACCAATTAAAATTAATTCAATATTTTGATACTTTTCATTAATAACCTTAAAAGCTTTTAAAAGTGTAATTAAATCTTTTCTTTTTGTAAATCTTGAAACTGATAATAATCTTATTTTAGACTTTTCATACAAAACATCTTTTGGCTTATAATCTTTAGACATTTGAATAATTTGCTTAAAATTTGTTGGGCTGTATATCGTGTGTACTTTTTTGTTAACAAATTTTGAAAGATCTTTGGAAAGATCTTTGGAATTTCCTATTATCTTGTATGAATGTCTATACGTTAGCTTCATTAAAGTCTTAATTACAGTCTTTTTTAAAAAATCCTTAATTGTTTCATAATAGTAAAGTTCATCTAAATGATTTCTCTCTAATAATATCGATTTATAATTTTTAAAATTTTTTAATAAGAAATAAACTAAAACATTTGAGTAATTTTGGTTTGAAATTAAAAATTTTTTTTTAAAATTTCTTCTTTCAAAAGTTGATAAGATTTTTCTTATTTCAAATAAACTTAATAAAGTTCTTTGGCTTTTAAGTTTTATAGTTTTAATGTTTCTGTTTAATTTTAATTTACTATTTTTTTTTAAATATATATAAACTATCTCGAATCTCTTATAATCAATCTTATTTAGTAATTGAACAATTTTGTTTGTCGCCCCTCCTTTATTAGAATATGGGTGAAGACAAATAATTAAATTTTTATTTAGCATATTGGCATAATTGTTGAATCTTAATTTTAAATATTAAATCTATCTTTAATATTATAAAATAAAACAGCTATTCTAAAATATAATATTCTTAATTTTGGAAAAATAAATTTTTTAGGTAAGCCTTTATATACTTTTGAAATATTCAAATCTTTACTGTTGGATGAAAATACTAGTTTTGAAAGTTGTTTTCCAAACCATGGAGCGGTACTGACACCAACTCCATGATATCCAAATCCATAATATATTTCTTCATTTTCAATTTTTCCAATCGATGGGGTTAGTTTTTGAGACATCGCAATTAGTCCCCGCCAATTATAATCTATAGAAATATTTAACCATTTTGGAAAAATATTTTTTAAAAATTTTTCCATTACTTTTGACCTATCTAAGTTTGAATGATCACTTCCAATAAAATCACCTCTAGTACCAAATAAAATTCGATTATCTTTTAATTTTCGGTAATAATATAAAAGATTTTTTGTATTTGTTATCGGCGAGAATGTTTTAAAATTATGTAAATCAATTTCATTTTTTGTTAGTTCTCTTGTTACAATAATATTTGATATTACTGGTAAAATTCTGGAATTCATTTGAGGCACTAAACCTTCTTGATAAAATCCGTTAGTTGCAACTACAACTTTTTTAGTATTAACAGAACCTTCTTTAGTTCTTAAGATGTAAGAACTATTAATTTTATCAATTTTAACTACTAAACTATGCTCATATATCTTTAATTTTTTTGATAATGCATATCGTGCTATACCATTAACAAACTTTAAAGGATTAATTGCAAAACCTGGTTTATATGAAAGAGCTCCAAATTGTTCTGTTCCTTCATGTCCAATTTTGTTGAACTCTTCTTTAGAATAAATTTCTGTTTCTATACCAAATTCACTTTTATATGCTTCGGCTTGTTCCTTGATTTGTTTAAATTTATTTGGATGATGAGCCAAAATAAAATTAGAGTCTCCTGTTACTTCACAATCAATTTTGTAATTTGATATTATATCTTTTGTATAGTTCGATCCCTCTACTGAATTTCTGAAGAATTTTTTAGTTTCTTCTTTTCCATAGATTTTTTGTAAATTTTTATAAGATGTTTTTATGGGTGGAAATGCGCAAAATCCTCCATTACGGGATGAGGCTCCCCATCCTACTTTTCCAGCTTCAAGTAAAATTACATCAAGATTATAATTTTCAATTAAATTGATAGCACATAATAAACCAGTGTAACCAC
>Ga0209632_10004882_pt1 | contig 11745 bp, 9 predicted proteins | sample COG_10_FD_184754 | JGI IMG/M metagenome (GOLD analysis project Ga0209632, IMG submission 184754) | Pelagic Microbial community sample from North Sea - COGITO 998_met_10 (SPAdes) (version 2) | ecosystem: Environmental > Aquatic > Marine > Neritic zone/Coastal water | place: Helgoland, sampling...
ATTTAACATTAGATGTTGAAAAACTATATGATCAACTTCAAAAAATAAAAACATTTAAAGCTAAAAATATCAAAAAAATTTATTTTAAGCCAAATATGTTTGATAAAGAAAATTTATATAGCTATTTTGATAAAAAGGCGAAACCTATGGGCCTAAATAATATGTGCTCAACACCATATTCCCAATTAGCTATTAATACTAGTGGTAACGTTTACTGGCACATGAGATGTTTTAATGATTATGTTTTGGGTAATATAAATAATAATCCTTTAGGTGAGATTTGGGAAAATGAAAAATCTCTTCATTTTAGGAAAGAATTTGAAAAAAATGATTTATGTTTTCCAGCTTGCACAAGATGTTGTGGTATTATGGAGAGTCACGAGATCAGTCTAAACAAATAGTGAGTTTTCAAAAGGATTATAGTCAAAATATGGTTATTTTGAGAGGTTTGTCTGTCAACAGATGATAATAAATAACTATGAAAATTTTTTTTAAGACTTTAATTTTTAAGATTTCAAATTTCTTAAATTTAATCTCTTCTCCTTTTATTAAAAAGGATGCAGTTCTTTTTTATGGTACAAATTACAAATATATTGATAATCCAAGATATTTATTTGAGTGCGCAAGTAAAACAAAATCAAATTTAAATTTCATATGGGTCAGTTATGATAAAAATATTTCAAAATATCTAAAAAAAAAGAACTATAATTACACAAATATAAACTCAATTCTTTATTTTTATTACATACTAAAAACAAAAATAATTATTTGTTCTGGAATGAATATTCCTCCTATTTTTAAAGATAGATATGATGTTAAAAAAATAAATTTATGGCACGGTTATGGCCCAAGATCTCTAAATTCCTTTTTGTATAAAAATGAGAATGAAGATGCAATATTTAACGGTACTGAAAAAAACCTTCTCAAGCAAATCCAAGCTTGGAATTATTTTGTTTTTTCATCAAAATTTATAAAAGAAAAACTTGGAAAAAATATTTTTGGATTAAAAGAGAATCAATGTCTGGTTTATGGAATGAGTAGAGTTGAAAACTTTTTTAAAAAAAATTCAATAAACTATATAAATAAAATTTATTATAAAAATTATAATAAAGTTATTCTCTACGCCCCAACTTGGAGGAAAAAAATAAGTCAACAACAACCATTAATGAAATTAATTAAAAATAATATTAAAAAATTTGATAGTTTTCTTAATAAAAAAAATTATTTATTTTTATATAGTGGTCATCATTACGAGGGTAACAAGGACTTTAAAAATGTTCACAATATAAAATCTTATAGGAATCAGAAATTTACAGACATCAATCAAATACTACAAAATACAGATGTCCTGATAACTGATATTTCTTCAATTATTACAGATTATGCATTATTAAAAAAAAAGATAATTTTTTATATCCCAGATAAAATGTTATTAAAAAAAGAAATAGATTTTTATAATGATTTTATCAAAGATTTACCTGGAAGAGAGATAAAATCTTATAAAGAGTTAATTTTAGAGTTAAATAATGATAATTATATCAAATCTAAAAAGTTAAATTTTTCAAATTATTTAAAAAAATATTATAATGAAAAATTGTCCAAACCAAACGATAACTTAATTAAATTGATAAACCAAATTTAATGATATGTGTGGAATTATTTTTACTAATATAAAGTCTATTACAAAAAAAGATTTTCAAAGATCAACAATGGATATGTTACATAGAGGTCCAGACAATCAATCATATCTTGAAATTGATGATCTTAAATTTGGCCACACAAGATTATCTATCCAAGATTTAGATATTAGATCAAACCAGCCCATTTGCATAAATGATCATGTAATAATTTTTAATGGCGAAATTTATAATTTTAAAGAATTGATTAAAGATCATAATCTAAAAGTAAAAACTAAATCAGATACAGAGGTTCTTTTATTAATGTTTATTAAGTATGGCTCAGAATGTTTAAAATATTTTAACGGAATGTTCGCTTTTATTATATTTAATAAAAAAAATAAAAAATTTTTTGTAGCAAGAGATAGGTTAGGGATTAAGCCATTATACTTTTATAGAAATAAAAATAATTTTATATTTTGTAGTGAGTTAAAACCTATAAAAAATTTAATTAAAACTACTGTAGATAATTTTTCAATAAGACAATACAAAAAATTTAGAATGTTTCTTGATAATAATACAATATTTAAGGAAATTAAGTTTTTTCCTCAAGGAAATTATTATTATAAAAATAAATTTACTAAATATTGGGATCTAAATTTTGATAATAAAAAAAACCCAAGTGATGCAAAATTAAAGTTTTTGATTAATGATGCCATTAAACTAAGAAAGATTTCAGATGTACCAATGGGTACATTCATCAGTGGAGGACTTGATAGCACTATAATCTCTTCAATAGCAAAACCAAATTTTGTATGGAGCGTAGGTTTTAAAAATTTTAATGAATTTAAATGGTGTAGAATTGCAAATCAAAAAATCAAGAGTACAATTAATAATATTGTTGTGGATCCAACAAAATTTAAAATTTTAACAAAACAGATGATTGAGAAAAGATCAGAGCCACTTTGTGTGCCAAACGAAGTTTTAATAAATATACTTTCAAAAGAAGCAAAAAAGCAAAATACAGTATTGTTATCTGGTGAAGGTGCAGATGAAGTTTTTTGGGGATATGATAGAATTTTTAGATGGGCTCATAGTAAAAAAAATAACTTTTCCATTAAAGAATTTGAAGAACTTTATTGTTATGGCAAAAATAAAGACGATGATATTATGGATTATGCATACAGCTTGATGGAAGGGAAGAATACATTGGAAAAGGTTTCTTATTTCTTTTTAAAATATCACTTACATGGACTTCTTCGAAGATTAGATAATTCAACAATGCTTAATAGTATTGAAGCTCGTGTACCTTTTTGTGATCACAGAATAGTAGATTATGTACATAATGCGAGTTTTAAATGGAAAATGGGAAAAGATGTTAAACAACCATTAAAAAGAATTTTTAGGAATAAAATACCAAATGAAATAATAAATAGAAAAAAAGTAGGTTTCCCAGTAGACTTATCACAAGTTTTTAAAAGTAATAATAAAAAAAGTTTCTATGATCAGTGGATGGAATTTAATTTAAAAAACTTTATATGAAAAAGAGAGTTATTGGTTATACTAGCGGTGTATTTGATTTGTTTCACATTGGACATTTAAATATTTTACGAAATGCTAAATCTATGTGTGACAAACTAATAGTAGGAGTTTCTACAGATGAATTATTATTTGAGTATAAAAAAAAAAAACCCGTTATTACTTTTCAAGAAAGATTAGAAATTGTTAGAAATATAAAATATGTTGATGTGGCAATTCCACAATTTAATCGTGATAAAAAAGATGCCTGGAAAAAACTGAAATTTGACACAATGTTCGTCGGTAGTGACTGGTTTGATACTGATAAATGGAAAGATTTAGATAAATATTTTAATAAAAAAAAAGTAAAAGTTGTTTATTTCCCTTATACATTGGGAACATCATCAACAAAAATTAATCAGATATTGGACAAAAATAGAAAAAAATAATTTACTTAGAAAGTTTTTTTATTAACTCTAAATCTTGACTATCATTTAAATCTATAAGAGTTTTTTTATTCTTAATTAAATAAAAACCACAATCTTTATTTTTTCCAAAATGAGATTTATTTTTTTTAAAAAAATTGTATTTAGATCCAATAATATACCCATTGTATTCATAAGTTTTTGAAATATTAAACTTATTAAAAGTATGTGGTAATTTTTTAAAAATAAGTTTATTCTTTCTAATTATAGCTTGATAATCTTTGTGAGCACATGTTGTAATTTCAGAAGCTGTAATAAAATTTTGGTATTTATATTTTTTTATTTTTTTGTAGCAATTATATAAATCTTCACTCTTTCTAAAGAAATATGTGGGATGAATTTCAAAAATAAAATCAAACTTTTTTTCTATTTTTTCAATTACAAAATCAATAGCACTATTAGTAGTTGATCTATCACCAGAAATTTTTTTTGGTCTTAAAAATTCACACCATACACTATTTTTTTTTGCAATTTTCTGAATTTCAACAGAATCAGTAGAAACAGCTATACAATCTAAAAATTTATTTTTTTTTAAAGATATTATAGTTTTTTCTATAAATGATATTCCATTAATCTTAGTTAAATTTTTTTTTTTTATTGATTTTGATCCTATTCTTGCAGGAACTATCGCTATACATTTCATGTTTAATTTTAGCTTTGTTTATACTATAATTTTAATTGATATTCATATTAATTTACTATATTAAACTTCCTGATCTATGAAAACTCTCATAATAGCTGAAATTGGTATAAACCATAATGGTGATTTGAATATTGCCAAGCAATTAATAGACTTATGTGTTGATTGTAAAGTTGATGCAGTAAAATTCCAAAAGAGAGACATTAATGTTGTTTATTCAAAGGATCAATTAGCACAAGAGCGTAAAAGTCCATGGGGAAATACTGAGTATGATCAAAAAAAAGGGCTTGAATTCGGTAAAGAAGAATATGATGAGATAGACAGCTATTGTAAGTCAAAGAAAATTATTTGGTTTGCATCAGCCTGGGATTTAAATAGTCAAGATTTTTTATATAAATATGATTTTAAATTTAACAAAATAGCATCTGCTATGATTGTTGATAAAAAACTACTCGAAAAAGTTGCTGATGAAAAAAAATATACTTTTATAAGCACTGGGATGTCTGATTTATCTATGATTGATGATGCTGTAGATATTTTTAAAAAAAAGAATTGCGATTTTGAGCTTATGCATTGTATTTCAGCATATCCTTTTGAAAGCGAGTATGCCAATCTAAATATGATAGAAAAACTTAAAAAAAGATATGATTGCAAAGTAGGTTATAGTGGTCATGAAAAAAGTGGTTTAGCAATTTCTTATGCAGCTGTTGCTAAAGGTGCAACTTCTATAGAGAGACATATTACTTTAGACAGAACCATGTATGGTAGTGACCAGGCTGCCTCATTATCTCCCCTAGGCTTTAAAGAACTTGTTGGAGGTATTAGAATAATTGATAAAGCACTTATAGAAAGAGAAAAAGAAATATTAGACATTGAAAAATCTGTGGCACAAAAACTTAGATCACATATAAAATAATGTTGAAAAAACAACTTCTCAAGGATCTTAATCAGTCTATTTTAGCTAAAAAGTCTTTATTAAAAATATCGGATAAAATTAATGATGGTATAAAAATTCTTACTGATTGTTTAAGAAATGGAAACAAAATATTAATATGTGGTAATGGAGGTTCAGCAGCAGATGCTCAACACTTGGCTGCAGAATTTCTAGTAAGATTAAGACCAAATGTTAATAGAAAATCTTTACCTGTGATACCTTTAGCTCTTGATACATCCACATTGACAGCATGCGGTAATGATTTTCATTTTGATAAAATATTTTCCCGATTAATATCTTCCTTAGGAAATAAAAATGATGTTCTAATAAGTATTTCAACATCTGGTAAATCAAAAAATATTATAAATGTTTTAAAACAAGCAAAAAAACAAAGCATAAAAACAATAAGCTTCTTAGGACAAAAAGGCGGAATTGCAAAAAAATTTTCTGATTTAAGTTTAATTGTTAATTCAAATGATGTGGCTAGAATTCAAGAAACTCATATATTTTTAGGACATTTTATGTTTCAAAAAATTGAGGAAAATATTTTAAAGCTTAAATGAAATCAATTTTTTTTGTAAAGAGCAAACAAGTGTTGTAAATGCATTAAAAAAAATAAATGAAACCAAATAGATATTTTTTTTTTAATAATTTTTTTGGAAGTTTTTTTTTTAAGCTTTTAGGTAAGGTTTATTTAGTAAACCAAAAAAAAAATAATAAATATAGATGCTTGTACGATAATACCCATGCTATAGATTTTTATAATTTACACTCAAAAAGTTCATTATTAGCAGAGAAATATTATCAAAAAATACATGGAGAAAAAAAAAATAAATATAAAAATAGTTATTTAACTAAATATGCTCAAAAAATTCTTAAAATTTTATTAATAGATAATTTTTTAAATAAAAATTTTAACATTCAGTACAAATCAAATCTAACAAATTTTTATGCTTATGAAAAAAACATATCTTTAAAAATTATTAATGATTTAGATAAATTTAGTTTATTAAAACTGAATTTTAAAATTCACTTTCTAACAAAAATTTATTTAATATTTATTGATTTCATTAAAAAACTATATTTTTTTATAAGTTTTTTTTATTTGGAATATTCTTTATTTCAGAAATTTTTTAGTAAAAAAAAAATTAAAAAATTAAATTTTTTAAGTATTTATTTTTTAGAACCAAATCAATTATTTAGTGATACAAGTGTTAATCCTGATTTTATATTTGAAAAAAATATTATTACCAAAGATCAAATTATATTCATATGTGATACAAGTGATAAAGAATGGTTTTCTAAATTAAAAAAAAAAAATTATAATTTAATAAATTTATCCAAAGTTTCCCATGAGCTAAGTTTTAAAGATTTATTATCCCAGTATTTAAAATTCTTTTTAAAACGTTTCAAATATTTATCAAAAATTGAATTTATAAAACTATTTATATTTGAGTATAAATTCAGTTTGCTTTGTAAGGTAATAGAATTTGATTTTATTATGAATTCCATGATTGTTAATAGAGAAATTGCTGCTTTAAAAGAAGAATATAATAAAAAAAATATTTTTCTTTACTTTAGTTGTCATTTATCTCCTTGTTCCAGCCCTCATGAAAACATTCATACTCCTATTGACTATACATTTTTAGATTTAGATTATCTTTTATGCACAAGAAATATGTTTGATTTTTTTAAAAATCGTTTGAACCAAATTAAGGTTTTTAAACAAATTGCCTTACTTTCTACAATCAATGTTAATAAAGAGGATACTCTTAAATTAAATAACATTTTAAAAAACCAGACGGATAAAAAAATAATATCAGTTTTTGATAATTCAGTTGGTCCTCAAACCTGGTATAATGACGAAGATTATTTAAATTTAATCTCTTTTATAGAGAAAATTTCTTTAAATACTAATTATAAAATTATATTCAAAACTAAAACAAATCTAGATGTTTTTAAAAAAAAAAATTTTAATCACAATCTTTATTTAAAATTAAGAGAACTACTTAATAATAAAAATATTTTATATGCTAATGATTATGATTTTACTACAATTAGTATAATTAAAAGTTCAGATATTTGTATTGTCTGTCCTTTTTCAACAGTTATATTTGAGTGTACTTATTTTGATAAACCTACATTTGGTTTTGACCCATCCTTGAGGCTAAAAGAAATATCTGAAAAACTTCATTTAAGTTATTTAAGGAATATAGATGACTTTAATAAGAATGTTTTAGAAAAAAAATATTATCCTAATAAAGTAAATAAAATAACTAATGAGTTAATTGGATTAAAAAATTACAAAATAGAAAATTTAATCAGTGATATAAAAGATATAATTAAGTATTAATATGTTTAAAGATACAAGCGATTACATTAAAGGTTCAATATTTGTAAACTTCTTATCCTTTATAACATTACCAATTTACACAAGATATCTAACACCTGAAGATTTTGGAATAATTGCTCTAGGTTTCTTATTTGGGCAGATAACTGCAAGCATTTTTTCTTTTGGACTATCTAGCGCTACAACAAGGTTTTTTTTTGAATTAAGAGAAAAAAATCAATTAGATAATTTTAGATTATTAAATACAACAAATTTAATTTTCCAATTAACTACTTTTTTTTTGATTGGCTTATTAATATTTATCTTTTCAGAAAGTTTTTCAATTTTTATTTATAAAGACGAGAATTTAAAAAAAATTATATTTCTTAGTTATGTATATGGTGTTTTAAATAGAATTTATAATTATTTTTTAAATATTTTTATCTTTACTGAGAGTCCAAAAAAATACTTAAAATATAATATTACTAGTTCGTTAATTATACATTTTATTTCTATAATATTAATTTTGTTATTTTCATTTTCTTTTGAGGCTAGAATATATTCACCAATCATTGTTTATATTTTGTTTATACCTATATTATTAAATTCAACAAAAAATTTTTTTTATAAAAGATTTAAATTCTCTTATCTAAAAAAATCATTAAAATATTCATACCCACAAGTTCCAGATAATATTATTCAGTTAACAAATGAAGGAGTTGACAAATATTTATTAGGAAACTTAAAGTCAATTAATGTTTTGGGTTTATATGATTTATCAAATAAATTTGCCAATATTTCTAAAATTTTTTTTGACTCGGCAATCAAAACATGGACACCATTTTTTCTTAAGAATTCAGAAAAAAATGATGAAAATTCAAAGAAGAATATAGTAAATATGTATAACTATATTTTGAGTTTTTTCGCAATAAGCAGTTTATCAATAATATATTTCTCCGAAGAACTTGTTAAGTTGCTTACTAATGAGCAATTTTATGAAATTATAATTTATATACCATTGATAGGTAGTTATATTTTTATTATTCATTCAATAAATATAATTTCTAAAGCACAACTAATTGCATCAAAAAAATTAAAATACTTTATTTATGCATCAACTACTTCATTAATAATTAATTTAATTCTTAATATATCTCTAATACCTAAATTTGGGATTTATGGAGCAGTATTTGCCACTGGTTTATCTGGGCTTATTTCATCTTTAATATTATTTTATTACGGTCAAAAAAATTACTATTTAACTCTAAACTATAAGTTTATTTTATTTATTAATTTAATTTATTTTATAAGTATTTTTATGATATTATATTTGCTATCCATAGAAATAAATTTTCTTTTAAAAATAATAATAAAAACTACTTATCTTTCACTAATTTTTTATTTATTGATAGTAATGAATAAATTGAACTTAAAACAGGTTTATTTATCTCTAAAAAATATTATTTTATGATTATTAAAAATCTAGTATTTTTTTTTAAAATTTTTGTTTCACATAGATTAGCAAAAATATATCAAAAATTGATTATTAGTAATAAATATGAAATTTTAGTAAATAGAAGTTTACACAATTTAAGAAAAAAAAATTATTTTAAAAAATTTAAAAATCATAAAAGCAATAAAAGATATACAATTGAACTAGCTTCAAAAAGAATAAATATAAAAAAAATAGAATGGACTAAGTTATACAAAGATAATGAAGATATTGACTCACTTTATAGGTTTAATTGGATAATTAAAGTTGTAATAAATCAAGGTTTAATTAATAAAAAATTTCAGTTTTGGATAAATAATCAAATACATGAACTAATTAGTGTAAGTAAAAAAAAAAACTTAGACAATTTCAGTAAAATCTGTTTTCATCCGTATAATATTAGTGAGAGATTATCAAACCTAATTACTTATTATATTTTATATAAAAAAAATTTAACAAAAGAAAGTTATGATTTTATTATTACTGATATTCAAACTTTGTTAAATAATCTAGAGATCAATGGCCATAGAACAGGAAATCATATTGTTAACAATTGCAGAGCCCTTATATATTCTGGTTATTTCTTAAATAACAAAAAACTAATTGAGATTGGAGTAAATATTTTTTTAGAAAAATACAAAAAAATTTTATTTGATGATGGTTTTTTAAGAGATGGAAGTACTCATTATCATTTTTTAGTTACAAGATGGATTTTTGAAATCAATTCTTTACTTAATAAATCAAAATATAAAAGTTATAGGGTTAAAAAAATAGATAAAATTTGTAGAGAAATGATTAAAATTTGCAATTATTTTAATGATAAATCAATTGATTTATTTCCATTATTTGGAGATATTTCTCCAGATTTTTCTCCAAGCTATTTTAATAATTTATTTGATAAAAAAAATAAACCTAAAAAAAATTTTTTATCTATCTGGAGAAAATTAAGATTTAAAAATGTAAATGAAAATATTAGTAACGATAAAGTTTTAGATATAAAAAAAAAAAGCGGATGGTTAAAATTAAAAATACTTAGATATGTTGTATTTCTACGATTACCTATATCAAATAAAGATTTATCTCATAATTTAATTCATCATTCTCATGATGATGTAGGACATTTTTTAATTTATTATAATAAAAAAGCTATATTTTCAAAATCAGGTAGGTACACATATAATAACTTACAAGGCACTAGAAATATAGATCATAATAAAATTTATTTAATAAATCGAAAATCAAAAAATTTTCGTTTATTCATACTCTCATTTTTTAATAATCATTTGGATTATAATCTTAAAAGAAAAAAAAATTATTATGAGTTTTCTATTTTAAATAATGATTTTTTTAAGTGGAAAAGAAAAATTATTTTTTTTAATTCAAAGATAAAAATTATTGATAAAAATTTATCTTTTTTTAACTTAAATTTAATATATCACTTAAATCATTTAAGAGATAAACAGATAGAATGTGATTCTCAGATTAAATATAAATCTAATTTAGTTAAGAGTTATGGTAAAAAGGATAATCAAAAAATGCTTAAATTTTTATTAAAACCAAAATATTCTAAAAATTTAACAATAAAATTGTAAAAACGTTTATGTGTGGAATATGTGGTGAATTTAACTTTGTTAGTGATGTTAATAAATCAGATATATATAAAATGAATTCTGCCCTTTATGAAAGAGGCCCAGATGATGAGGGCTATTATATTAAGAGTAAAGTTGGGTTTGGGATGAAGAGATTATCCATCATTGATATTAAAAATGGAAGGCAACCTATAATAAATAAAAAAAATAAAAATGTATTAATATGTAATGGAGAAATTTATAATTATATTGAACTAAGAACTTTTCTAAAAAATAAAGGTTTTAAATTTAAAACAAATTCTGATGTTGAGGTGATACTTTATTTATATGATATTTATGGTCATGAATGTGTAAAATATTTAAAAGGAATGTTTGCTTTTGCTTTATGGGATAATAAAAAAAAAGAATTATTTATAGGAAGAGATAGATTTGGAATGAAACCTCTTTATTTTTATAGGGATGAAGATAGGTTTATTTTTTCATCAACTACAAAGTCAATCAAAAATAATTCAAAAATTAAAACTTCAATCAATGAAAACTCTTTACATAAATATTTTTTATATGGATATATTCCTTCTCCAACAACAATCTGGAAAAAGATCTTTATTTTACCAGAAGCACACTATGCAGTAATCAAAAAAGGAGAAATGTCTATTAAGAATTACTGGAAAGTGAAAATCAGTAATAAAAAAATCTCTAAAGATAAAATACTAGCTGAAATTGATGAAAAAATAAATCTGTCTATTGAACAACATATAAGAAGCGATGTTCCGGTTGGATTGTTTTACAGCGGAGGAATGGATAGCTTTTTAATCAAAGAAAAATTTAAAAAATTCTCACAAAAAAAAATAATTAAATTTATAGCAAAATTTAAAAATAAAAAAAATAAATCAAAATTTAAAAAAAATATTACTAATAAAATTGTATTTGAAAGATTATCTGATTACGTTGATTCTTTAGATCAGCCAATTGCTGATAGTGCTGGAATATCTTCTTTTCTTTTATCCGAAGCTGCGAAAAAAAAAAAAATTAAAGTTATATTGAGTGGAGCAGGGGCAGATGAAATTTTTGGAGGATATAGAAGGTATTATTATGATATGAAATCACATTTTCAATTTGATTTTTTATTAAAAAAAAAAGTG
>Ga0209632_10004891_pt1 | contig 11737 bp, 9 predicted proteins | sample COG_10_FD_184754 | JGI IMG/M metagenome (GOLD analysis project Ga0209632, IMG submission 184754) | Pelagic Microbial community sample from North Sea - COGITO 998_met_10 (SPAdes) (version 2) | ecosystem: Environmental > Aquatic > Marine > Neritic zone/Coastal water | place: Helgoland, sampling...
CAAATAAATATGTTATCTAATAATTTTATTAATCAAATTGAATCTGATAATAATAAGATGTTAGTTACCTATGATGCTATCCAGTCAGTTGTAGTTTTATTCAAGGTAGATATGCTTCAAGCTTTTAGTATAAATGTAGACTATACAGATGCTGATGGTGATTAAAAAAGATTAACTTAAAAAAATAATTTTAAGATTCTTTGTTATTAGAGAATCTTTTTTTTTAAAAATAAATTGAATACTTCCAATTATTTAGAAAAAAAATATAGTTCTGCTCCTTTAGCAGTATTTAGAATTGGTTTTGGTCTTTTAATGTGTTTCAGTATTGTTAGATTTTGGTTTAAGGGATGGATTGAAACTTTATATATTGAACCTTCATTTCATTTTTCATACTATGGTTTTGAGTGGGTAAAACCTCTTGACAATTATACTTATATATTATTTATTATTTGTGGTATTTCAGCCTTTTTAGTAGCAGTTGGTTTAAAGTATAGATTGTCAATTTTTTTCTTTTTTTTGAGTTTTACTTACATAGAATTAATGGATAAAACCACTTATTTAAATCATTACTATTTAATAAGTATTCTGAGCTTTTTAATGATTTTTTTACCAGCTAATGCTTCCTTTTCTATTGATAATTTAATTAAAAAAAGAAGCTACTTGCAGGTGCCCAAATGGACTATTGATTCTATAAAAATTCTATTGACTATTGTTTATTTTTACTCTGGACTAGCTAAAATAAACTCTGATTGGCTTTTTAAAGCAATGCCATTAAAAATATGGTTACCATCCAAGTTTGATTTACCATTAATTGGGGAAAATTTAATGCAACTGGAGTGGGTTCACTATCTAATGAGTTGGGGGGGAATGTTTTACGATTTGTTAATACCTTTTTTACTTTTATACAAACCCACAAGAATTTATGCCTTTCTTTTAGTAATCTTTTTTCACCTTTTTACAAAGGTCCTCTTTCCAATAGGTATGTTTCCCTACATTATGATAATGGGGTCATTAATTTTCTTTGATTCATCATTTCATTTAAAGATTATCAGTTTATTAAAAAAAATAATTCCAATAAATTTTATCAAATCAAATCATTATAAGATTGTTGAGATTTACAGATTAAAAAAACCAAAATTTATAGTTTCTATTATATCTATTTTTTTAATTATACAATTTTTATTTCCTTTTAGGTATCTATTGTATCCTGGAGAATTGTTTTGGAACGAGCAGGGCTACAGATTTTCTTGGAGAGTTATGTTAGTAGAAAAAGTAGGTAGCTCTGTTTTTAAAATTGCTAATAAAAAAACAGGCTCATTTTTTTATGTAAATAATGAAGATTTTTTAACTCCTTTTCAAGAAAAACAAATGAGTTTTCAACCTGATTTCATTTTAGAATATGCACATTTTTTAGGAGATTATTATTCTTCTAATGAAGATCAAGTTGTGGAGGTATATGTTGACAGTTATGTTGCTTTAAACGGAAGATTAAGCCAACGTTATATTGACAAAAATGTAGATTTATATAATGAAAAAGAATCATTCAAACATAAAAAATGGATTTTACCATTAAAAGATGAAATTAAAGGACTTTAAAATATTTATTTTGTTATTTATTTTTGGTTTTTGTTCTTATTCTCAGAACAAAATTTCCGGATATGTTTCAGAAAAATTAACGAATTTTAGATTTGATGGTGTTACTATTTATGATGTAGAATCAGGACTGATAGGTAATACTAAAAGTGATGGGTATTATGAGATACTTACTGAAAAGAAACTAATTACATTAGTTTTTATTGCTGAAGGTTACCAATATTTTGAAAAAACTTTAGAACTTAAAGGTGATTTAGTTTTAAATGTTGTTTTTTCAAATCCTATTCAAGAGCTTTCTGAGGTAGTGGTTAAGGCTAATAATCAAAAAATTTTCCAATTAAGTAAATTAAAAGATGTTGAAGGGACAGCTATTTATGCTGGAAAAAAATCAGAGGTGATTTCCATGGACCTATCCATGGCTAATTTAGCTTCTAATAATTCAAGGCAAATATATAATCAAGTAGCTGGATTAAATATTTATCAAAATGATGATGCTGGATTACAATTAAATATTGGAGGAAGAGGTTTAGATCCAAATAGAACATCGAATTTTAATACAAGACAAAACAGTTATGATATTAGTGCCGATGCTTTAGGTTATCCAGAAAGTTATTATACCCCACCAGCTGAAGCATTAAAAGAGATACAGATTGTAAGAGGAGCTGCTTCACTTCAGTATGGAACTCAGTTTGGTGGTTTAGTCAATTTTATTATTAAAAATCCAGTTTTAAATAAGCCGTTTGAAATTATAACTAGAAATTCGATTGGAAGTAATTCTTTATATACAAATTTTACCAGTTTAAGTGGAACTAAAAATAAACTGAGTTATTATTCTTTTATAAATTATAAAAAAGGAGATGGTTTTAGACCTAATTCTGATTTTGAATCTTTTAATTCATTTTTTAACCTAAGATATCAAATTAACGATAAGACAAGTTTGAGTACTGAATTTACCTACATGAAATATTTAGCTCATCAAGCTGGTGGTTTATCAGATTCAATGTTTTACACTAATCCTTTACAAAGTAATAGATCCAGAAACTGGTTTGGTTTAAATTGGTTTTTATATAATTTGAAGATTAAGCACCAGTTTAATCCAGCTACTAACTTTAGCTTAAATCTTTTTGGATTAAAAGCTACAAGAAACGCTTTGGGGTTCAGAACAAATAGAGTCGATCAAATTGATTCCAATAATGAAAGAGATTTAATTAAAGGCGATTTTAAAAATATTGGTTTAGAATCTAGATTTTTAAAAAAGTATAATCTAAAAAATAAAAAAAATGTTTTTTTAGTTGGATTTAAATTTTATAAATCTAACAATACAAGTAAACAGGGCCCTGGATTTTCAGACTCAAGTGCAAATTTTAAATTTAGTTTTGATAACTTTCCAAATTACAATAATCAATCCAGCTACTATTATCCGAATCTCAATTATTCATTATTTGGAGAAAATATTTTTTATGTTTCTGAGAAGCTATCATTAACACCTGGTTTTAGATTTGAATATATTAAAACAGAGAGTGATGGTTTTTATAAAAAAATTAATTTAGATGGTGCTGGTAATGTTATTTTAAATCGTACTGTAGAGGATAGTGAAATCAGAAAGAGAAATTTCTTTCTTTTTGGTTTAGGAGCAAGTTTTAAACCATCCAAATCATTAGAAGTTTACAGTAATATTTCTGAAAATTATAGATCTGTAACTTTTACAGATATAAGTATTTCAAATCCTGCGTATTCGATTAATCCCGAAATTTCTGATGAAAATGGGTATACATTTGATATCGGTCTGAGAGGAAGTTTTAGAAAAAAGTTTTCCTACGATTTAGGATTTTTTAGTCTATTTTACAATAACAGAATTGGTTTTGTTCAAAAAGTTTTTAATGATGGAAGTGTTAAAAGCGAGAAAGGTAATGTAGGTAATGCAATTATGTATGGTCTGGAATCATTAATTGATTTTGATTTAAATAATATTTTTATAAAAAATAATGATTTTATTTTTAATTATTTTTTCAACTCATCATTTATTACTTCTGAATACACCTCATCGAAAGTTCCGGGTATTGAAGGTAAAAAAGTTGAATTTGTTCCGGAGTTTAATATTAAATCCGGATTTAAATTTGGTTATAAGAATTTGTTATTAAATATTCAATATTCTTATTTATCCAGTCAATTTACTGATGCGTCTAACGCTATAAAAAGTAATTTAAGTGGAGTTATTGGTGAAATACCCTCTTATGACATATTTGATATTTCTGCCTCTTATTCTTTTGAAAAAATTAAAATCGAATCAGGAATTAATAATCTTTTAAACAATTATTATTTTACAAGAAGAGCTACAGGGTACCCAGGTCCAGGGATAATCCCCTCCGAACCCAGATCTTTTTATTTTTCAACCCAGATCAAATTTAATTAGGACAAAAATCCTGTTCTAAATCTGCGTAGGATAGAGAATCGTAGATTTTATATTTAAAACTTAATAATTCCTTAAGTTCTTCAAATTCACTAACATTAAAAACTAGAATGAGATTATATTGGTTTGTTGGTATTGGAACAGATTTGTTAATTGTTCCATATTCTTCTTGCCAAAATTTAACATCAATTAAATCTATGTAGCTTTTAAAATTTTCTAACTCCGTTTGAGTAAATTCTAAGAAGATATTATTAAATGAAATATTATTTATTACATGAAGAGCATTGTCTAATCATTCCGCATTTTGTTCTGCACAGTAATTTTGATTTATCCATACACATAATTTGGTTTTTTAAATAATATTGTTTTTTAAAACCTCATTTTTAAAAGACTTACAGGGCTTAAATTTAGGTATGTGATGAGCTGGAACTTTGATTATTTTATTCTTTAAAATATTTCTGGCTGTTTTTTCAGCTCTTCTTTTTAATTCAAATGTTCCAAACCCCCTTAAATAAACATTTTCACCATTATTTAAAGATTCTTTTATTTCATTCATAAAGCTTTCAACAATGTATTTGATTTCTTGTTTATTTAAATTTGATTTTACAAATATTTGATTTATTAGGTCTGATTTTTTCATATTTAATTGAATTGAAATATATTTAAATTAAAAATGTTTTATGATTAAATCTTTACTTTAATAAGTGATGTTTTTATTTCTTTTTTTTTAATTGTTTCATATCTTGCAGTTTAGAATTAATCTAAATAATATTCATGAAAAATATTTTTTATTTATTTATATTTTGCTTCTTTTTTTTGAATTGTGAATCAAATAATAAAAAACCTAAAGAAGTCAATTTATACAGCCAAAGACACTATTCTGTTGATGAGTTACAATACAAAAATTTCACCAAATTGACCGGAATTAAGGTAAATGTTGTTAAAGCTAATGCAGATGAATTAATAGAAAGGCTAAAAAATGAAGGTGAAAATAGTCCCGCAGATTTATTTATCACTGTAGATGCTGGTAAACTTCAAAAAGCTGCTGAATTTGAATTACTTCAAAGAGTAAATAACAAAATAATAAATAATAACGTTTCCAATGACCTAAAAGATAAAAACAGTTTTTGGGTGCCAATCACATACAGAGCAAGAATAGTCGTTTATAGTAACGATAGAGTTCAAAAAAGTGAACTTAGCACTTATGAAGATTTAGCAAATGCTAAATGGAAAAATAAAATTCTTGTAAGATCCTCTTCCAATGCGTATAATCAAGCATTAATGTCTTCTCTTGTAGCTAATCTAGGAAGTGATATGGCTTCAAATTGGTCGGAGGGAATCGTTAAAAATTTTGCTCGTGACCCTAAAGGTAACGATCGTGACCAGGTCAAGGCTATTGCAGCAGGTCAAGGAGATTTAGCAATTGTAAATTCTTACTACATTGGTCTTCTATTATCTTCAAAAAATGAAGAAGAAATAAATGCTGGTAAATCTGTTTCTGTATTTTTTCCCAATCAGGGTAAGAATGAGAGAGGTAGTCATATAAATGTTTCTGGAATAGGATTAACCAAAAATTCTCCAAATAAAGAAAATGCGATTAGACTTATGGAATATTTAACAAGCATTGATGCGCAAAATACTTATGTAAACAATAGTTATGAATATCCTGCTAATCCATCTGTAAAACCTTCAAAAATTGTACAAGATTGGGGAACTTTTAAGATAGACACATTAGATTTAAATATGCTTGGAAAGTTTAGACAAGAAGCAATACGTATTTTTGATAAAACAGGTTGGAAATAAAAAACAAAATATTTAAAGCAGAGAATAAAAGATGGGTAATTGGAAGTATATTATTTGCAGTTTTGTTATTACTTCCAATATTTACTCTTTTTTATAAACTAGTATATTTAGAGGGCAATTCATTTGAATACTTATGGAAAAATCTTCTTTTGGATTACACCTTTAATACTTTTTATTTAATTTTTATAACTGCTTTTTTTTCTCTTTTGTTTGGAATTATTCCAGCTTGGTTTATCAGTAATTTTAAATTTAGAGGGAGTAACTTTTTGGATATTTTACTATATCTTCCATTAGCAATACCCTCTTATATAATGGCATTTACATATAGCGATATATTAAGTTATACGGGCCCTATTCAAAGTTTTTTAAGAGATAATTTTTATAATATTTCTGTACTTTTTAATCAAGATTATTTACAAATCGAAGTTTTAGGAATTATTATGGCCTTGGCTTTATATCCTTATATATATACTGTGTCTAGAGTTTCATTTAGCCTAGTTGGATCAAACTATATCAATGTATCTAAAAATTTAGGTTTATCTTCTTTCAGAACGTTTTATAAGATAATATTACCTTTATCTAGACCAGCAATTTTTTCAGGATTGTTCTTGGTATTAATGGAAGTTCTCAACGAATATGGAGCAGTTAAATATTTTGGAGTAAATACTTATACAACCGGAATTTTTAGAGTTTGGTTTTCAATGGGAGATGTCGGAACAGCAATTCAACTTTCAATGATACTTTTAATAGTCGTTTTTTCTTTTTTTTACATAGAAAAGTATTATAACTCCAAAATAAAGTTTTACTATAAGGCAAATTCAAAAATTCAATCACTAAATAAATTAATTGGAGTTAATAAATTTTTTGCAATTTTGATTTGTTCAATCCCATTTTTATTTGGTTTTCTTATTCCTCTACTTTTCATATTAAACAATGTTCTTTTTACTTATTCTTCAATTGATTTTAAAGATTTGTTTAAATTAACTTATAACTCAGTTTCGGTTTCTAGTATTGCATCTTTTTTAATTATTATAATAGCTTTATTCTTTCTTTTTATTGAAAAAATTTCAAAGTCTAGAGTTAATTATTTTATTAGTCAAATAATTTCAATGGGTTATGCTATTCCGGGAGCGGTAATTGGATTAGGTCTAATTATGTTGTTTACTTATGTTGATAAAACTACATCTTTTACTTTTCTAGGTACTTTTCTACTTTTAATCTATGCATATATAATTAGGTTTTTAGCGGTTGGAAAATCTCCAATTAAATCTAGTTTAGAAAAACACCCAAAGTCTTACGATGATGCAGGAAAAAATTTAGGTTTAGGTCCCTTAAAACTTTTACAAAAAATCCATTTACCGATAAATAAGTTTGCATTAATAACAGCTTTTATTGTTACTTTTATCGATCTTATGAAAGAGTTACCCATAACTTTAATTCTTAGACCTTTTAATTTTGATACATTAGCTACCCAAACTTATGAATTTGCTGTTGAGGAAATGATTCCTTTGTCGAGTATATATTCTTTAACTATAATTTTAATAGGAAGTGTATTGTTGTTAATTTTAAAAAACATAATTAATAAACAAATAAATGTTTCTTGAAGTTAAAAATTTAGTTAAGTATTATCAAAAGGATATTCCGGTGATTAAGAAATTAAACTTTTCAGTCAATAAAGGTGAGATTATATCATTTTTAGGAGAAAGTGGGTCTGGTAAAACTACTTTTTTGAAATGCATCTCGGGACTAGAAACAATCAATTCAGGATCAATTTCATTAAACAATAATATACTTAACGATAATAATACTTTTATAAAACCACAAAACAGAAAAATTGGTTTTGTATTTCAAGATTATCCGCTTTTTCCTCATTTAAATTTAATTGATAATATTACTTTCAATTTAAAACCCAAGTTCTTTGAAAAAATTGATTATATGATTTCTTTGACAGGACTAAATAATTTACTTAAAAGATTTCCTCACGAGCTCTCTGGTGGGGAACAACAAAGAGCGTGCATAGCAAGAGCTCTTATCAGGGAGCCAGATCTACTTTTATTAGATGAACCATTTAGCAATTTAGATGCTAATATTAAGTTTACAATGAGAGATGAAATCTATAAAATCATTAAGGAAACTCAAACTACAACTATTCTAGTGACTCATGATATTAATGATTCTTTGAATATTGCTGATAGAATATTAATTTTCAAAGCTGGTGTTTTGCAACAATATGGAGACCCTGTTAACATGTATTGTGAACCAGCAAATTGTTATTGTGCAAAGGTTTTGGGTGATTTAAACCAACTAGAAATTGAGGATAAAACTTATTACATTAGACCTGAAAAAATTAAAATTGTTGAAGATTCAAATTTTAAAATTCTTGTTGAAAAGTGCTTTTTTCAGGGAAAAGAATATAAAATTTTCGGAACTTTAAATGGTTATAAGTGGCAATTCTTTTCCAAAAAACCTTTAAATAAAAATGAGCAGATTTCAATAGATTACAGTTCGGAGGATTTAATATTTTTTGATTCATTTTGTAATAATTTTTTCGTGTAATAATTGTTGGCCTAAAATTTAAATTCATTCTAAACTAACTTTCATATACTTTTGGTTAATAATTAAAATATTTTATCATGAGTTTAAGAACTAATAATACCTGTTTAAATTGCGAAAATTTAATTAATAATCTGACCTGTTCAAAACACCAGATAGAAGTTGATATTTTAAATGTGTGTGACAGTCATTCATACAAAGATGTTTTTTCAAAGCAATCTAATTGTACGAATTGTAGTTCATTTAATTTAAGTTCTTGTAGTCATCCTAATTCTGCGTCCAAAGGAATGCTATGTTTTGATTGGCAACCGTCTATCGGTTAACATTGTTTTACACCCTATTAGTCAATACCTCAAATTTTAGTATATTTGCATGCAATTAATTGATAAGTTAATTGCTATGAAAAATCTCCAAAATAAATTTACTGGCATTGGTCTAACGTATGACGATGTTTTATTAGTCCCTGCATATTCAGAAATTTTACCTAATCAAGTAAACTTAAAAACTAAATTTTCAAAAAATATTAATTTAAATATTCCGATTGTTTCTGCTGCAATGGACACTGTAACAGAAAGCAAAATGGCTATTGGTATGGCTCAAGAGGGAGGATTAGGAGTAATCCACAAGAGTATGTCAATTGATACACAAGCTGATAAAGTAAAAAAAGTTAAAAGATCAGAATCTGGAATGATTTTAGATCCTGTTACACTACATCAAACTGCATTAGTTTCAAATGCTAAAAGTTTTATGAAAGAATATAGTATTGGAGGAATACCAATAGTAGATAAAGAAAAAAAACTAATTGGGATAGTTACAAATAGGGATTTGAGATTTGAAAATGAAAATAAAAAGCCTTTATCTCAAATAATGTCAAAGAAAAGTTTAGTTACCGGTCACGAGGGAATTTCAATGAAAGAAGCTGAAATGATTCTTCAAAAACATAAAATTGAAAAATTACCTATTGTTAATAAACAAAATAAACTTGTTGGACTAATTACATTTAGAGACATACAAAAGATTTTATTAAAACCGATTTCTAATAAAGATAAATTTGGAAGACTTAAGGTTGCGGCAGCTATCGGTGTTTCAAAGGATTCAATTGACAGATGCTCCGCACTTTATAAAGCTGGTGTAGATTCTGTAGTCATTGACACTGCACATGGTCATTCAAAAGGTGTTTTAGATATATTAAGAAATATTAAAAAAAACTTTCCCAGTATTGATGTTATTGTTGGTAATATAGCTACAAAGGAAGCGGCTTCTTTTTTAGTGAAGGCTGGAGCAGATGGTGTAAAGGTAGGAATTGGTCCTGGCTCAATATGCACGACAAGAGTTATTGCAGGGGTTGGTTATCCACAACTTTCGGCTATAAATGAAGTTTCTAAAGCCTTAAAAGGGACATCGGTTTCCCTTATTGCCGATGGAGGAATTAAATACACTGGTGATATAACAAAAGCAATCGCAGCAGGAGCAGATTGCGTAATGCTTGGATCACTCCTTGCTGGAACTAAAGAATCACCTGGTGGTACTATTATTTATGAGGGCAGAAAATATAAAACATATATGGGGATGGGTTCAATTGAAGCCATGCAAAAAGGAAGTAAAGATCGTTATTTCCAAGACTCGATAAATGACACTAATAAATTAGTCCCAGAAGGTGTTGTAGGAAGAGTTCCATACAAAGGAGATTTATTTGAAAGTATTCATCAATTTTTAGGAGGAATAAGATCTGGGATGGGATACTGTGGAACTAAGGACATTGAAGATTTAAAAAATAATGCCCGTTTTGTGCAAATTACCGGAGCTGGATTGCAAGAAAGCCATCCTCACAACGTAATGATAACTAAAGAATCTCCCAATTATTCCAGATAGCAAACTTTGAAAAACAAATATTCACTTTACCTATTCATATCATTATTGTTCTTAGTCAATTGTGAATACTTCTCTGCTAAGCCAAACCTTTCAATAGCTAGAGTCAATGATAAATACTTGTTTTTTAATGAAATACATGATAAAATACCAGCTAATTTGAGTAAAGAAGACAGTATTGTTTTTGTTCGAAATCAGATCAATAGCTGGGCAAAAAAACATATTTTAAACCAGAAAGCATTAATTAATTTAAGCCAGGATGACCAAAAAAGACTAGATGATTTAGTTGATGCATATAAAAGTGATATTTATTCACATTCTTACCAAGAAAAAATGGTAATGACTACAATGGATACTTTAATTTCTGATTTAAATATTACGAGTTATTATGATTTAAGTAAGTCAAACTTTAAATTAAATCAAGATTTAGTTAAAGCTAGATTTTTAAGATTAAAAAATGACAATTATAATTTAAAAGATATTAGATCTAGATTTAAAAGATTTAATAAAGATGATGTTAAATTTTTGGATTCAATTTCCTTACAGTTTTCCTCTTTTTCATTTCAAGATTCTATATGGATTAGTAAAGAATTATTTTTTTCAAAACTGCCAGTTTTGAAAACTTATATAAAAAATAATATTGTAAAAAAATCCTTATTTTATCAAATAGAAGATTCATTAGAATTATATTTGTTAAAAATTAACGAGTCAGTTTACAGAAATGATATTGCACCTTTAGATTACATTAAACCAACATTAAAACAAATTCTTTTAAACAAGAAAAAATTAAACTTTGTTAGTAAATTTGAACAAGATTTAATTAAAGATGCAATAGAAAATAAAGAGTTAGAAATTTATGAAATTAAATAGCCTATTATTATTAAACCTTTTTTTAATTCAATTCACTTTTGCTCAAAATGATTTGAATAATTCAATTGGACCAAACAAGATTAAAATTGATGGAGTAGCTGCAGTCGTTGGAGATTATGTTATTTTAGAGTCTGATGTAGACAAAACATTAATTGATCTCCAATCTCAAGGGGTTTCTACTCAAAATATTGGAAGATGTAGTTTGTTGGGTAAATTAATGGAGGACAAACTTTATGCTCATCACGCCGAACAAGATAGCTTAGAGATAGATAATAATCAAATATATTCTTACGTCGATAGGACCATTGATTATTTTGTTAATCAACTAGGAAGCTTAGAAAAAGTACTAGACTTCTATAAAAAGAAAGATGAACAAACTTTTAGAAATGAACTTTTTGAAATAAATAAGATAAATCAATTATCTGAAAAAATGCAAACTAATATAGTTGACGAAATTGAAATTACCCCAGAAGAAGTCAGACTGTTTTTTAGTTCTATTCCAAAGTACGAAAGACCAGTCTTTGGAGCTGAATTAGAAATCGCACAAATAGTAGTTAAACCTAAGGTTTCCGATGAAGATAATAGAAAAGTGGTTGAAAGATTAGAAAGCATTAGAAATGATATCGTAGTTAATGGTTC
>Ga0209632_10004896_pt1 | contig 11731 bp, 8 predicted proteins | sample COG_10_FD_184754 | JGI IMG/M metagenome (GOLD analysis project Ga0209632, IMG submission 184754) | Pelagic Microbial community sample from North Sea - COGITO 998_met_10 (SPAdes) (version 2) | ecosystem: Environmental > Aquatic > Marine > Neritic zone/Coastal water | place: Helgoland, sampling...
CAAGCGGCGGCCTCCTGGAGCGAATCAGGACCCGCGTGCTCGGCCATGAAGGCCTTTCAGAGCGCATCGTCGAGACTTTAGTCGTCGCGATCAGGGAGATCCCCAAAGATGTCCACCTGACCGCGATCGTGCGATCCGGGAACCCCTTCGCGATCACATCCGCCCTCAATCTATCCTTTACCCAAGATGAAATGGTCGCCTTGAGCGATGGCAACCAAGTTCTAGGAGAACGGGACCGAGATGAACTCGCGGAGATTCTGTTGCGACTTCTCAAGAGCTTTTTGGACGATCCCGGCCCCAAGCGCAGCGAAAAGGATCTGCGACAATACCTTTATCGCTGGCTCATCCCCGTGATCGAAGAAAAACTACAGTCGACACCTGATACTGATTTATAGCGACGGGCCTAACGCCCCTTCGAGACGATTGACTCATCACCGCAAGAGGAAACCGCATGCCCGCCCCTCGTCCCCCACAGCCCCCTACGCCCGATCGCGACGCCTTCGAGATCCACCGCGCCGAAGTCGCCGAAGGCATGAACCTCGCCTATCTCCGTGAAGGCGTGGGAGGCTACCCACTCGTACTTGTGCACGGCTATCCCGAGACGAAGCGCGTCTGGTGGCGAAATATCCTTCCGCTCGTCGAAGCCGGGTTCGAGGTGATCGTGCCGGACCTCCGCGGGTACGGCGACTCGGATCTCTCCGAAAAAGACGAGTACGACATCGTGCTCTACTCGAAGGACCTCTTCGCCTTGGTCCATGATATTCTCGGCCACAAGAAATTCGGCCTAATCGCGGGCGACGTGGGTGGTGCGGTGATCGTCGACATGGCGAATCGCTACCAAGAGCACGTGGACAGAATGATCTTCTTCAATACGGTCGCTCCGATCCTTCCCGACCAAGCCGAGTGGTACGCGGACCGCGGCCTCTCAATGAATCCGCTAGAGCATGGCCCGACGGGGGATTACCGAATCCGTCAGGGACGAGACCACGAGAAGCTACGCGCAGATCTCGACACGCCGGAGCGCTGCCGACAATACGTCCGCGACTTCTACGAACATCGCCTGCTTGCCTCGCAGTACTCCTTCGAAGAGGCAGACTTCGACTTCATGGTTGAACCCTTCGGCGACATCGATCGCCTAGCCGCCGGCTGGGCCCCGTATCAACTCGAGTACGGACGCCCCATGAGCGATATGCCCATGATGATGCAGAAGACCGAAACGCCGACGATGATCCTTCATGGACCGGATGATCAGATTGTTCCTCAGGATTTCCCGAAACGGTGTGAAATCGCATTTCCGAATCGCACCGGCCCACTTGTTGTCCCCGAATGCGGGCATTTCCTGCAATGGGAACGAGCCGACGTACTAAACGACTTGTCGATTCTTTACTTCTCTGACCTAAGATCCGGCCGCTAGAGCCGCGTTACTCTCTGCTCGTGGCGACAGCTGCGATCAACTCACTTCGCATTGGAGATTGTTATGCATGACCTCGTAATTCGTGGCGCTCAAATTGTGGACGGAAGCGGAGATGCTCCTTTCGTAGGAGACGTCGCCGTCAAGGACGGGAAAATTTCGGCTGTTGGCGTGGTCAGTGAGTCTGGGCGCGAAGAGATCGATGCCAAAGGTGCCGTAGTGACACCGGGCTTCGTAGACATTCACACGCACTACGACGGCCAAGCGACGTGGGATCCCTACCTAACGCCTTCCAGTCTGCATGGCGTCACGAGTATCGTCTTCGGCAATTGCGGCGTCGGTTTCGCTCCTGTCGCGCCGGATAAGCGCGACTACCTCATCCAGCTGATGGAAGGCGTTGAAGACATCCCTGGCACGGCCCTTTCCGAAGGGATGCAGTGGGAGTGGGAAACCTTTCCCGAGTATCTTGATGCTCTCGAACGTCGCGAATTCGCCGTCGATATCGGCACGCAGGTGGCTCATGGCCCCGTGCGGGTCTACGTGATGGGCGAGCGCGGCGCGAAGAACGAGCCGGCTACACCTGAAGACATCCAGAAGATGTCCGAGATCGTCGAGGAGGGAATCGAAGCCGGCGCGCTCGGCTTCTCGACGAGCCGTACAATCGTCCACCGCGCAGTCGATGGAGAGCCCGTTCCTGGAACCTTTGCAGCTGAAGACGAGATGTTTGGCATCGGCCACGGAATGCAGCGCGCAGGCGCCGGAATCTTCGAGCTCGCACCGGCAGGAACCGTCGGCGAAGACGAGCTGCTCAAACCTCGCAAAGAACTCGACTGGATGCTGCGGCTCTCCGCGGAGATCGATCGGCCGGTCACCTTCGCGATGGTGCAGCACGACCAGTCGCCAGAGCTTTGGCGCGAAATGCTTGACGAGTCTGCGGCGGCGGTCAAGAACGGCTCGCAGGTCTTTCCCCAGGTCGCCGCGCGCCCGGGCGGAATCATCATGGGTCTTGACCCCGGCATGCACCCCTTCTCAACTCGTCCGAGTTATGTGGCAATCGCCGAACTGCCGCCTACCGAGCGTGCTGAGAAGATGCGAGACCCGGAGATTAGGAAGAAGATATTGTCCGAAGCCCCTATCACGGATGATCCCTTGGCATCAGTTATCTCTGGAACGCATCGCATTTTCCCGCTCAGTAATCCGCCTAACTACGAGCCCGGCCCCGAAGAGAGCATTCAAGGATTGGCGAAGGCGCAGGGTCGCGACGAGGAAGAACTCATGTATGAGCTGCTCCTCGAAGACGATGGCAAGAAGCTATTCCTCTTCCATCTTCTCAACTACTCAAACGGCAACGCGGATCATATTCTCGAAATGCTGCGGCATCCAAGCGCAGCGCTCGGCCTGTCGGACGGCGGCGCGCATTGTGGCATGATCTGCGATGCGAGTAATCCAACCTACATGCTGACGCATTGGGTGCGGGACCGAGACGGAGAACGCGTTCCGATCGAGTTTGCGGTCAAGCGGCAGACGCGTGATACGGCGGAACTCTACGGATTGCTCGACCGGGGACTCATCGCTCCTGGACTCCGCGCAGACTTGAACGTGATCGACTTCGAAAAGCTTCAACTCCACATGCCTGAGATGCGCTCGGATCTGCCTGCCGGCGGCCGACGGTTCATCCAAGGCGCGGACGGCTACCGTGCAACGATCGTCGCTGGCGAAGTCGTTTGGCAAAATGGTGAAGCGACCGGCAAGCTTCCGGGACGCTTGATCCGCGGTGCACAGTCCGACCCGCGCGCGTAGGACCTCACGCTTTGATCTTTGAAGCTGCACGTCGCTATACGGTCGTGGGCGGGAAATCAGTTCCTGTCCGCGACCGTGGTGATTTGGGCTCCCAACAGGTCGCTCTACTCCCGCCGGGCACGACGATTGTCTGTGTCGAAGTCGCAGAGCCCTCAGTCGCTGCGGCTGCGGTCTCAGCTACACCGAACATCCGCATCAGCGCGCCTGCAGGATGGATCTCGACCGATGCGCTTATAGACGCGCCCCACCGTCGGTCCCTCGCACTCAGCTGGCAGGAATTCGAGGCGAACCACCTGCGGATCGCGGCTGGAGATCAATACAACCTAATATTCCCGTTCAGCCACGAAATGCTGCAATCAATGGGTGCCGAATTCCTCACGGAAGCATTTCGTGCCGCGGGAACCCTCGACCCGGACAACTGCGTCGAGACACTATGCAACTATAAGATCCTCGACGCCGGCGGCGCTTCGACGAGTGCCGCCTTCGACGTCGTCTATCGAAAGGCTCTCCCCGGCCTACACACCCAGCTCTTCGTGAAGATGCCCGCGGCTGATCCAATGAGAAAATTCATTTCGTCCCACATGCTCTACGGCGAGACTCAAATTGCCATGCGCTTCGCCGGGCTCGCCATGCCGACTCCGGTAAGCCAGTACTATTTCGGTGATTATTGCCGAGAGACGAGCAACGGCATTTTGGTTACAGAGCGTATTGGCTTCGGCGAAGCCCCGATCGAACCCGTCCTCCCCAAGGGCCTCGATCAACTCTTACCCGATGCAGCGGAGCGTTATGCCGTTCTAACGAGCCTCCAGGCTCGACTCGTGGCCTTCCATAAACGTGGCGAGCTCGGCTTCGACACCGAAGACATTTTTCCTTTCCGAGCGAAGATCACCGGGATGCCGGCGGTCAAGATTGATCCGCTCATCGACTTCATTGAAGACAAGGTCGGCCACCTTCTCCCCGCAAAGTACCAGCACCCCAGCTTTCTTTCGCAGCTCCGGCGAGACGGAGAGAGAATTCTTGACAGCCTGGACATGCTGTCAGGTTATATCGGCAGAGACGTCGACTACACCGGGTTTTGCCATGCGAATCTCAACCTGGACAATGCCTGGTTTTGGCGGACGCCAACAGGAAGTCTGCAAGCCGGCCTAATTGATTGGGGCAGCGCGGGTCAGATGAGCCTTGGCCAATCGTTTCAAGGGATGCTCTTTGCAAGCGAGCCGTCCAAGTTCCTTGCGCTTCGCCAAGCACTGGTGAGCCATTTTGTCGCGGAATACAAAGATGCATCCGGTGTAACGCTCGACGGCGAGAAGCTCCTCCTCCATGCAAAGATCGCTTCGATCACAGGGCTCCCCCTTCTCGTGTTCGCGATAGGAGATGCGCTCGGACGCTATACGAAAGCAGACTTGCGAGGCATCTCGAATACCAACGACCCGAGGCTCTCGACGGACCCGGGCCTCGGAACCATGCTCTCGATGCTCGGTATTTTCCTTGAGGAGTGGTTCGATACCCAAACGCCGACGGCAATTTGCGAGCGCATCTTAAGGGAGATGGAGAACGGCGAGGCCCACTAAGCGAGTCGGCCTTCCGCAGTAGGCCCGCTAAAGCACGCTCTGTGCAAATTCCTCCTCCACGCGCAGGCTCCCCACCCATGGAACGTTGATCTATGCTTAAAGCAGGATGTACACCAAGCCTTTTCGACGCTACTCGTTGAACGACTCATGAAGCGCCTGGCTTACCCCCCCCCTCGGATGTACAAAACGAATCGCATAACAGGAGGCCTACCATGTCCCGATTGATGATGATTTCCTCGGACTGTCACGCAGGGCTACCACCGGAGCGGTACCGCGAGTACCTCGACCCCGAATTCCGCGAGGCTTTCGACCAGGCACTCCCGATCCAAGTCGCCAATACGCGCGAAGCCGAAAAGATGTTCTTGGTACAGGAAATTAATGAAGAGTGGCGACGCGGCCGCGATGCGGAGCTTAGCGGCGCATGGGATCACGATGAGCGCATCAAGGTCCTCGACGGTGATGGCATTGCCGGCGAAGTCATCTTCCCCGATGGCATTACGGAGATGAACTCCCCGCCCTTCGGCGCATCTCTTGGCCTCCCCGCTCGCGGGGTTGATCCCAAACTACAGTGGGCCGGAGCTCGTGCCCATAATCGGTGGCTCGCAGAACTCTGCCAGATGGCACCTGAGCGCCGATGCGGCGTAGCCCTCGTGCTTGCGCTCTACGATGTCGACGAAGCCGTCGCAGAAGTTCGCTGGGCGAAGGCGAATGGCCTTAGATCGATCATGATTCCGGTCATGTGGGGGGAGTATCCCGCCTATCACCACCCTCGTTATACGCCGCTCTGGAACGTCTGCGAAGAGCTAGACATGCCGATCCACTTCCACTCGGGGCCAGCTGAGCAGGACACATACTTTGGTACTTGGCCTCCTAACGAGGAGGACGGAACCCTCGTCGGCGGGATGGGCATCTACGTATCCGAAGTCGCCTTCTTTGTAAGTCGGCCGCTCACGTTCCTGATCTGGGGGGGCGTCTTCGAGCGACACCCAAACCTCAAGGTGGCGGTCACGGAAGGCACCGCCGTGTGGGTCCCCGAGTTCCTGAGCCTCTTGGATCATCGCTACGGCGCCCATCGCGGAAGCGAAAAGCTCGGCGACTATCGGAGCCATCTCTCTCTCAAACCCTCTGAGTACTTCGCACGCAATATTCGCATTGGAACCAATCTGAAAATCGCGGAGATTGAACAGCGCCATGAAATCGGCGTAGGAACAATGATGTGGGGGAGCGATTATCCGCATCCAGAGGGCAGCTGGCCCGAGACATCCGAGCGACTCGACGAGAATTTCAAGGGCGTCCCGATCGAAGACATTCGCGCCATAGTGGGCGGCAACGCGGCCGAGTTCTACGGATTCGACACGGAGAAGCTTGCTCCTCTAGTCGACCAAATCGGTCCGGAGGAGGACCGCTTCCGCGCCTAGTGAACTGGCGACCGGCGACGGTGCCGTAAGGCGACGCAAGAGCGTCGCCGCGGCCCGGCTACCGATCACCACCAGCCATTCAGGATAGATCCTCGGGACTAACGTCCCCCGTCCGGGGTTTCGGAGCTCTGGCAAGTGCACGGCGCATTTCATCGAATCGCGGCTCAAAGGCGACGCCGAAGTCGGGATGCGTGAACACGTAGGTCGCGTTTTCGCGAATCCCGTCGATCACCAGATCCCCAACATCATCCGGCGGCATCCCGACCGCCATCACCGGTTCGGCGGCCAGCGACGTGGCCGCACTCGGCCCCGCGCTCGCGGGCCTAAGTCGATCCGCCTTCGCCATTCCCGTCGCCACGGGCCCAGGACAAAGAATAGATACTCCGACGCCGTCCTCTTCAAGATCGCGCCTGAGGGCCTCAGAAAATCCAACGACGGCGAACTTGGACGTCGTGTAAGGCGCGCAGTTCGGATCGGGAGCCCAGCCACCGATCGATGCCGTATTGACGATGTGCCCCGATCCGCGCTCGGCCATATGTTGCCCGAAGATCGTTGAGCCATGCACCACGCCCATTAGGTTGACCGACATCGTCCATTCCCAATCGCCTTCGGTAAACTCGCGAAGTTTGCCGCCGAAGAATATGCCCGCGTTGTTGCAGGCGACATCTACGGCACCAAATTCGGCAATTGCGGCATCCGCCAGCCCGGCGACGTCGGACCGCTTCGAGACATCACACGCGATCCCGATCGCGCGCGCTCCTTCTTCTCGCAAAGCCTTTGCTGCAAGTTCTGCGGAATCGCCCTCAATGTCTGCGACGACGACCTGCATCCCTTGCTTCGCGAAGCGACGAATCATGCCACCGCCGATACCACTGCCTCCGCCTGTCACGACGACCGTCTTGCCCTCAAGATCCTGAATGCCTGCCACGCTTTCGTCCTTTCAATGATGCCGAGCACCATGCGAGTCCCGGATGGGGATCATCGCGCAACGGTCGCCCCTCGCCAGGCCATGTCCGAGATCCCTGAGCGGTATCGAAGTTGTTCACGCCGCTGTGGATCCCGCGCGCGACACGTCTTGCAAGAAGCACTAGCCACAACCAAACAACCCGGTAGAGTTCCGAGCGCAAGCGCTAGGTATCCCGCTGCGGACGCCGAGATGACATCGGACTCACGCCCATTGCCGTTCGCACGAAGGACGCCGGGTAAATCCGTTACGCGAGATATATAACCTCCTTCTCCCTAGCACCCTACAGCTCACTGGAGAGCGAGGGGCTTGCATGACGAATAACGATGGGGACACCAATGACCGAAACGGACATGCGGGAAGACGCTAAGGAGAAGTCGGGAGGCGCCATGGCCTTCCGTCCCAACTGGCTTTCCCTCACACAAGAAGAAGCGATCGATCCCGAGCGCCCGATCATCGACCCACATTTTCATTTCTTCGAAGAGTCGGAGGTCTTCCCGCACTACCGCCTCACTAACCTGCAGAGCGACACTCGAGACCACAACGTCACGCAGACGGTCTTTGTACAGTGCGAAGAGGCATTGCGAAAAGAGGGGCCCGATCACCTTAAGCCTGTCGGCGAAACTGAGTGGATCGATCGCCAAGCCTCTGTGGCGAAAGAGGCCGGCTCCGGCTCGGTTCAAATCGGTGGCATCGTAGGGGCTGCGCGACTTAGCCTCGGTACCCTCGCTGGGGAAACTCTCGATGCCCATCTCGAGGCAAGCGAACTCTTCCGCGGCATCCGCGACATGGGTATCTGGGATGCCGATCCCGCAATTGCGCGCGTGGACGATGCAACGGGCCCGGACTTATACGGCGAGAAGACGTTCCGTGAGGGCTTCGCTGAGGTCGCGAAACGCGGACTCAGCTTTGACGCTCATCAATACCATCCGCAATTGCCTTCCGTCGCGAGCCTAGCCCGTGCCTTTCCAGACACGACGATCGTACTTGATCATATGGGTTCACCTCTCGCGGAGGGTCGCTTCGCAGGAAAGCGGGAAGAGGCTTTTGTCGAATGGCGACGGCTGATGGCAGATGTTGCGACCTGCCCGAATGTCGTTCTCAAGCTCGGAGGAATGGCTATGCCATGGAACGGGTTCGAATGGGAGCGCGAGCCCGCTCCGCCCAGCTCAGACCGTTTCGTTGAGACCTACGCCCGCTACTACCATTTCGCGATTGAACAGTTTTCTCCGGCACGCTGCATGTTTGAAAGTAACTTCCCCGTCGATCGATTGTCGCTGAGTTATACCGTTCTGTGGAACGCGTTTAAGAAACTTGCGGCCGGTTACTCTGAGTCGGAGCAGGAAGACATGCTATTCGGAACGTCGGCGCGAACGTACCGGTTAGACGTCGGACCCCAGCTTGACTGAATCAACGGATGCCGTTCCTACCCAGACCGATTCCCCTAGAATCGTCCGGGTCAGCCACGGACCGCTCTCATGAAAGTGCCAAGCGCATCGATATACCCCTGAGGCCCACCGAAGTCGACTGTCTCAAGACCCATCATGGCATTGCCCGTATTCATCGCGCGGAGAGCCACATGCGTGCCGCCCTTCGCTTCCCAGGTCGCGACATCCTCGCTCCAAATCTCCTCGCCCAGACTGAAGTCGATGCTCGCTTCAAAGCCGAAGGGAGAATCCTCGCTTCCCATCGCTGCCCTCCTCTCCTGCGCTTCGACGAGCAAATTAGACACGTATTTCGGTCGAGTGGCGAAGATAAGTCCCTCCCCTTCCCTCACAGCGCGCTCAACAGCGACAGCGCTCAGCGCACCAAACCAGAGCGGAATAGGCTTCGTCGGCAGCGGCAGAATGCTGGCCCGGTCGATCCTATGAAGCTCACTCGAATAGTCGACGATAGAGCCGGACCAGAGGGCCTTTAGGACCTCGATCTGGTCATCAAATAGACGTCCGCGTCCCGCGAACGGAACCCCGAGCGATTCGTACTCCACATAGTTCCAACCCGTCCCGACACCCAGCCGAAAACGATTCTCGGACAACACGGCAAGCTCCGCCGCTTGCTTCGCGACGAGCGCCGCTTGGCGCTGAGGCAGGATCACGACGCCAGTGCAGAATTCAATCGTCGACGTGATGCCGGCCAAGTACGCGAATAACACGAAGGGTTCGTGAAAGGGGTTTTTTTCGGTATACGGACCGTTTAGGACTGGATCGCGGCCCGCGTGCTCAGCACCCAAGACGTGATCGTAGGTGAGGATGTAGTCATAGCCGAGCCCCTCAGCCGTCTGCGTCCAATCACGAATAACGGCCGGATCGCTCCCGATCTCAGTTGTCGGAAAAACTGCCCCAATCTTCACACTTAGTCTCCTCGTTGCGGATACCGAACGGCGGTCGCGTCGATGCTAGCCGTCGATTTAGGGAACGGTAGATACCGAATCTTCGGCGCGCTAATTCAATCGACATGTCGCCCTGTATGCATCACAGGGGGGGGCTCCTGGCAGCTATTCCCTATGGCAAGCAAGGCAACGAGATCCCCGCACAATCAGGCCCCGCCCCGCTTCCCCAGGGCAATCACAAGCGATGTAGAGCTTTCTATGTTGGGCGACACCTTGTCCTAAGTCCGCGATGGACGCTGGAACCAGCGACAGATCGCATGCAAACACGTCCGGGAACCTAATCCCGCGCAGGCTCAGAACGCTTTCTGTTCCTCGAAGCCCCTCGTCGGCCTCCGCCCAAGTGCGATCTCAGGAGGAAGCGTGTCTGGATACCCTTTGGACGGAATGCTCGGCTGAGAGAAATAGCCAAGCGAACCGTTGCCAACCGAATAGCCGAGCAATTCCTGAAGTGCGGGCTCAAGCTCGCGCGCCATCTCTCGCGGCAGCGAACGACTCCATAGATAGCGATCTCTATGAAGTCCTTGCGCCCTTCCGCCAGAGAGAATTCGCATGATCTGGGTGAGGTTCAGTTGGATGTGCTTCGAGTGGTCATCGAAAAACCGCTTGCCGATATCGAGCACCATAGGTTGCGCCACTGCGTCCCGCGCGGTCTTGGAACGCGCAACAGGGCGACCTGTCCGCGTAGTTGATCGGCCGACGAACTCATCATCAATCGGCACGGTGCCGGCAATAAAAGGCTCTAGCTCCTTTAGAAGCGAATCCACCAGTGGTAGGTCAAGGACGTTATCGAGAATGACCGCATGATCTCGATGAAAACAGGGTGCTAACGCTCCTCCGACCAAGTCTGGCAGGGACAGCTCGGAAGTAATCGGGTCTGCAAACGGCGAGAACCCCACTCGCAGAGGCGAGAGGGGTTCCCTTGGTGATTCGCTCTTGTCAGATCAGCTCGCTGAATCGCGAGCGGGCTTATTTGCTTGAATCAGAAGGAAACGTCCCACTGAATGCGTACCCGATCATCGGATACGTTTCGTGAAACAACGTCATCGTCGAGGGTCAGGTGCGAGTAGTCTACTGTGATCTTGTTGTTATGCCCCGAGAAGAACCAATTAGCGCCCGCTGTGAATTCCTGGCGAACGTTGTCCCTGAAACGATTGGCCACGGTCACAGTCTGACGAGCCTCATTGGGCTCTCGGACGTACGCATAACGAAACGCGAGCTCGAGTTCTTCAGGGAATACGTCGAGCAATTCACTGAAAAAGTAGCCGGCCTGGATATACCCGCCGTAGAAGTCAGTTCGATACAGAGCGGTATTGCGGTTCTGTGCCCGATCGAGGACACGCTTCCAGTGAAATTCCTGCTGGAACGAGAAGCCCTGCCATTTGAACGCGAGCTCCTGAACCGCCTGGTGTATTTTGTACTGGCCCTGCCGCGTGGGACTGGTGTTGGAAGTAGGACTGTTGAACCCATTAAGATTCCCACAGCCGCTCGACGACCAGCGCGTGCAGACGCCCTGGTGCTGCGCCGCGCCGAAGGCCAGGCTCGCCGTCGGCTTTTCGGTTCGCTCGACGTCGGTTTGGCGAAATCCAAGGTCACGTCCAAGGAAGTTCCATTGGACACGGGCGGTGTACATGAGATTGTCATCGTCGTTTGCCACACCGCGGCCTTCGCCGGTGAAGACGCCAAAGGCGTATTTCATGTCAGCGGGTGTGCCCTCGAAGAGATGACCACGGACGCTGACGCCCATTTGGCGATCGATCGTAAAGATGCGGTTCACGATCGAGCGCTCCACGAATTGCTGGCGGCCCGAGGAGTCGACGCGCTCACGGTTGTAGTCGATTTTCCACTGCCCCACGCGAATCCCAAGCTTCTTGTACTTAGCGACATCGACACGCCAATCAATCACACGTGCACTCGCGTTCGAGCTGCTGTCGTCCGAGTCTCGGGTCGGCTGTAGATCAACCTCGAAGTAGTACTTCAGCCACGGGCGGTAGCCATGCCCTCCGATCTTCATGCGGACGCGACGGAGCTGAAACGTGCTTTTTTCGCGCGAAGCGAAGTCACTCACGGTTCGCGGATCACCGGTCGACGGCGAAGTGAATCGAAACTGGAATCGCCACTGTAGGTTCGTCTGCCAATTCCCGTCACGGGTTTCGAGCCGGAAGCCTTTGCTGCCGTAGC
>Ga0209632_10004903_pt1 | contig 11723 bp, 16 predicted proteins | sample COG_10_FD_184754 | JGI IMG/M metagenome (GOLD analysis project Ga0209632, IMG submission 184754) | Pelagic Microbial community sample from North Sea - COGITO 998_met_10 (SPAdes) (version 2) | ecosystem: Environmental > Aquatic > Marine > Neritic zone/Coastal water | place: Helgoland, sampling...
CGCCCGCGACAGCAGCAAATCAGCCGCTGCAGATCCGCTTTTCGACCATTCCTGCCGGATTTTCGCCTCCAAAGCCGGCGCATCAGCGGCGTCCACATTTTTTAAACGCTCAAACAATGGGTCCAACCGCGCCGATTGTCCCGATGCCATCCCGGTTGCCGCAACAAATAGGCAGGTTGCCGCCACTATTGATTTGAGTTTCCAAACAACACTGGTCATAAGTCAGGTGTAGCATAGTTTTTCGGGGTTTCAGCCCCTCGCTGTAAAATAAAATGATTAAGGAACCGGTTGGATGAGCGAAATTTTGAACCAAGCCCGTGATGTTTTAACGCAGAAGCTGGACGGCGGCGTTTTTGATGGCTCTGCAAAGATTTCAATTGCCGGTGAGGGCGCTTTAATCCTGGACAACCAAGGGGTGCGAATTTCTGATGATCCGGCAGATGTGACCCTTTCGGCCACGGCAGAAGTCTTTGAGGATATTCTTGCCGGCACGCAAAACCCAACCTCGGCTTTCATGAGTGGCAAGCTCTCGGTCGAGGGAGATATGGGTTTGGCCTTGCGACTGGCAGGTGTTTTGAGCTGATGCTCAGCCCTGCGCCACTTCTGAATGATCTGGCGCGCGGCCCGGCGGGAGCCTCAGGCCATTGGGTGCAAACGCCAGACGGTCTGCGCTTGCGCCTTGGCGTTTGGCGACAGGGGGCCAAAGGGACGGTCCTGATATTTCCTGGGCGCACTGAATATATCGAAAAATACGGCGGCGGCGCAGCTGCCCTTGCGGAGGCCGGTTACACCTCCTTGGCCATAGACTGGCGCGGCCAGGGCCTGTCAGATCGACTGTTGCCAGATCGCTTGATTGGGCATGTGGATAGATTTTCTGACTATCAGTGGGACGTGCAAACTCTGCTGGCCGCAGCCAAATCCTTAGACCTGCCCAAACCGTATTTTCTGCTGGCCCATTCGATGGGTGGCTGCATTGGGTTGCGGGCGCTTTTGCAAGGCTTGCCCGTGCAGGCGGTCAGTTTCTCCGCACCTATGTGGGGAATTTTGTTTCACCCCCCTGCGAAACGCGCCTTGGCCTGGGGGTTATCCAGCCTCCTGTATCCGTTCAAATTGGCTGAGATGCGCGCGCCCGGAACCTCTGTTGGATCCTATCTACAGGAGGTTTCATTTGAGGAAAATCAGTTGAGCTGTGATAGACAAATGTTTGAAATTATGTGGAATCAATTGCAAGAGCTTCCCGATTTCGCCCTTGGCGGCCCGAGCCTACGCTGGCTCAATGAGGCCCTGCGCGAGATGTTATCGCTGCATCGCCACCGCGCCCCCAACTATCCCGCCCTATGCTTTGTCGGTGGACTGGAGACCATTGTGGACCCAAGGCGCATTCAGCAGCGTATAGCACATTGGCCCGAAGCCAGCCTAAAGTTCGTGCCCCAGGCCAAACATGAATTCATAATGGAACGCCCCGAAACCCGTGAGGCGTTTTACCGCGAAACCATCGCCCATTTTGATCGGCATCACCCAAGCGCATGAATGCCCGCCGCATCGGTATTGGCACCAGACTTCATCCAGCCCTGCTCAGATCCGATAAAGAACATATGCGCCCCAAATTGCGTCCAATCTGCCGCTTTCGCAGCATTGGGCACAAAGGTCATATAGGCTTTGCCCGACACCTCCGCCGCCGCGCCGCAGCGCGCTAAGGCCGCGCGCAATTCCTCAGAATTGGTGTCTCTATAGCCCATTGAGACGCTCATATCCGAAGGCCCCAGAAACAAGCCATCCACACCCGGGGTTGCGGCAATCTGCTCGACATTCTCCACCGCCTCGGGCTCTTCAATTTGGGCGATCACAACAGTTTGACGTGCCGATTGCGCCAACACTTCCGCCATATTTTGCCTGCCATATCCGGCCCAACGCGTGGCGCCAGCAAAACCGCGGCCCCCTGGGCCAAAATGCGCCGCGCGCACCAAATCCTTGGCCTGCTCTGCCGAGATGATATGCGGTGCCACCACACCAACCGCCCCCATATCCAAAACCTGCAACACGGTTTGCGGTGCAAAATGTGTCACCCGCACCAGCACCGGAAAGTCCAAGGCCCGCGCGACCGCCAAACAAGCATCTGTGCGCGCGCGGTCAAAAGGACTATGCTCCATATCGATGCAAATGAAATCTAGCTCCGAAGTTGCCAGAACCTCCACCAACTCATAGGCTGGCGTTTTCAAAAATGTCCCAGCCATCATATCGCGATTAGCCATGCGGGATTTAAAATTCTCGATGCGCATAAATTCTCCAGTTCTAGCAACAGCCAAAGCAAAGCATGAAGCGGGGGGAAATTCAATTTGAATTGCAGGCGCCTAAAATGGCTTTCCTCTCGGCCCAAAAAACATTAGGTAAGGGACCAGATACAAAATAATTTTGCTGCTCAAAATTGGGCGTTTTTGAGCCAGCTGACCGAACAATACAGCCCTGATGGACCAATTCATGCTAAATGACACCCGCGTATTTGAGGCCAATCCGCAAGGCGGCGGAGCCTTTGTAGACTTGCCAGAATGGGATCTCAGCGATCTTTATGCCTCCGAGGACGCACCAGAGCTGCAGGCCGATCTTACATGGCTTAAACAGTCTTGTATAGACTTTTCAATTCACTATGAAGGAAAGCTCGCGCAACTCAACGCGGATGAAATGCTCAAAGCCGTTGAACGCTATGAGGCAATCGACATTATTGCCGGCCGGATCATGTCATTTGCTGGTTTGCGTTATTACCAACTGACAACGGACCCCGAGCGGGCAAAATTCATGTCAGATATGCAAGATAAGCTGACGGAACATACGACAAAATTGGTATTTTACGGATTAGAATTCAATAGACTGGACGAAGAGATTCTTTCAAAATTACTGTCGCAAAATATTGCTCTGGCCCGCTATAAGCCGGTGTTTGACCGCATGCGCGCCATGAAGCCTTATCAGCTGTCTGACGAAATGGAAAAATTCCTACATGATCAATCGGTGGTCGGGGCAGCTGCCTGGAACCGCTTGTTTGACGAAACTGTCGCCAGCCTAGTCTTTACCATTGGTGGGGAAGATCTGCCGCTGGAGGCGGCCGCCAACAAATTATCCGAACAAGACCGCGGCACGCGCGAGGCTGCGGCCCGTGAGATTGCGCGAGTGTTGCGCGCCAATACAGGCCTTTTTGCCCGGGTGCATAATACGCTGGCCAAAGAAAAAGAGATTGAAGACCGCTGGCGGAAAATGCCAACGCCACAAACCGGGCGGCATTTGTCCAACCATGTGGAAGCTGAGGTTGTCGAGGCGCTGCGCAATGCGGTCGTGGCCGCCTACCCCAAATTATCGCATCGCTACTATGCGCTCAAAGCCAAATGGCTTGGTCTTGAGACCATGCAGGTCTGGGATCGGAACGCTCCTTTGCCAATTGAAGACGACAAGCTGGTCGATTGGGGCAAAGCGCAAGAGATGGTGCTGTCAGCCTACGCTGAGTTTTCGCCAGAGATGGCCGAGATCGCCAAACCGTTTTTCACCCAAGGCTGGATTGATGCCGCGGTTAAGCCGGGTAAAGCACCCGGCGCCTTTGCGCATCCGACCGTCACCACCGTGCATCCCTATGTGATGCTCAACTACATGGGCAAACCGCGCGATGTAATGACACTCGCCCATGAATTGGGGCACGGGGTACATCAAGTTCTGGCCGCCCAGCAAGGCGAGCTGCTGTCCTCAACACCGCTCACCTTGGCAGAGACCGCTTCCGTTTTTGGCGAAATGCTGACATTTCGCAAACTTCTGGCGGCAGCTAAAACACCGCAAAAGCGTAAAGTACTCTTGGCCGGCAAAGTGGAGGACATGATCAACACCGTGGTGCGCCAAATTGCCTTTTATGACTTTGAGTGCAAGCTGCATGCGGCCCGTGCCGAGGGGGAGCTTACACCAGACCAGATCAATGCGATTTGGATGAGCGTGCAAGGTGAAAGCCTCGGGCCGGTTTTTGAATTCATGGATGGCTATGAGACTTTTTGGTCCTATATCCCCCATTTCGTGCATTCCCCATTCTATGTTTATGCCTATGCTTTTGGCGACGGTTTGGTAAATGCGCTCTATGCTGTCTATGAAGAGGGTGATCCGCAGTTTCAGGCCAAATATTTTGACATGCTGCGTGCCGGTGGCTCGAAGCACCACACAGAGCTGCTGGCGCCCTTTGGTCTAGACGCGAGTGACCCAAAATTTTGGGACAAGGGGCTCAGCATGATCTCTGCGATGATTGATGAGCTGGAAGCGATGGAAGATTAATCCACCTCGCTCCATGGCCAAGGGCGCATTTCGCTGGCAGCTGTTTGATAGCGGGCGGCCTTGGCAATCCAAATCCCCAAAGTCGTGCCAAAATCAGCCAAACGCTCATTGGGCTGCCGTCCAGAGACCAGCATGATAATAAACTGGATGATCGTAACAAAGGTGAGAACCGTTTGCGCGAGGCTCAACATAACGGAGATGACGACCATCCAACGCAGCCGCATCACAAGGCTTTCTTGCGCTTTGCCCTTTCGGGGTTCATTGAGGGGAAATTTACCTTCAGCTTTTGGCCTGCTCATCGTTGAAACACTTTTTTACATCAATTTGATCGTCTAATTATTTCAGAAGACTGTCGCTTTAAAATTATGGCAACTCTGTGCCAATCGCCAATATCTTGTCAATCGCTTCTTGGGTTCCGCGCGCCTGCTCGAGTGTCCAAGGAAAGGCCGCACCAGTGCGGATGCTGTGCCCAAAGGCTTCCACTTGCTGCACATAATGGTTCGCAGCGGGGAATTTCTCAACCCGCAGGCCTAGATTTGGCTGGTGCAATTCAATGCGCGCCTCGCCAAAAATATTGGCATTGAATGGCGCGGTTAGGCGCAACACCCCTTCAGGTCCATGAAACACCATTTCTTGATGCGGATGCATGCGCGTGGAGACATAGGCCGAATAGGTCGCCTCTCCCATATTGCCCTGCATGGAGGCAAACGTGTCAAACCCGCTTTCCAAACGAATTTTTGCAGAAATATTTTCAAGCTCTGCCCCCATGACATAGCGCGCAGATCCCAGCACGTAGACCCCAATGTCGCGCAGACCGCCGCCGCCCATGGCTGCTTGATTGCGAATATTTTGGGGATCATCGGAATTGTCATAGGAAAATCCGCCAGTGATATGGATCACCCGACCAATGGCGCCATCGGCCACCATTTGCCGCGCGCGTTGCCATTGCGGGTGGTGCACAATCATATAGGCCTCCGCCGCAAGCAGCCCGGTCGCGTCGCGGGCGGCAATCAAATTGTCAAAGTCTTCGGCCTGCATAGCAATGGGCTTTTCAGCCAATACATGTTTGCCAGCATGGAGCGCCTTCACGGTCCATTCTACATGCATATGATGCGGCAAGGGGATATAGACCGCATCAATATCCCGATCCGCGATAAGCGCCTCGTAGCCGGCAATCGCTCGGCATTCGGCGGCGAATTCCTGAAACGGGCCGACACTGGCTGGGTTGCGGCTGGCCACAGCCGATAAAACCGCGCCCCTGGCTGCATGAATGGCCGGCCCCATATGCTCACGCGCAAATTTTGACGCCCCAAGAATGCCCCAACGGATATGTGTCATGCCCGCCCCTCTTCATGCCCGTGCCTCAAGGATAGCGCGATGAGGACAGCCCGACCAGAGAAAATGACACAGCTCGGCGTCAGAGGTCGCGCAGCAGGCCCTTTTCCTGCGCCAATTCGCGCATACGGTTTTGCAATTTTTCAAACGCGCGCACTTCAATCTGGCGAATCCGTTCGCGGCTTACGTCATATTGGCTTGACAGTTCCTCCAAAGTCACAGGCTGATCGCGCAAGCGACGTTGCGTGATAATATCTTTTTCGCGGTCGTTCAAAACGCTCATCGCCTCGGCCAGCATATCACGACGCACGGACATCTCGTCATTGCGCTCATAATCACCGGCTTGATCGGCATCCTCATCCTGCAGCCAGTCTTGCCACTGTGTTGCGCTTTCCCCATCGCTGCCGACCATGACGTTCAAAGAGGCATCGCCCCCAGACATCCGGCGGTTCATTGACTGCACTTCGGTTTCAGTCACGCCAAGATCGTTGGCAATTCGGGTGATCTGTTCGGGCCGCAAGTCCCCATCATCATAAGCGCCAATCCGTGATTTGGCTTTGCGAAGATTAAAAAACAGTTTCTTTTGTCCTGAGGTGGTGCCCATTTTGACCAAGGACCAAGAGCGCAGCACATATTCTTGGATGCTCGCTCGGATCCACCACATCGCATAGGTGGCCAAGCGGAAACCCTTCTCCGGGTCGAACTTCTTAACGGCCTGCATCAAGCCAACATTGGCCTCCGAGATGACCTCAGCCTGCGGCAACCCGTAGCCGCGATAGCCCATTGCGATTTTAGCTGCCAAACGCAAATGGCTTGTCACCAACTTATGCGCCGCGCCGCTGTCTTGCCGTTCCACCCAAGCCTTGGCCAACATATACTCCTCTTCCGGCTCCAGCATGGGAAATTTGCGGATGTCCTGCATATAGCGATTCAATCCCCCATCTGGCGTTGGTGCAGGTAAATTTGCGTAATTGGCCATCGTACTCCCTCATGTTTGACCCTATGTATATGGGATTAACATAGATATGCGTTCACCTGCACCCTGTTTCAAGAGGGCGGGGACTAATTATTTATGTTCGGCAATAAATGGACGGCGAGCCGACCGCTAGGCACTTAAAAGAGCAATCAAACCCTCAATATCGGTCGGCAATGGGCTCGTAAACCGCAGCATGCGGCCAGTGATCGGATGTTTAAAGCCCAAAAGCCCCGCATGCAGTGCCTGCCTCGGGAAGGCTGCAACCTGCTCAGTATGGGCGCCAGCCAATTTGCGTTTGCGGCTATAGGTTTGATCTCCAAGCAAAGCATGACCCGCATAAGACATATGCACCCGGATTTGATGGGTGCGGCCGGTCTCCAATTTACATTCCACCACCGCAGCTGCGCCGCCAGCCAATTCCTGCATCACCCGCACCCGGGTGACTGCATGTTTCCCATTTTGCAGCACCACCGCTTGGCGTTGACGGTCGGTCTTATGGCGGGCCAATTGGGTTGTAATCTTGAGCTGGTTGCCCGCCTCGAAAGACGTTCCTGCCAGCCCCATTAGCCGTGGATCTCCCGCAGAGGGCACACCAAAACACACCGCCGTATAAAGGCGCTCAATGCTGTGGTCCAAAAATTGATCCGCCAAACCTTGATGGGCCGCATCAGATTTGGCCACGACCAAAAGCCCACTGGTGTCTTTATCAATGCGGTGCACAATCCCTGGACGTTTCATCCCACCCACACCGGAAAGATTTTCACCGCAATGGGCCAAAAGCGCGTTGACCAGCGTTCCTGACGGCGTGCCTGGTGCCGGATGCACAACCATCCCCGCTGGCTTGTTGACCACAATCAAGTCGTTATCCTCAGACAGAACCTCTAGCGGAATATCTTCCGGCAGCATATGGCTTTCCACGACCTCGGGCACGCGAATGACGATATCATCGCCCTCCTGCACGCGCGCCTTTTGATCGGTCACCACCGCGCCATTCACCTCAACTGCACCCTCAGCTATCATGCGCGATAGGCGCGATCGGCTAATGGCGCGCTCTGGCACATTCCGCGCCAAGGCTTTATCAAGGCGCGGCGGAGGATTTTCTCCAATGGTAAAAAGGACATCAGTCATGGCAGATCAATCTGAGGTTCCGGCAAATCCAACTGAACCGGCAAATTTGCGGTTTTTGAGGCGGCTGGTCACAACGCTCACAGCCACCATGATTGTGGGTCTCATAGCGATCTTTACAGTACTTGTCATCCGCTTGCAGAGCCCTGTCGCAATTTTCCCGGAAATCACCGCTCTTCCGCAGGGCACCGAGGTACTATCTGTCACCCGCACGGCCAATGAATTGATCGTGGTCGACCAAAATCGCAAGATATACCTGCTCAGTCTCGATGGTAAAAACCTCCAGCATTTTCAGGCTTTGCCCTAGGATCGAGGAGCGCGCGCGCAAAAATATGACCCTGCCTATGGATAAGCCTAAACGGAGATGTTGCCGTGCACAGTTTGGAGACACATATGATAAAGCTCATGACCGCATTTTTGTTGATAATGATTTGGGCCCATACAAGTCTCGCGCAAGAGGCTCCAAGCTGCCCAGATCGCGGCACGGACCCGGCGGCCTTTTGCCTGCCTGGAACGGTTTGGGATCCACAGACCCAATCTTGCGTCGGTCTTGCGTGAGGCTGATCCAAAACGGGTTGTGGCACGTAAAATTCACATGAGACACAAACAAATGGGAATTCTTTGGGCAACCCTCGTGGTGATTGTCGCATCCATTGCGACCGTTGTGCCGCGCTTGGGCGGCGCCAGCGATCTGGGGACACATATTTTCCCGTCAATTTTTGGCGGGCTTATCGATACCAAACAATGGCAAGGAAGACCCTACCTCGTGGTGAACACCGCGTCGCAATGCGCTTTCACCAAACAATATGCCGATTTGCAAAAACTTTATGACACCTACCGCAACGCAGGTTTCGGAATGGTTGCGGTCCCGTCGGATGACTTTAACCAGGAATTTGACAGCAATGCGGAAATCAAAAGTTTTTGTGCATTAAACTATGACATTGATATGCCAATGAGTGAGACGCTAGTTGTCACGGGTGCGCAGGCACATCCCTTCTATAAGGCCGTGCGTTCTCAAAGCGGCTTCGTTCCAAAATGGAATTTTAACAAGGTGTTGGTTGGTGGTAACGGCCAGGTTTTGGCGACCTGGGGTGCCTCAACGCGGCCCCTATCGCAAAAATTAACCCGCTTGATAGAAGCGGAGTTATTCCAGCCGATACCACCAGTTCAATAACACAGCACCGTATCGGCCTCGAAGGCCAGAGCGATAAGCTTGTCCGGCATAGCAAAAGATGCGTTATAGCCCGCGAGAAGACTGTCATCATAACCGCGGGCTTTCGCAGACATTCCCGACACCATAATTTGAACGCCTGCCGCAACAAGCGCCTGCAAATGCAAGTTTGCATCGCCGGTGCCCTGTCCCACGATTTCACCTTCTGCCCGGCAATTCAGAGCGTGCACAGCATCCGCAGCCAAAAACAGTTTGACACTATGCCCTTCCTCAACGCCCGTTTTAGCAACAAGCAACCCAAGGGTGAGCTTGTTCTCTAACTCGGGTCCACTGTGAATGTGTATGAGCATGTTAGCCATTAGACAATTTCCTTACGCCTGTATTTAAAAGACCGTTAACTCAGAGGCGTCGCGCCAGTTTCTATGCGGATGATTTGCCCATCTTTCAGCATGCACACCAACATAACGGCTTCCTTGGTGTCATCAGGATAAGACATCAAGTTGTGCGCGACCAAGATCTCATTGTTCTCATAAACGCACCGCGATGCGTCGCTTACGAATTTGGGGTTTTGCATCATCCCGGTCACCATGGACGCCCATTCACCTTTACTGAATCGGCTGCCGGATTTATGAAATATGATCTGAGCATCGTCATGTATCAAATCGATGTATCCTTCGACATTTCGATCATCCATAACCTGTTGTAGTTTATCATATAAAGCCATCTTCAATCTCCCCAAACACCAGCAAACTCATAGACAACGGCTCGGGTTCCCCCGACGCACCAAGCGTCATGATGAGGCGAGATCGCGTATGCATCTGCAGCGGAATAGGTCGCCTCAGATCCATCATCGCAAACGCAATGGATGGAGTCTTCCATGATGATGCCGGTGTGTGTCGCCTGACAGCTTGGCGTTCCTAGAATAGGTTGGATATCGCGCGACCATTTCCATTCTGGCGCTAAGGTCAGTTTCATTACACGCCCCCCCCCAAAACATTGACCGACTCAACACGGGCGTTTGGCATCTCTTTAACTTCATCTGCTTGAGACGAAAGATTTTTCACTTCGATTGGCATAATTGATCTTCCTTCCAACTTAATATAGCTGTTAACGCACGGGTTTATGGTATCCAAAACTTGTTCACACATGTCTCATCCCGTGAAGGAATCCGCACTCATAACGGTGATCGCTGTAGTTTCTAACAACGCTCCAGCCGCCGCACGTTTGGCTTTTAATTCCTCATGCCCTCCGAAGGCTTTCATGGCCTCAACCGAGTCGAAATCGATGATCACAGTCAATTTACTGTCGTCGTCTTTTTCCGTTCCAGCAAATATTAAGCGCGCTCCAAGAGCGTTTAGCACGGCCTGGTTTTCGTGATACATTTCCTTCCACGGTCCAAGCCCGCGCGCGAGATCTTGTGTAAGTTTGACCATCATTGTCCGACTCCCTTTGATAATTTGATCGGCGTTTATCTGGAAACACCGAGCCTGCTCTTCAGTTGTAAGATTAGGGTACAGTCGAAAGAGACGATTTAACTATTTCAAATATTAAAGTGGTTTTCGCTTATAGTAGCGTTCGATTTTTAAAAAACAATTGACGTATCGGGGCCAGCCATCCAATGTCATTATGATAGAAGTTTAAACAGTGAGATGGTTACATGTTAGATTTGAAAAATGGCAAAAATGAAAAATTTGTCGAAGAAAATATGTGCCCAATTGGACTGGCGTCTCATCTGCTTGGCGACAAATGGATTGCGATTATCATTCGCGATATAGCATTGTTTAACAGGCGCACATTTAACGATATCCTCAATAACAACCGAGAAAATATTTCTTCCGGCTCCCTATCTGCTCGATTGAAATTGATGCGTGATCTCAATCTACTAGATATCGGTACGTCTGAGCAGCATGCGCAAAAAAAGCCCTATTATCTTACGGAAGCTGGGATCTCATTTGTCCCGATATTGTTTAAGCTGGCCGCCTGGACCGCAGAATTCCGCACGCCCGCTCAAGATATTGTCGAACTGGCAAAGCCCTATTTTGACGAAGACGCTTACCGCATGAATTGGCTGTTAGAGCGGCTGCGGGCCTTTAATGTTCACAAATGTGAAGAGCCCGAACCGCTTTGGTGGGCATGATTTTGCCGCAAAGGACGTTCTCTTCGCATAACGCGAGCACCGGCGCGATGGGCCAATGGCGCTTTGAATATAAGCGGCCGTCATCACACGGGATACGCGACACCGACCACAAATTTAAAGGAAGCATTCATTGTGGTGGTACCCGCGGCCGGACTCGAACCGGCACGGCCGTTAAGCCTGAGGATTTTAAGTCCTCTATGTCTACCATTCCATCACGCGGGCACAGCGGCGAACATAGGCAAAATGCTGGGCGTGTAAAGGCAGATTATCTATAAATCCGTGCCCAAATGCGGGATCAAATCCCGATCTGCGGTGAAAGGGTTTAAAGACATCTCTTTTCGAAATTCAATTTCTGCCAACTCTGGCTGTCCAAGTGCCAAATGGGTCAGCCCTTTGCCCGACAATGCCCCGAGATGGCGCGGCTGGATCGAGAGGGCCCGCGCCAAATCTGGCAAGGCCCCTTCGAAGTTCCCGGCCAGATAGCGCGCAAAGGCGCGTTGATTGTAACCCTCGGCATAATCGGGACAATACTCAATGAGAACGCTCAAAAACCCCTCAGCGGCCGCCAAGTCGCCCAAGCGGAGGTTCATCATCCCCCGGTTGAGCAGACGTTGCGCCCGACTGTCCGGTGCACGGGTCCACAAGCTCCAAAGGACATCCGTGGCCACTTGCGCATCTCGAGG
>Ga0209632_10004911_pt1 | contig 11714 bp, 10 predicted proteins | sample COG_10_FD_184754 | JGI IMG/M metagenome (GOLD analysis project Ga0209632, IMG submission 184754) | Pelagic Microbial community sample from North Sea - COGITO 998_met_10 (SPAdes) (version 2) | ecosystem: Environmental > Aquatic > Marine > Neritic zone/Coastal water | place: Helgoland, sampling...
ATTTGAATCAAATCAAAAAATAAATCCAGAGCATATCTGTCAAGAATTTGATTGCAATCAAATTTGATTTGAATCAAATCAAAAAATAAATCCAGAGCAGACATCACCCAGATGGATAAAAGCACTCAACATTTCACCAACACCTTCGAAGTACAAGAAGAAGTCATCGAACCATCATCTTATTGGAACGTAAACATGCAGATGATTGCCGACGAAGATTTGCCGCACTCTATGCGTGCATATTGTGCGTGGAATACGTTCTGTGACCGAAAAATCGCGGATTGGCTGTTCTTTGCCCCCAATCATATTTTCAAGTTACCCAGCGACACGTCGTTTCTTATCGCGCTAAACAAAAAAAGGTGGCTATTGTATCTCCCGAGTTCACAAGAATTGCACTTGACACAGCCGGGCGAACCTACTGTTGTGTATGACAGCATTCTAAAGATTGATGAAGATTTTAAATAAAAGCAAAACATATTCTTTTTTTTATTTGTAAGACTACATGTGAAACAAGACTTATGTTTTCCGACGACCAACTAGAAGAGATATGGGAACATGCGAGAAACATATCACGATTGTTCCCGGTGACGTACGACCATCTGATGGGTCATAAACGCCTGTCCGTCTTGCCTGAATTGTGTGAGCCCGCACAGAGCACATTGCACGCGATTATGCAAAAAAACGTGCCGCCAGCAACGAAATGTGTGTACCAACATTGTCCCGGCATTCTTGATAAAACTGGTCGCTGTTCGGAAAAATGTGAGCAGTCGGGCGTGAACGCAGTGCAAGACATTGTAGATTGTCGTAACTGCGATTCATACGGTTTTCCATGTTCTACTTGCAACTGCAACATCTTTAGAAAACGATTAAGACAATATTTAGAGGATTACTGATGGTTCTACCTCTGTTACGACGTCGAGATATGGGCTAAATAACATCTAAAACTAAAAAACATCTATATTTTGATAGTTGTTCAATATTTTTTTCACAAGAACATTTATTTTTTTTCAGTATGAGGATTTAGGCATATGCTGTGTGAGTGATAATTTTTGGGGAATCCGGGAGTTATTTTTAGTTTTGTGTTCCTGACAAAAAAAAAACGCTGAGGGTTAAACTACGGGAGGCTTCGCCACCCGGAGTGAAAATCCCTCTTTAATATACTAGGTGAGAGTTGTTTAAACTATAGTATGTTACTCATATTCTGAATTATTTTTAGAATACGAGTAAGTAATAAGAATGAAATTAATATTTACAACCGCGATTTTAGCACATAGTGTACTTGCTGGTGGTGATGGACCAACTACAGAACAAAGAATAGCAGGAAATGGAGTAGCTGAGAAAAGACACGTAGTGGTAAACAATATTATTGATTGTATTTCCGCCTATAAAACTCATGCTGTAGCAGACGGTGTCACTGTCATGAAAACTGCTTGTTCGTGTGCTGCTGATACTGCGGACAGCGGAGTTGACGCAGAATGCGCTGTTGTGAAAACGACAATCAAAGAGTTTGCTGTAGCGACTGGGGAATGTGCTGACGCTACTGTTTGCGCTGACGAAAAAACCACCGCAATTATTGAAGAAATGCTTCTAACAAATCCAAGATTACTGGCTAAGATCAACAGTGATTATCCAGTCGATTATTCCAGTGTTAATGGTGGCGCGGCTGCAGTCGAAGCTATCATTGGAACTAATATCGAAGATATTAAAGAATATCGTAGTGAACAAGCAGCGGATGACATTGCAAAAGCCATTGACATTTGCCGTCGAACTAGAGCTGGAAGCCTCAAACCACCACTACCAGACGCAGCACAAAGCGTCAAAACTGCATACAACGACGCAGCACCTAAAAGTGCTGCTCAAAAGAAAACATGTTCAACAACCCTCGATGCTGGTGGAGAAGTAGCAGGAAGAACAGACGTGAAAGAAGCATACGAATTAGTCAAAGGTGAAACGCCGGGCACAGTTACAGATGCAGATGTCCAAGCCGCAGTGTTTGATGCAGCGGACAAACTTATTGCAGAAGAAGCTACAAAATGTAGTAAGGACAACAAACCCAGTGCAGAACAAGGTGGTACTAATGACAAAGTCACCAAAGATGCGGCACGTAAAGATTGTGTTGATGCTCTCGCTGACCGCTACGAAGCCATTACTGGTAAATCAATGGATGAGACTGGACTCAAGAACGTTTTATCAAAAGGTGCATCTAAAGAAGTCGGATATGAAGTCAAAGCATGTGTCGATTCCATTGCATCCACTGTTACTGGTGCTGCCAAAGCGTTGGCTGGTAAAGTGTGTCGAACGGGTGATGCAGCTAAAAAAGCCTTGGCCGAAGCAATGGGTCAAGATGCTGCTGATATTACTGACACAGATGTTGTCAAAGCAACCAGAGAGGGTGCGAAAGAAGCAGGTGTCGCAGCCATGAAAGCTGGAAAAACTCTGACAGAAGCAAGAGCTGACATTGCTGCCACGACTGGGAAATTAACTGGGTCAGCATGTGAGGCAAAAGCAACCTGGACAAAAGATTGTCTTACTGACATTGACGTCAAAAAAATGATTGAAAAGGAAGCAGGTGAATGTATGAAAACCAGTATTGCATCTTGTAAACAAGTTGCTGTTGATGTTGCTATTTGTGGTGCCACGTCTCTTGCCGTCAAAGCCGACCTTGCTGAGTGCAGAGGTGTCTCCGCTGTTGAATTAACAGATACAGATGTGAAAAAAATGGAAAAAAAATCAAATTCCAGAGATATTGCTACTGCTATCAAAAACAGAGCAGGTGGGACGTCAAAAGAAGATGGTGAGTACCAGTTTTTTTCCAAACAACACCGTGTTCACACATACTAATATTTCTCTTTATTATTTTCTCTTTTTTTATAGCTGCTGCTGCCGCCTGTCTTGTTGTCAGAGGGTCTGTCTGTTCCAAAGCAGACATAGCTATCAAGAGTAAGCGAGGCGCTGCTGTCGAGATGGCCGAGACTGCTGCTGCGTGCAAAGAGGCGGGGGAAGCTTCCTGTGACGCACTCATTCAAGCATCTTACGAAGGTATGACTGGTAAAACATACAGCAAAAAAGACGCGATTAAACTTTTAAAACAGGGTGCAAAATCTACAATGGCTGAAATGATGGCAGCTTGTGAAGCAGTTGGCCTTGAAGAAAGTATTTGTTTCGCCACTGCCAAAAGTACCGGCAGTGACGGTGCTGATACCGTCACTGGTGCTGAAGTGTCTATATGTAAGACAGACTCTGCCGTGCAAACTGCACAAAAAAAGTGTTCTGACCCTGAAGAAAAACCAGAAATGAAACAAGCACTTGCTGCAGCTTTGGGTAAAGATGCTGCCGATGTCACAAAACAAGATTTCAAAAAAGCTGTGATTGATGGTGCCAAGGGTGAAGTCTCTCTTGGTCTTGATTCTTGCATCGAGATTGCTGCTAACAAGGCAGCACGTGCAGCATGTTTGGATCCTACCAGTGTGGAAGGTCAAGCTATTTACGATGAAGTCAAATCTACTTCAGGGAAACCGGAGATGACAAACGACCAAGTCAAACGATTTATTAAAAAATCGGCTATCAAAGGAGCTACTGAAAAGATGGACGCACGCGTGGAGTCCGCCGCTGAGAGTACATGCATTGCGAAGGCGCCAACTTCAATTTCGGCCTGTGGTACAGTGACAGCTTTGAACGATGCCACTGCATGTGATGCCGTCAAGACAACTGCCAATGCTGTAGCTTGCACTTATACAACTTTAAGAATGCAAGGAAAAGCAGACCTAATGAAGGCACTTGGTAAAGAGGATGCGACCGAGGACGAAAAGGAAAGAGAATTCAAAAAAGTTATCGTTGATGTCGCTGGAGATGAAATGGAAAATTGCATGACAGCAAAAGCCATCAAAAATGCTGCTGCCCGCACAGAGTGTCGTACATCCACCAAAGATAAATTGACTACACTCACTGGTGAAACAGTGTCAGAAGCTAAAATGCAAAAAGATGTTGTCCGTGCTGCCAAGAGAAAAGTTGGTGGTGAAGTCGAGGCATGTCGAGAGGCGAACGTGGCAGATGCTGCAGAACTTGCAAAATGTGGAGACCCCAAAAATAATGCTGCGCTCAAACAAAAATTGAAAGACATGACTGGATTGAAAGAAATTAGTAATTTAAAAGCTGCCAAAATGATCAAGGAAGGAGGCGAGTCGGAAGTGTTGGGCTGTATGGAGGATTGTACCGATGTTGACCGCCAAGTATGTAAAGCAACTGCTTTAGCATGTTTGAAAGGAGCAGTCGGGGAGAAGAAAAGTGGTAGTGATGTTCTATGGCCAAAAAAAGAAGACCTTCAACTGGCATTAAAGAAAGGTGTTGCAACCGAAGTCACTGATGTTATCCTGGCATCCGACGCGAACAGCGTATTGGCAGCCAAGAAAACTACAGCCAGAAAAGCAAAGAAAACTGGTTACTACACGGACGATACTGTAGGTAACAAGAAACTTGCTCGTGACACGGAGAAACTTGTCGAAAAGGGTAAGCGTCAACATCTCGCTGCTGTCTTATCCTCATGTAATGATTTGGCGGGTACGGATGCTACTAAACGCACAGCATGCCAAGTAACAGCCAAAGCAGCCAAAGCTGATATTGATGGTGTTCCAGTCGAAGATGTCAACGAGTCTGATCTTGTCATGGACTTGAAAAAGGCCGCAGTCTCCGACCTCAGTTCTGGAATTGATGCATGCATGGACAACGCTGCTTTCTCCGCCGACAAGGTTGTTTGTAGAACAGAAGCAAAAGATGCGGCTGCCAATGCTCTCGGTCAAACAACAGGTCGTCGTCTAGTAGAGATGGAAAAAGGCAAATTAGAAGCAATGTTGACAGACGGCGCAGTCGAGAGTTTGGCTGGTAGGACTGTAGCAGCCTTCGAGGAGGCCAAGGAAACTCGTGACGCACTCGAGTTAACAGGTAGCAACACCGACAAACTAGCAGCTGATAATGCACATCTCGCATATTATACACCAGACAAACGCAAGGAACGCGCAGCTAGAGCTTTAATGAAAGATATTGTTGATTTAAAGGATGGCGAAACGGAGCGTCGTGAGGAAGATGCCGCCGTTGAGTTAGTCATCGAAACCATGAAGGCATGCAAGAAAGGAAAAGACGCCGATTCCTCTCTTCCCGATTACACAATAGACGAGAAAAAAGATTATATCAACAAAGAAATCAAAAAAATCAGACCTAATACTGAAGGCGCCGCCGGTTCTGAGACGATGTTGGTTGCCGCAACAGACCCCCTCAAAACTTTCGTGGTCAAGATTACTAAAAAAGCAGGTGCCAAAGAATTTGTGGACAAAGTCAAGGCATGTCGTGAAGCCGCGTCAGATTTGAGTACAGCGAAAACAATTGCTGGGTGCACGGACAACGATCTCCGAGAAGCTGCAAAAGATGCAAAGGGAGTAAAAAGTACATGCATCGAGAAAGCGACCACTTCAATCCCGGACGATGCCACTCTTTGCAGTGCAGTGACAGCGTTGGACGATGCCACTGCCTGTAATACCGTCCAGACAACTGCTGATGCTAATGTTGCAGCTTGTATATTTGACGATGGTTCTGATGATTCATCAGCTCGTCGTGCCATCAGAAAAGCTTTTGTAGATAGACTTGAAAGTGTAGTAAAAGCAAATGATGACCAACCAGGACGCAGACTTGCAGGAGCACTCGACACTAAACCTACCAGTGACCAAGAAACCAAAGATGTTTCCGAATTATTGGGTCGAGCGGATATGGTCAAGAATGATGAAGATGATGCAATCGCTGAATACATTGGTGATATGAAAAAATACTCAACAGCAGGCACTGATGTTGAAAAAAGAACACAAGCGAAAGCAGCATATGCCAAAATCAGACCAATTACTAAACCGACACGCGACGTTGAGGAGGAAATTGATGAGGTTTTTGAAAAAAGTTGTTTGGATGACCTCGATGATGCTGCTGCTTGCGACGATGTTGACAAAGCTGCTTGCGACGCTGAAGTCAACACAGTGCTCATGGAAAAACTTGGAAAGAAAGCAGAAGCCATTGGTGCCAAAAAAAATCAATTGGCAATCCTGACTGCTGCCCGTGCAGGTGCAGACCACACAAAATCCAACGCAGGAACAGCCACTGAAGCAGCCACTGAAGCGAAAGAAATGGCCAAGTACAAAAAATGCGGCGGTGTTGAAAAAAATGATGTTATCAAAGCTAAAATCAAAAAAATTCGCGAAATGTATCTTGCTGACAAAGAAATTATTATCAAGAAAAAAAACAGTATTGATGTTATTGTTTCTTATATCGTGACTGGTAATGGATGCGATGCTACAAAAAATGCGGAGGCCACGACCAAAATGAAGGCTACTGGTGCTGCTGACTTTGACAGTGTTGAACTCGCTGATAAAGAATCTGTAATCAAAGGTTCAGTTGTTGTTGAAGGTTCAGTAAAGAAATGCAAACTTAAGTTTATTGCCAAAAAGGTGGGGACTGACACAGAGTTAGAGGCACTTGCTGACAAATTCACTGTAGTCGCGAAAATTGGTACAACACTCAGTGGAGGAAGACGTCTCACAGAAACTGATGCTGAAGTGTCCGCGACACAAACTACGGAGATTGAGACCAGTACAGCTACGACGGGTCAACCAACGACGGTTCAACCAACGACGACAGCCCCAACGACAGCAGCCCCAACGACGGTTGCACCTACAACGGTTGATGCACCAGCACCATCCACTGATATCATCCTGTCTGCTGCAAATGTTCTTAGCGTAGCGGAAGCCACAACGACTACTTTAGTTGCTGCGTTTGTCCTTGCATTATTGATGTGAATCAGCGAAGCGGCCGAATAATCCGAAAAAAAATTATAAAAATAGACAACGGCCGAATAATCCGAAAAAAAATAATAAAAATAGACAACGGCCGAATAATCCGAAAAAAAAATAATAAAAATAGACAACGGCACTTAAAGGATAATGCAAATAAGACACATCTTTAATTGCGGACTCTTTGAGAAGTCCATTTTTTTACTTAATATGTATATTGTATTTCTTCAACTCTTTTTTCATCATAAATAAAGTGACCTTCTTATTCGGAAATTCTCCCCATTTTTTGCGCAATTTCTTGTCAATTTTCTTAGAAAGGCCGAAATCAATGATTTGAAGTTCGTCTCTGCTATTTAGCATCAAATTCAGAGCATTTCCGTCGTTATGAAGAATGTCGATTTTATCTAATGTTTGCATAATATGATATAAGTCTTCTTCAAATCGTTTGTTGCTTGTTTTTAACACGTCGACTAAACGGCACTGCATGGGTTCCATAAAAATTCTCTTATTTTCGAGGTCAACGTGCATCACTTCGGGGGCAATGCCAGCATCGGCCGCGGCGGATTGAAAGTCGGCTTCCACCTGAATGCGTGCCGGTGATTTGGTGGGCTTAAACTGCTTCATCGCGACCCTCAACCTATTTGGGAATTCTACAAGATAGACAACCCCCTGTGCGCCGTCCTTACCCAATTGTTTAATCACTTCAAAGTCGTCGCTCATTTTTTTAATAGACCGTGGCTTTAAATACCCTGTGTCACGCGTGGCATTAAAAAATATTAAGTTAATCATATTATTTTCTATAAATTCGTAGTCTATTTTGGGTACAATCTGAGCCGGGCCGTCCTTGTGTGCCAACAAACGCCGCAAATATCATCACGGCTGGACGTTCGCGCACGCTTGAAAGCTAATCACGGCTGGACTTTTTCACACTTATAAAAAATTAGGTTTATGTCTACTGATATTCACACGTGGCATTCATCCATAATGTCGAACGAAAGCCATGTTTTATTAAGCCTCAGATTGACTAAATTATGCGTCAACCATGTCCATACCCGTACGTCTTCAGGAGTTCTTACATAATCAAGGGGGAAGGGGTGCATCTCGAGCAACGACTGAAAATGTTCGCGACAATCTAGACATGGGAAATTTTCCTTGTAATCAGTGACAGTGGATTTCAATTGTGCGGGCGTTTCACACGCATGTAAACGTCCCCAGTCATAATCGAACGACCATGCGGAAACAATGAGCAGCAGCAGTGTCCACATGTACATTCACTGAATGGAACAGATTATATACTTCAATCTGTAGGAAACGATGAATGCATTTCTTAAATTTTGTGCATTAGTACGACGGAATATCGGACAATGGAGTTCGAATAAATGAACCATGATTGTTTCGATGACTGGCCGCTAAGTCCGGAATATACATAGTTATTTTGAAATATTTATTTTTTAAAGTGTCACCGTTCAGAGTAAGGTGAGGACAACGTGAAGCACTCTGTACAGCGATGTAGTTAACCAATATTATGCTTTTCTTTTTTTCCCAATGTATACATTAGCTGCATACACTTTTGGCACATGACCTACTCTTAGCACGCGAATATCGCGGCCCAATTTTAACTTGACCCCGTAGCGATGTTCAGTTGTATGGAACACAAGCTCAACGCGCGGTATGACAATGCTTTTCAATGGCAAATGGTTCAGAGGCTCGCTGTTTCTGGGCGGATTTTCGTCAAATTGGAACATGTCGTCTTTAACGAAGCTACCATCTTCACCAGATTTCCACATGATCGGGCGCGTGGAAGACGACATGTGAATTGCTTGGTAGTTTCTGTCTCCGATTAAGCGACACCCTTTGAATATTTTAATAGCGTGTTCGTAATAATCGTCAGAGTTTTTGTACTTGGCTTTGTGAGAACATTTCACGCGATGATCGACAAACGCCAACTTCAACACTTCTCTCTCCAATGTTTCAAGTAGACGAATGGCACATTGTCCATCCTCTTGAATTGTCGGTATTGCCTGTGAAAGCTCGTCATCGTAATATCCAAGCACGGCGTTCAGACTATAGCGCTCTTCGACCGTCGTTATCCAGCTTGCATGACGGTCGCCTTGTACCCAACTTTTTAAGGAACACACCGCCCCAATTTCAAACGACGTGAAACCATCGGGAAAAATAGAAGGGGTCACCGTTGGGACAAAATCACCACGGAAATCTTTGCGTATTCCGACGGAGAGTATGATTTCATCGTCAAAAGGGTTGCTGTGTGTGATGGGCGACGTGGGAAGTTTTTTGACTGGGGAGGACACTGGTTGTGATATTGGTTGGGACATTCCTTGGCAACAAGATGGTATGAATTCCTTGTGATAAAAGAACTTTATTCCTTGTGTACATGGGAAACTCGCAAAAAAAAACAGCAGCAAAATTTATCCAGCATTTAAAAAACACGGCTGACCATCACAGATGAACAAGCAGTAATTTTTTTCCAACAGACGGCTTTGGATTGATTCGTGTCCACATATACATGCACTGTGCGGAACAGGGTATATACTTCGATTTGGTAGAGTTAATGGATACCTTTTGGGAATTTTGTTATGGCGTCCGCAATATGATAGCGAAAGAAGCGCCCCGAAAAGAACCACCAAGGTCGAATTCGCCCATCAGCAGTCGAGCTGAATCGCCACCACAAAATCGGTCGTACAATTGTACCAATATCAGTTGCCTAAACTGTGTCGAAGACCGGTCTAAATGGATACACGTCAAAATAAAAGAGCATGAGTACTGGCTTTGTTCACAAGATTGTTGGAAGGAATGGTTACATAGTCCGGAGTATGTACCATGGTCACCTCAGAGACATTTTGTGCCCGTGAGAGAACCACCGCCTTTAGTGTTAGAATAAATAGCGTAACAACATCAATTATTGAATATCACTCCATTGTATGAGGTTGTACTTATTTTTTAGAGCTCTCAGAACCAAATATTCCCTATGTCGTCCCGGGTCGGTGTCAAATGGGTCATCGGATGCGTGCGTCTTAGCAAGGAAGCCCGGATGCACCATGAGCTCGATGGTGCCGTAACATTTCGAAATAGCGCTACAAATGCGGTTTATCGTCATGTTTTGACCGGCAAGTCCCAATCCTATAAAATGAATGGTCGCTTTCATGCCATGCTGACAATAAACCAGTCTCGCCGCGACAGCGGGCACATATCGTGCGTTGTAGCGCTGAAGTGTGGCGGCGTCCAGCCAAGTTAAATCGTCGGGGTCTTGGTCGGGTATTCGAATATGACGAACGCCAATCTCTTGAAAGTAGGAGGCCAATAGCTCAGGCACGTATCTGGCAATATGTACATGTTGATGTCCGTCGATTCGTGTTGGATAATGACCCATCAATTCCTTAAAACGTTCGGCTTGGGCCTTTGTTTCCTTTAAAATGTCCTCTAGAACTTCGGGCGTTTTTTCCAGCCACCAAAAATTCATTTTGTACAGTAACTGACCTTTGGAATCCAGTAATGCTGGTACGTCTGTCAGTGGTTTGCCTTCCGTCAAATTTAAATGGAGTCCTACTGGCAAACCTATTTTTTTGACTTTTTCCGCGGCTAGCACCGCCGTAGCGCCGTTGACCATGAGTGACGCCGAGCTGATGTATCCATTCTCGTAGGCGTCAAAAATACCTGCGTCTCTATGTGGACTGTACCCCAAATCATCGGCGTTGATGATTAACATTTGTGTTAAAAAGGGTCATTTAAATATGTTTATCGACAAAGTAAATGTTCATACATTGTCGCCATGTATGCGGCTCGCTCCTCGCGCGTATGTGGTTTTGTGTGCCAGTATTCGAATATTTTACGGCGTTTGTCAGGTGTGTAGGGCATACAATGCAACGACCGTTTGTTAGACAGTGTTTGACTGTCTGGTTTGTGCCGCTTTCCGTTTTGTGAGGTCTCTTCTTCTCGTGGACGTTTCGCCATTGTCAGCAGAAATGATTACTAAATACCTGACTTGTGTCTGGTGGTTTTGATTTAAATTGGCAATTTAAAAAATTAATCCGTTTCTGCAGTTCACTCGTATAAATTTGTAATTCTTGCAGTGTGACCGCCTCCAAAATGTTTGTTTTGATTTCATTTAACATTCTGTCGTCCATTTTTTAATCCCGAGAAGGTTTAAATACGCAAAATCCTACGAATCCGCCGCTCTCACCTATATAAGTTGGCAATGGGATTTTTACACGAAATACAAAAGTAGAACATATGTGAATTAAAATATTCAGTAGCATATAGTAATATCAAACGAAAGGAATTGTTAACAAAATGAGGGTTTGAAAAGAATACTTTTCCCCCGACCTCTTATGGATGAGGTACATTTGGTTTAAATTATGGGAACGCATTTGATTAAAATACATGAGAACGCATTTGATTAAAATACATGAGAGAGACACTTATATCACTCACTTGTTGCTAGTTCGCTCATTCTGTGTTTGTCAGTTGTTCTTTATGTCTTTACTTTCATGTCTTTACTTTCGTGTCTTTATTTTCATGTTTTAACTTTCATGTCGTCAAACGTTTTGGAATACTACTAACATTTTTAAGTGGGTTTCAAAACCCCGCCCGCCACCTTAGCTCAGTCGGTAGAGCGCAAGCCTTTAAGCTTGTGGTCGTGGGTTCGATCCCCACAGTTGGCACGCCTCCTCGTTAGGTGTAGCGGGTATGTGTGGCGGGTATAGCAAGGTATAGCAAGGTATAGCAAGGTATAGCAGGGTATAGCAAGGGTATAATTTGCCAGAATTTGCAGGATGCCAGTTGTTTTTTTCATGTTTTTCATTTATTAACGTTCATTTCGTGTTACATTATTCATTTCGTGCTACATTATTCATTTCGTGCTACATTAACATT
>Ga0209632_10004912_pt1 | contig 11707 bp, 11 predicted proteins | sample COG_10_FD_184754 | JGI IMG/M metagenome (GOLD analysis project Ga0209632, IMG submission 184754) | Pelagic Microbial community sample from North Sea - COGITO 998_met_10 (SPAdes) (version 2) | ecosystem: Environmental > Aquatic > Marine > Neritic zone/Coastal water | place: Helgoland, sampling...
GTCTTATCAGACTTACTACCTGGAGTTTTTTTATCAAATATGTTATTTTTTAATTTAGTAATTAAAGCTGATCGCTGAATAGCTTTTGATTGTGTTGTTTCTGCTGGTGGTGCTACTGGTGGTGCTACTGGTGGTGCTACTGGTGGTGCTACTGGTGCGGCTGGTGCTGGTGCGGCTGGTGCTACTGCTGGTATTTCTACCGTCTCTTCTATGGATTTTTCTTCGGTTGATACTGGTATATCTACTACGGATGGTGTTTCTACTGCTGCTGAGCTATCTACAGCAGTGCCGTCGGGTTTAACTTTACTTTCGGTTTCTTCTACACTTTTCTGAAGACCATCAATATCTCCTTCTAAGTCTGTTAGCGCATTTCCAATCTCTTCTCCATTTGTTTTAACTTCGTTTACTTTATTATTTGTTTCGTCTGTAATTTGTTGAATTGTAGCAATATTAGAAGCCAATGATTCATTCAATGTAACTATTTCTGCTGCTTGTGTAGCAATAGTTTTTTCAAATTCTTCTTGTAGCAATTTTTGCGCAGCTGCGTTATCTCCTTCCTTAGTTTCAAAAGCTAATTTTTCGGCATCAAACGCAGCTTTTGCTTCAGTCATTAATGCTATTTGTGCAAGTGTTTCCTCTTTACATTTAGAAATCTCAGCATTGGCAGCAACTAATCCTTCAGACGCAACATTAAATGTCTCACTTGCGGCAGTAATATTAGCCACAGATTCTTGGATTTTCACGATTTTCTGTTTAATTTGAGAAATCTTTTCCATGTTTGTAGTATTATTGTCAGAACTTTGTGTAATTATCCCAGATATCTTATTTTTCAACTCTTCGATTTTATCAGTGAAAGACATATTGTATATATATAACCAAAATAATATATAATTGTACTAAAGTAAACCTTAATCTGTATTTTTATCTGTAATAGTAACAATGTCGTCTATTTCTTTCTGTATCTTATTCATTTCTGTTACTATTTTTTTTTGCTGCGATTTGGCTTTATTTATTGATTTATCCGCTCCATCTGTTTGTTCTAATAAGTTATCTAAATAATCAGCGAGTACACTCATAGATCGATATTGCTCTTCTTTTATTTTTTTAATATAATCGTAGTGCTGCTTGTAATTATCTTTTACACCAGTTAAGAAGTTGTTTTCAGTAGACAGCTCGGTAATATTATTATATTTATCCTTTAACATATTTTTTCTATAACCCAATTCTATCTGCAAATTATCCAATAATTTATCACGTATTGAAATATCCATATATAAATACTTGCTATAAATAATTAGAACTTATTTATTAAATTAATAAACAATGAAAGTAACAAATACCGATTTACTCAATAATAGATATAAATATTCTATTGATATTCTCGAACAGAATATTACGGAAAATCATCTTGATGAAAAAATACTTTTGGCAACACAGAAATTAACTCCGGAATTTTGTGTTAAGTATATATTGGATTTAGATATTGAAGGAGGTGGCGAAGAATCTTATATTTTTGATATATGCTATATTTTATCATTTCAGAAACATATAACAAAAAAAGAATTACTTGATTTAATAGCTACTTAAAATTATTAGATATAAATATAGCACCTTTTTAAGTTATTCGTGAATATTTTGAAATAAATATTTTAATTTGGGGTATTAGATACCATATATGTATATTCAATGTCAAATATATTATTATTATTCATCTCTTTATTTTTCAATAGTTTTGTATTAATGTAATGACTACATGTTCCACAATGATCTTGATTTGAATAATCAACTACAAGAGCGGTTTGCTCCTTAGACCTCGTAGTAGCCCATCTTCCCATAGGAACCCTGCTGGTTTGGCTGGATGTTCTAATAACATTTGCTATATGTGATAATGTAATACGCGATGGAATCGACATTTTATCTTTATTAATATAATAATATTAAATTAATATGGTTTCAATTTTTTTTTTTTTAATTATTCGTCAATAAAAAACTTAATACAGATTATTTTTATAAATTTTAATTATACAGAAATTTCAGGTTCGGAGATAGACTTGAATACATGATGTATCTTTTGCTGTTCTTTGATGTTATTATAAAATGAAATCACCTTTTTACTTAGTTTTATTTTAGACACGTCGAATGATTTCAAATATAGACCGTCTAATGATTTTACGCGTGAAAGAGCAACATAGGTTTGACCGCAAGCAAATACATTAGAACCTATATCAATCTCGGCGCAATCCATTGTTGCTCCCTGTGACTTATGAATCGTAATTGCCCACGATAATCTGAGAGGAACTTGCTTTACTCCAATTGTCTTGATTTTTTCACTCTGCCATGTATGGTATCCAACTGTCTTAACGATATTATTTTGAAACTTCACTATTGGTAATCCTTCCTTTGTGAATTCCATAATAATACCTTGACTACCATTACAAATATCATTGTCCATATCAATATTCGCAATACACATGACTTGTGCTCCTACCTTAAGTTGAAGAACATTATCACAATTCACATTCTTCATTAGGAATTCTGCCTCGTACTCCACTTCGGTTGGCGTAAATATATTATATTTACTGGTATTTGAAATATCTTTTCCATATTCATCAAGTACGGCACAATCACAGCGTCCCTTTGTAAATGATACACGTTCACCAGAAATGTTTTTCATTTCTCTTTCATTAATAGCGTCTACCTTCGACCGTGTCGGGCAAATAACTGTGGGCTTCATATTATTTACAGTGGTATCCACTTGACGTCCAACATATGATTGTAGTGTAGCAACAGATGACTTTGTCATCTTTCCGTCACGAATCTGTCTGAGAATTTTAATATAGCGCTCATCCGTTTGCCGAAAAATCGTGTCGAATATAATTTGCTTTTCAAATACTTGATTCCATAATTCAGATTCAAAACAATACTTACATGTATCCGGCTCATCTGGGTCGCCTACAGGAGATAATTGGTGAAAATCGCCTGAGAAGATGACTTGTATCCCACCGAATATCCGGTCATTTGAACGACATTTCTTAGCAATCAGATTGAGAGCATGAAATAATTTACACGACATCATACTGACTTCATCAATAATCAACACGTCTACCTTTCTCCAGTTTCTTTTTTTGAATTTATTAAGGGAAATATCTATAGCAAGTCTTTCAATATCACCATTACATAGACCGACGCCTGCCCATGAGTGAATTGTTTTAGCATTACATTGAAGCAAAATACACGCACATCCAGTAAGAGCACATACATGGCATTCCTTTTCATTTTGTTTGGCGTCTTCCACGATGCGCTTTATAAGTTGTGATTTCCCGGTTCCACCAGGTCCTGTAATAAATACATTCTTCCCATCTTGGTAGCATTCAAAAGCTTCTTGTTGCGTGTTTGATAATTGCATGATATAGTTATATCATATATTGGAATGTGTTTACAACATCAATTTTAATAAAAAATACTATTTGTTATAATTTATTTAAATTATTATTATCATATGGTATAATTGATTTTTATGAAGTATTTAGGTGGTAAACAACGATTAGGAAAATATATTGCTCCCGAACTACTTGGTATATGGGAGAATGACGACGCATTAGTTGGTTATATGGAACCGTTTTGTGGATCATTGGGTGTATTAAAAAATATGGCTGCTGATGAAAGTGTCAAAAAAATACATGCGAATGACTATCATCCAGACTTGATACAAATGTGGAAAGAAGTGAAAGCCGGTACGTTCAAATTCCCTACTTCCATATCAGAAAAGGAATATAATGACGCAAAAGAATTGAAGAGTCCGAGTGCAATGAAAGCCTTTGTAGGATTTGGTATGAGTTTTGGAGGACGTTTTTTTGGAGCGTATTCGCAGAAATACCTTAACGGAAAGAAGGAGGATTTCTGCAAGGAGATGGTGAATAGTTTGAATCGCATTGGACCTGTGCTAAAAAAGGTGAAATTTACGAACAAGGATTATAAAACATTAAAACCGAAGAATATGTTGGTATATTGTGATCCTCCTTACGCTGTCACCAAATGGCCTATTAAATATCGACGCGATACTAAAAAATATGATGTATTCGACAATGACGAATTTTGGAATGTAGTGCGTGAATGGAGTAAAAATAATATTGTAGTTGTTTCCGAAACTCACGCACCAGACGATTTCATAGAATTTTGGCATTTAGAACGTTACCGAAGTGCTGCCCAAAGTAAAAAGACGCGCTTCAATGAAAATTCCAAAGAAGCATCAGAGACGCATAATGTTGAAAAATTGTTCGTACATGAATCACTAATAGATAGACTATCTGAAGCCTATAAATAAATATACCAAAAAATTAACTTCATTTTTTACCACATTTGCTTCAGTTTTTTATTTACATCAGTTCGTTTATAATTTCGCCACGTGTTTTTTCCCATTTTGAACTGCCACCTTTACCGCCTTTATGTGTAACTTGATCTTCGTGAATTCTATAGTAAAGAAGCACCTCCTCCATGTTATGAATATATCCGAATGTCTTCAGCATACGCAATTCCAATTCAAAATCCTCTGCCATTTCGCGCAACTCTTTATTATAATTTCCAGCTTGTAAAACAGACGATTTACGATAACAAACCGTTGGGTGATTAATAAACCAATGTTTCGGTTTTATTTTATATTCTTCCCATGATATAGATTGATGGCGTGTTATATTGATAATAGTGTTATCGTTTGTAAAACATTTTATTTGAGCACCACAAATATGAACATCCGGATGTTCCAGCATATATGTTAATTGTGTATTAATTCTATTTGGTACCATAATATCATCACTGTCCATTTTTAGAATAATTTCATGACTACATAATTCAATCCCTTTATTTAATGTGTAACCGATTCCTTTATTACCATCATTTTCTTCGTATTTCAATGTTGTGAATCGCATTTTATCAATAAAAATGTCGAGCGTTTTTTTCAATAAATGACTATGTAATTCATCAGAACCATCATTTATCCATACAATTTCCATATTAACATTTCCCACTTGATCCATAATGGACTGTAAACACTCATTTACGTATTTGGTCTTTGTATTATAACTCGAAATTAGAATAGATACACTATGTTGAGAAGGTATAAATTGTGGTTTTAATTCTAATGTGTTCATAATATCGTATTTTCCTTGAAAGGTCGAACCCCATTCTTGAAACGCATAGATTTTTCCATGTGCTTTGTATTCCAGACCTGTTGCATGTATTGGTAAAAAGCTATAACTGGGGAAAATAGTTATATCATTATATAATCCGGTGTTATAAATACGTGTTAATAGTCCTGGACCAACTGTTATCCATGCACGTTTTTTAGTTCGTTCTACATTAATGTCATTCGTTAAAATCCAATCAATCGCAGCTTTTACTAAGGGATGTTTGGGTGGAAATCCCATAGTGCCTGTTGCGATTAATCCAGGTCGCACTTTTTCTTGTTCCCATCCAGCAAACGCTTTGGTTGATAACAATGTATTATCAATTGATTCAATACATATTGAATCCGCATCCAAAAACACACCACCATAGTGATATAATATTTCCCACCTCATTATGTCAGCTTTTCCATTAATTTCAGACATATCATCTATTTTATCTTGACATTGAAATTTCATATTTCGCTTTACTATTTCTGATTCGTTCCATCGTATATAATCCATATGTTTGTTTTTATTTTTCCAAGTATCCATATGGTTAGAAGGTGCCGAGACGTCGCCTATCCAAAGTTGATGAATAATAGTAGGTATCATATTTTCAGACAGTATAATATAATAATAAAGATTAGGTTTATATTCATATAAAACTATAAATATTATAACTATAAAAATGATTACATTTGTTACGTGTTGGTATGAATTACACTCTAAGTACGATAAAGATTCATATAAGCGATGGATAGACAATTTTTTATCAAATGTCAGTAAATTTAATTTGGTTGTTTTTACAAACAAACATAGTTACCATATGGTTGAACAATATAGAGAGAATCCGAAAATTCGAATTGTACTTCGCGAATTAGAAGAATTTTATAATTATCGGTACAAAGAACAATGGATTAAAAACCACGATAAAAATGTACTATTAAATAAGAAAACATGTTGGGAGGTGAATATGTTATGGAATGAAAAAACGCATTTTGTGGAGAACGCATATAATAACCAATATTTTGAATCAGATTGGTGGGGATGGTGTGATATTGGATATTTTAGAGGTAGACCATGTGACTTAAATATAGATTTGATAACACAATGGCCAAATGAAGATATAATAAATAAATTAGATAAAAATAAGATCCATTATGGAAATGTAAATGGAGATATGACACACACATATGAAATATACAAACGAATAATGGTGAAAAATGAAAATGGACTACCATCTGTAGAAATTCCACCCGACGAAATTTTTATTGCTGCTGGGTTCTTTGTTATTTATGAAAAAAATATTGCTTGGTGGAATGACACGCATGACCGTAAATTGAAATTATATTTTGATAACGAATATTTGGTAAAAGATGACCAAATAATAGTTCTGGACAATATAGTGACTCATATAACACAAATAAAAATTCATACGGAATTTTCTAATGGACAATACGATAACTGGTTCATGTTTCAACGACTATTTTTATAATTTTAATTATATTTAAAATTGATTGAATATAAATATTAGTTGATATACTTATACAACAAATACATGACATGATTTCTATTATTATGCCAATCACTCAGCAAGTGACAAATGAACATATTAAATTAAGTCTACAATCCATATTAAACCAATCATTTACTGATTATGATATTATTATTGGTATTAACTCATCTATTGCGATGGATACTTCTTATCTAAAAGAATATAGTGAACATATAAAGATTGTATCTACTGACATATGTTTGAAATATTCTATGATAGCACACTTGATAGCATACGCGACAAATGAATGGATAGCATTTATTGAACCAGGTGATGTATGGTATGATAATAAGTTACAAACTCAATGGAAGTTTTCTGAAAAATATGATATTATTGGCTCAGCGTGTGGATATACTGGATCTAAGAGTGGTTTTTCCTGCATAACTCCAGGTAAAATAAATGAAGATTCATTTCTATCTGGATGTCCAATGGTAACTAATACTTTACTTATTAGAAAATCTTTATGTAAATGGAACGAACATAAATATAACATACATGCCGATTTCAATATGTTATATAAATTATTTGGAAAAGGATACAATGAATATAACGTATCTGAAATATTATGCTATTGTAAAATAACCAAATATAACGATATTACAACACTGAGTACCGATATTCAGAAAAAACTGATCAAAAAGGCCAGACGTAATTATACTGTTCGTCCGTATAGTCCATTTAATTATAATTTGTAATTATATATATATATTATATGAATATACAATTACAAATTGTGGTTGCTTACTACAATCAATTAGATTTTTTTACTACTATAAAAAATATTAACTACAATAAATGCATCATCTATAATAAATCAGAAAGTAACATATCATTACATGACATGATATCCCATATGCCATGTTCTAAGATTAACATGATAGAATATCTGGAGAATAAAGGTAGAGAAGGAGAGACATATTTACATCATATTATCCAAAATTATGACAACCTCAGTGAATATACGCTATTTATTCAAGATGACACAGATAATCATATTCCTAACAATAAAGACTTCATAAATCTCACAGAGAGAATAATTAAAGAAAGAAAACCGGTACATCAATATAATACTACATGGAATAGAAATGAAAAAATAACAAATAGAATTATTAGAGGCGGAAGATGTCACTTGTCTACGTTTAGCCATGACTACGCTATTCGAGATGCGTGTAAAGAATTACATGTCGAACTTCCTTCTATTTATACTACACCCACGTGTGCGTTCTTTATATTACATAAAGATACAATACGACAACACGAAAAGGATTTTTATATAAGAATACGTACATGGCTTCTCGAGAAGGAGGAGAATGGTTATATATTAGAACACATGTGGAAATTAATATTTGATAGCGAAAACAAAGGCATTACTGAAAAAAAAGAACCATCCACATCCCTCACAGATTTGGTTAACAATGCGGCAGCTTCCGTAATAACCAGTTTTGTTAGGAAATACAATGCCAATCTGTAGGAAATAAATCTGCTGTGCTTGTTTTGATATTTTTTCCGAACCAAATATTAGGATAAGTTACCATTTTACTGGTATTACGATTCAAGTATGCTCCCCACCAACTAAATGTGCTATTTGCAATGATATTATGGTTACAGCATGACATCAGTATCATTTCTTCGTAGTCTTCTAATTCCACATCGCATAATTTAAAGGTGATATTCGGAAAATTTATTTTAAGAAGACATATATTTTTATTTATTTGAATGGCATCTTGTTTCTCTCCAAAACATAAAACAGAAATCTTATTATACATACTATCATCATTCGTTATTTTATCGATTATATAATTCAAAGCGTTGATATAATATTGTAACGGCAAAATAGGATGTGTATCTGAACCAGCTTTCTTATAGTCTCCTATTCTAAAATGTAGGGATATATAAACCGAATTGTTAAAATTAAATTTCAATTGGACTATATTTTTGTAATGATTTAACTTCAATAGAGCGGGAATATCATTTTTAATATGTTCAAAATAACGATAAGATTGAAAGTATCCGAATAGAATTATATTTCTATCTGAATAAGGAATCATAGTATATTCGTCTTCTTCTCGATATAATAAATCAAATGTTTTCCATAATACATCGTCTTTGTCCGCTATATATTTATTCATATTCGACAAAAAATTATCCCAGTATACAGGTCTATTGGATGTATTGTCATGAGGAGAAATATAATCCAATTTATCTTTAGATAATATTATTTGTTTTCGGTTCTCAATTCCATACGAGATACAACTACATAATTGAAATAATTGATTACCGAGACCACCCACTAATTTCACAGTTATCATTTAATAATAAATAATAATATTAAATAATAAAAAAAAATTATCGAATCTACGACAATTAACCTCAATTTTTAAATTTACATAGTAATGGAATATTTTTTTACTATGGCGGATGGTATAAGTGTTTCTTTCATTGTTTCCAATTTCTTGAAACATTTATTAATAGTTACTTCGCTAATTTCACTGATAGAATTAATATCCTTCTTAGTGATATTTAGGGTAAAATACTGAGACACGAAATAAATAATACCTGCTGCGATGGAGTGAGGAGTATTCTCTGGAATCAAATTACTCTGTTCAATACGAACCGCGATAAATTGACATACTTTAGTAAGCTCTCCATTAACACTCAACCTACTACAGAAGCGCTCTATGAAAGCAGTAGGTTTTGTCCTACAGAATGATGTCTTCTCATTGTTTTCCATGTCATTTTCCATATCATTAATAATAGACATTGCGTTTTTACAACCTTTGGTCGCACTGGTATTATCTAAATTGAAAATAGTAGCGATTTCTTTCGCGGTTCGGGGGTTGTCGTTTACACGACATGAAATGTAAATAGAAGCGGAAATAATACCATCGCGATTTAAACCTCTAAATGTTTTTTGTTCGGATATTTTTTTGTGATAACGAATGGCGTCATCAATGATAATTTTAGGTATTCCATGCTTAGACGCCAGATTAATAATCTTTTGAAACTCATCATATTGCGATTTCTCCTTATACGGCATAGATTGCCATTCGGTATATCGTCTAATTTTTCTCATTTCATATGTGGTTTTTCCCGCACATATTACCTTACATCCATATGAAGATTCTTTCAACAATGGATTAACTGGCATACCACATCGTGTTGGATCGCTGCCGTGATTATCATCCGCTCCATAAAATCTCCATTCAGCACTTTGATCCAAAATATCCTTATAAATAATACCACATTTAACATTAGTACATCCTAAGAATCCCTCCTCTGTTATCGCCAGCGAATACTTACAACTATCACAGCTTTCTCTCTCTCCGTATTTTCGATATACACATTCAATCGGTTCCTTATTATTATACTCCTTGTCAAAAGCATTCCATATCTTTGCTTTATCTATTTTAGTATTTCTATTCTTCTTGGTCTTTTTTGTATCATTGTTGGTAATATTCATTAAAGTTTAATGTATTTATTATCTTATGTTTAAATCAATTTTTAAATATAAGATTTGAGAAAGAGGCAGTCATTTTTTAGATGAATTGTATTATATAATTAATAATATGCATTATACAAATTAATTTTATATTACCATAATTTATATGGGAAACAGTCAATCAAATAATTCAAATGAAGATAAGGGTGACAACAAATTATCGAAATCTATAGATGTAATAGCAGCAAATTATATATTAACGCAAAATTTTACAGATATGATGAATTTAAGAGACCCGAAATATTGTGACAATTTAGTAATTATGACTTCTGATGTAATGTCTAAAAATTTGAACAATAAAGAAATCACATACTTGTCACAAAAAATAAAAGATGGTGTTGAAGTTAACGAACTTACAGATGATAGCGTTTTATATTTAAAAAAATCCAATGTTGATAAACTTGACGTAAGAACAGTTGCCAAAAAGAAAAGATTATGTAACGGAATTGCCAAATATTACATTAAAATAGCTCACATTTTCTCGGCAATTGTTACTACGATCAATCCCTCTTATACCTACAAGGATTCATATGGTTCAACCGTTAAAGTTGACTTGAAAAATAGACATACTGTTCCTAAAGGTAGCGAGGTTAAGATAGACCGCATTAATTTATGTAGTAGACGAGTAAATTCTCTTGTAAACAATCGCGATTTTACTGGAGATAATGGTAAAATTAAAATAAAACCTAATTTTTGTAAAATAAATTCAAAGACTGTCGATGGTAGTGTAGATACAAAATCACTGGCCGATGAACCAGGTATTCCTGAGTTAGATGTGCTCTACAATGATGTATATGATTTTGAATCTGGGAAATTCAAATCAATGTCTGATAATATGAAAGCTCAATACAAAACGGATCTACAAACATTTTATAGTGCGTTTACTGGTAATAAAAATATGCCGGATGATGTATCTAAATTTTCTCAAATAAAATTACGTGATTACCACAATAGCGCTGGATGTCAACCCGGAAACGTATATAATCGTGAATATGAAGGTACTATTGGTGGAAGTGAATTATTTAAAAACTACGCTGACCATGTTAAAACTATGATTGAAAACGCAAACTCGAATCAAAGTAAGTTATTAGAAATAATTGATAATTTATTTGTATTTACTGTAAACAATGAATCTCTTAAAAAGGAAATTACTGTAAATCCAAAATTAGACGATAAGTTATTACAAGAACTGACTGACAAATCTCGTGATATTATTATTAAGATGTATGTGAAATGCGAAGAAGATTTTGTAAAAGGCTTACAAATGTTCGAAGCTATTGTTGAAAATCAGCTAAAAGAGGTCACAAAACATCAAATAGATAATTTAGAAAAGAAAATTGAAAATGTACTTACAGATAGTCCTACTGATACATCAGGAAAATCTACTTCATCGCCCGAACTTCCTGGAGCAGTCGCAGCACCAGTAGCAGCAGTAGCAACAGTAGCAGCAGAGGAACCAGCAGTAGTAGAACCAGCAGCAGAGGAACCAGC
>Ga0209632_10004917_pt1 | contig 11704 bp, 7 predicted proteins | sample COG_10_FD_184754 | JGI IMG/M metagenome (GOLD analysis project Ga0209632, IMG submission 184754) | Pelagic Microbial community sample from North Sea - COGITO 998_met_10 (SPAdes) (version 2) | ecosystem: Environmental > Aquatic > Marine > Neritic zone/Coastal water | place: Helgoland, sampling...
AATTGGCGTCTGAACAGGGTAGTTAAATACAATTGTCTGGGTAGGCATTACTCCTGAAACCGAAAAAGGGACTCCAAGCCCCTTAGCAGAGCGCATGTTGAAGTTGTCGTTCGTGCTTATACCACGTACAAACGCAAACCAGTCACCCTCCTTCTTCTTGAACCACTGATACTCAATGTCTCTTGCGTTCTGAATATCGCTGTTCACAGTTACCTTCCAAGGGTCTTGCGCCTCTAACTGGATGGTCTTGAACACCTTTGATGTAAGTGCATCTGTGTTTAGCACAGTCGTAATCTTACTTGAATAGGGGCTACCATAAAACTCATTACGAGTCTCGTTTACGTTGTGTCTGTACATGTTTCCTCCCTTGAAGGTGTACAGGTACTGATTCATTCCCTTGATGTACTCAGGCTCAAAAGAATAGAACGAAGGCCATCCTTTTGACGACTCAGCGTAGGTAAGTGTGTAGTTTGCTAATGGTACGCTCATTATGTACAGTTTCCGATTGATATAACTTCTCCTCCTACAACATATATACGAATATATTCTCTCATAAGCTGATACCACCCATCTGGCAAATCGGTTCCGTATGTTCCTAACACGTCAGAATATACTTTATTACCAACTTGAGGTGCATCTCCTGTTCCGTTGTGCCAGTATTGTTGGTCTGGTAGATTCACTCCGTTTATGTTCTGATACTCACACGCCTGCCAAAATGTTGGCCTCATCTCAGAACTAATCATTTCAGTGAGCATAAGCGCACCGCAAGACCCAGCCGCTTGGACAATTCCGTCTGAGTCAACATGTATCCAAGAATACGTCTCTGTTGTTCCGCTGTACTGATTTTGGATACCATAGTATCCAGCCGTAGTAAGAGGAGTCACCCCTGCCGAATCAAGATACACTCTATCAAATAATCTTGGAGAACCAGACGTGCTGTTTACTCTCATTAAAAAGTAATCTTCTGTAAGCCCAGAGGATGAAGCCTCTGCACAGGCTGCTGAAGCAGTTAACTCGTCCCCCGTTCCTGAAAAACCTGAAAGAGGAGACGGACATGGTACAGTAACCGAACATGCCCCACCGCTTGAGTCTATCTGCCTGTGTGGTGAATAAACCTCAGCATCTACCGTTGTAACAAGTGAAGTCTTTGGTATAAGAAGGTGGCACTCATCTGGATTGTTGTATATATTAACTGCCGTTGTTGTTAGCAAATTTGTATCCGTAAGTGCTATGCTTTCTGTTATTGGGTTCTGTCCAGACTGAATGAATTGAGTGGACTGCCAGTTATATATGGTAAGTGAATATGGGCTCTCGTTTACAATGTCTGATGGAGAAACAAAACCGTTGTTACCAACGTACTTCTTTTCAAGCCACCCGTATCTATTTGATACAACCCCGACATGCGTGCTGTTGTCATAGGATGCCTGAAGCCCTTGAATGTATCCGAATCTGTTTTCGTGGAACTTAAACTTTACTATTATAGCCGTCCCCGTAGACTCTCCCACATTTGAACACATCTTATGGTAGTCGTTCTTTGTTGCGTTTATAGGGTAAACAAATGTTGCACTACAAGACTCACAACAGCTTTCACACGCTATTACTGGGCCTAAAACACCAGATAACATTTCTCTATGCACTCCATCAAACTGATATACACCATCAGGCGCTACAATACCAGCTGCATCAGTTATGGTTGTTGCGTCATTAAAAGATACTGCGTCTATATAATATGTTCCGAAGTTTGGCATGTTAACAGTTTCCTGAGTCTATTACTATATTATCTGAATCTATTTCAATCCACTTAGATGTTCCGTTGTCATCGAAGTGTATGAACCCTGCTGGGAATAAATCCCTGTTAGGGTCGTTGAATGAACATCCGTCAGAGCCGAATATTGTTGTTCCCACAACGGGTATCGTGTTTCTAATACCATTGTTTGTGATAGTTGAGGTGTGCCACACGTTTGCGTTATCTGGAAGACCGCAGGCTGTAGCTGAATCAACTGTAGATATGCTACTACCCTCAAACGGAATACAGTTACGTGCAGAAAAACACTCGCAGCAAGCCTCGCTTATTGTTGGAGACACACACAGCACAATTTCATTTACCTCTCTATAGTCCCAAATTAAATACAAAAACTGGTCGGCAGGCGCTGGAGGAGGCGTGCTTGGCGGCATAGGGAACGTGCCAACCACAAATGGCTCCGTGCCAAGAAGGGGGATGTTGATTGAAGCAGAAAGAAGCGCTGCAATATCTGTAGCGTTGTTGTCGTATAGCGTGTTTGTCCTAAGATAACGCATCTTGTTACTGTTCAAGTTGAACGTCTTGTCCAATACACTATTCCTTGCTGAACCCATGCTAACATCAGCATTATCCATAGGAATCATTCCAGTTCCCTGATACCCATTTATCTGAGGCCCAAAACCTGAAACAATGTTAGACGATCCAGAATAACCCTGATTCTGAAGTAAAAAATTAAGATTAAGCTGCTCCCAAACAGGACTTAAGTATCCTGATGTTGAATCTAAGAATCTAAACGATTGACTTCTTCTACGCCCTGCGTCATTTGATGATGTTATTACAACTGGTATAATTCTTATAAAGTCAGCTATAGGACACGCAATAGAGTTTACAATCGTTACCGAATTCGTAGCTGGTGCGCTAGGTGTTATTGTTATCGTAGCCTGAGTAACAGACGGGACGTCTTTATCAAACACCACAGAGAAATCTCCAGTAATAGGGTTTGTAGAACCATTAAATGTTGAACCGTTGTAATCAACAGAAACGTCAGTCGCTACAGTTGCGTTTCCACTTACGGTAACATTTCCAAACGTGTTTCCAAACTCAATAATAAACGTCTGATCCTCTAAAAGACCAGTGAACTGCATGCCTGCTCCACCACACTCAATAACAGACAATTCAAATGGCAGCTTGTTTGTGTTAGGCGACAGTACATACTCGTTCATGTACGGGTCGTATCCACCAAGCTTTTGTCTATTAAACGATGTCTGGAACAGGTCTCTGAACCATGACCGCATCCCTACATCTGATATGACATTCAATGCGTCAAATCCCTCTCCACCCTTTAACTGTATCACAGAAGAACGCTTAGCGTCTGTGAAGTACACATCCCTTCCGTAGTGACAGAAGCTCTCAGGGTTCTCGCTGATGCCATACTCTTCAATTCGAGCAGATTGCGTTCCAAGTATTTGTGGTACTGACGTAAGTATCCCCCCACCAACAGCGTCTGTAAGTACGTTTGTATTTACGCCAACATACGATATCCTGTCCTCTTGAAGAGTAAGTATGTCAACTCTTCTTGAATGAAGAACCTGTATAGGCCCGTAAGACTCCTCACAGTCTTTGTAGTTGGCAAGCCCAAGATTGAACTCGTTAAGCTTGTTTACGTTGTTCTGAGAGTTGTACACGCCACTGTACGTGATTGAAGCCTCTCTTCTTATCTCCTTGTAGTCCTGCTCAGACACAGCCGTAACCCTATTGCCTAAATATATCTTCTTTCCTGTAATTGAGTCTCTTATCTTGTAGCTCTCAACACCATTGAAAAAACAATAGCAGTTAAAAAAACCAAGGTTTACCACAGCATCTGTAGTCCCTACTACTTGGTCTACATCCCCGTCCTTATCGCCAGACATGTGATTACCTCCTACTATCTCAAACGACTCACTGTTCTCGTAGTATATCTCGCCATTTGTAGTGGTAGGAATTGTCTCAAATACAAGCTCAGCGTTCGCTGGGAATATTGATATTTCGCACTCTATCTTTGAAGACCTCGCAAGAGACCCTCCTCCCAAACAATGATGTGTGCCTGACTGAATCTCGAAATGAAACTCTTGTGGCGTTGCGCCCGTGTCGCGAGTAAACTGAAAGTGGTTCTCATCATCAGAGTTTGGCCCTCTGCCTCTAACAGCGCTGTTAGGGTCTGTATGTCTGGGGAAAGGTAATTCTGTTTCATAATCATACACATCGGAAAAGAATACGTTTTCGTTAGGCCCAGAGTCGTCTCCGTAAGGGAAATCACAGTCTGAGTTCTGAGGTATGTTAACGCCCTCTCCCAAGAAAAAGTCTCTTAGATTTTCGTAGTCTTGACTTGCAACCCCTTCAAACTCAAAATTACACGTCTCTCTTCCACACTTATCCTGCTCTATCCTATCGTATTCCCTCCTGTGTAGGTGTGTTTTTATTTTTACGAGACTTCCTGTCGGTATCTGCCAAACCCCACCGTCATCATATAGAGGATACCTTAAGGTGTCAGGGTAGATGCCATTAGGGTTTCTTTCGTTCTTCGTCTTCGTTATAAGTTTGTCGTTTGTAAGAACAGCGAAACTATTTTCAAAAGATATTGAAAAGTTATCTGGAACAACTAGCATATATACACCAGAAGGCGTGCCGTTATATATATCATCCTCGGCCATTGACCTTACCTCTAATACAGTCGTCTTCACAACGTTATTCACAGCTCCAGAAAAGTCCATCTTCACAATAAGCTCTTGCCCCTCCTTTACCTTATTTGCATTCTCACCTTCAAGTCTTATCCACACCCTTCCTGTTTGAGAGCTGGTAGCATTTTCTCCTAATGTCTCCCTAAAGTATGTAGTTGAGTATATTGTCTCGTAATCAGTCTCTGTCTGCTTCATCACAAACTTATACCTGTCAGCCCAATACGGAGGCTTCATCTCTTTTGGTATGTTTATTACAGCCGAGTTAATGTTTTCACTATCGTATGCAGAGACATGAAAAGAGTTTCCAATGCTCTCAAGCGCTGTAGACTGTCTTCCTTCAGCATCTTGATAAACAATACCAACTTGGTAGTCTCTATTACTATGCAAGCTTTTTTGAGTCCCTGTCTTTTGAAATGTCACTCTAACACTTACCAATTCAGGTATCATTATTACAGTCGAGTTGGGTAAGCCTGACCACGGGTAGTCATATTCAAAGCCATTAGGTTTTACGTGAAGAAAATCTCCATCTACATAAAGCTGAAAAGGGTCTGTCCCTGACCTTACTGTAGGGTCATTATTTTCAATTGCTGACCTTATTAGCGTTATTGGTTGATTAGGGTCTTCTGCTACGGGTTCTATCTCCCAATTTGCATTATAGTTATCGGTAAGCGTGTACCCATCTGCATAATCAGCAGGTAGTTGCTGGTAGTTTCCAGACGTACCTACTTGGTCAAACCAAGACTGCCCGTTAAAGGCAGACTGGTATGTAGGATGAGGGCCTCCTTCAATTGTATATAAAAACTGTACTGTGTTTATTGGTCTTAACCCCTCTGAAACCTCTGATTGAGGATTTCCAATATACGGATAGTATCTCTCGCTTACTACCGTTGTTGATTGAGGATTAGGGAATCTTACAGCCCCAGCTCTCGTCTCAATAGCTATTAAAATTGTAGCACCATTTACAAGGTCTTCTATCGGTATTCCAGCAAGACTAACCAACATCTCGTTGGGATTGGAAGGGTAATCTATTTGGTTATAACCAGTGTACAGATAAGGAACATCAAACAGACAACCACTACAAGACCTGTCCTCCTCTTTTACGTAAGACGACTCAGCCTCAGACTTCTGTTCAACCCCGTATGTGAGCTGTATATCTGTTCCGTCAACGTCCTTTAGATTATAACCCTCAAGGTAGTTTCCGTGCATGAGCCTGTTGCCCATAATGGTCTGAGCCTTAGCAAGTCTTGGCACGTTATCATACAGCCTAAGTATCTCTCCCTCGCTTAGTATGGTGTATATGTCTCCGTTTGAGAATGTTATACTCTGTGTTGAGTTAGGCTGATACCCTTGCGTTACCTTGTCAAGTTTTTTAGCAACCCATATTACGTTTGAGTCCATCTCTTTAAAGAGAACGTCAACACCCACTACATTTGAGCCCCCAACATTAAATTCAACAACAACACTGTTGGCAGCGTTTTCCATCCCAGCGTTCATATAGCTCCTCCTCTCAAGAGAGAACTCAGATGGTAGGAACGCAGGGTCGCTGAACTGTGATGTTGCACTGTACTCACCGTCCTTGTACTTGTACCTGTATGCAAAGCATAGGAAGGTATCCTCCATAAAGTTTTCGTCAGAACTATTGGCTTGCAACGTAAAAACAGGAGAGTTCATAGGCTGCGGCTTGATAACACTTATATCAAGCTCAATAATCTGGTCAACATTTGAGCCATCAGGCTGTGGATAGCCTCTTGTTACATTTATCTTCCTTGGCTCGTTGTAGTCGTCTGTAAAAAAAAGTAAATCGTCAATCTTGTTAACCGCATTTACAAGATATGTCGGGTTGAAGTTTAAAAGAACTGTCGTAATTACATGGTACGTAAGCTGCTGTGTCTTCGTGTCAAACGACACAATCATGTCAACCACACCACCGTAAGAGTGATTAGGGTCGTGTACAAACCAGTACATTGTCTCCTCAGCTGAGTCATCGAGAGCGCCTATACATACGGCATCACTACTCAGGTCATCGCCCTTGTACTTTAACGTGGTTAACTGAACATTACCCTTCGTGTTCTCAACAGCGCCTATCTCTGTAAGCTCTGTGGAGCCAAGACGTATGTTCTGCCCGTCAACGTACTCGCCTTCAGGTAAGAGTCTCTCATCGACACTCTTGTTCATCCTTCCAGCGATGAAGCTCTTCTGCTCTTTAGCCATGTTACTTAATCAGCTTGTCCCGACCTCTAAGGTTCATAAGAAGTCGTGATGGATTGATATTACTTATTCTAATCTTAGCATTCTTTAGCAATGCGCTTCTTCTTTTTCTGTAGCGGTTCACGATGTACTCCTGTATTCCAAATCGACTGTTCAGTATGTCGTGGGCAATAGATGCGTAGACATACTCCTCAAACAGTTTGTTCACCGTAACAAGGCTGTCGTCTCCTCCCTCCATACCATCGCTTACATACTCAAGTATTACCAACTCACCAGCTACTCCTGAGCTGAAGTTGATTACACCACCCTTCTTGTCAATTCTAAACGTAGGGTTGGCATTTGCTGTCTCGGTGTTTAATCCAAACCTTGCCCCTATCTGAAAGTCAAAGTACCAAGTCCCGTTGTCATTATATCCTTCAGAGCCATTGTAGATGCTGTTGCTGTTTAGGTAAATGCTTTTCTTAGCGCCTGTAATCCTCTGCATGTCGATAGTAGAGCTGTCAGGTTTAAGTATATTACCATCAGCGTCAAATAGTATCCTACAGTCGTTGTCCTGTAGATATGCCTCAGCGCCATTTATCTGAATGTTCTCAGATAACGGGAACAGCACACCATTCTTGTACACCGAGATTCTTACCCAGTTCACGTAGTCTGGAGGAAGCACAAACCGCAGGTTGTCACACACGTTAAGCTCAAGGGCCTTTATCTCCTTGAACGCATCGTAGTTAAGCTCCTGTATTGCTCTCTTAGCATGGAACAGAATCTTATACCTGTTCACGTTGTTTATGATTTCATGGTTACCTTGATACATCAACAAGAAGTTGTTGACAATATCAGCCAAGCTAACATACTGGTAGCTACCCCAGTTAGCATCTTCTGGCGGAAAACCGCCATTCTCGTAATACTGATATCCTGTTAGGTATGCCATTATTGTTGTTGGTTATCGTTCATTTGAGCCGCCTTGTACACCTCTGGCTCTCTTATTGACAGGCCAGCCTTCTCAAGTATCTTATCGACCAACCTAGACTCCTCTTCTTCAGAAATCTCAAAGTCTTGTGTGTCAGGACTTGAAGGGTCAAATATAGGTTCTCCATTCAAAAGGTTCTGATAGCCCCAATACGGGTCTACTGGGTATCTCATATATACACACTCCACATCTGTGCCTTGAATGTCGTTTGGAATTACAGACACTGTTCCGTTCGGCCTGTTAGGAGACGCCTCCTCCGACATCACATACATAGGATATGTTGTTGTTGGCGCTGTTAGGTTTGAATTGGCAAGTCTTGTTATGTCAAGTTTGCTTCCTTTAGCTATCTCAGCAGGGGACGTGCCTCCTGTATATGTCAGTACGTTTATGTGATACCAGTTGTCTGGTGCGTTAAACGAAGAGTATATCCCAGTTGAAGTAGCGTCATACGTCAACGTAGCTGAGCTTATAAACATCTCAATCTCCTCTCTTACTCCCTCTGCAAGGTCAGCCAAGTCACTTCCTGACGTGTGCTGATTCTCAAGGTTGATGTAGTAGTTATACTGATTCATATACTCATTGAAGATATCAAGCTGCGCCTGCTTGGCGTATAGGTTGAAATCGTCTGGTGAAATATATCCGTAGTTGTTCTTATTGCATATCGCAAGAACCGTCTCTCTTACATCGTTGATACTGACCATGTGACAAAGATAGTGAATATAAAAAACCCCTTGAGTATGCGTTAGCAGTGACCCAAGGGGTTAGTCGGGGAAAGATAATCCTTATGCGATTGCGATTCCAGTAATAGTTACAGCAGCGGCAGCAGCATCTTCAAGACCACTTAAGCTAACTTCTTTTTTTGGTTTTACCCAAGAAGTCTGTAACGCTTCAATAATACTATCTTGTATTCTATCTCTTACAGAAACATCGTTAGCAGCCATAGCAGCTCCTAATGTAATAGTTACCACGTCTTGAGCCGCAGCTCCTCCGTAAGTAAGTGTAACTGTAGTAGTTGATGCTTGCTCTACAAGAACAACACCGTTAATAGCAACCAATTGGCTTGTTTCACCTGTTGCTGTAATAGGGATTTCTAAAAATTTCTGCATAATAAAAAGTTTTATGGGGTTTAGCCACAAAGATAATCAATCTTCTAACATAGGCTCAAGCAGCTTGAATGTCTCAAGTCCCTCGTCTGATTGTAGGTATGAGGCCACAATGTAGTCTCTATCCTCACCGTAAGGAACAGTAAGCATTCGCTTCTTGTTGTTTGGAAGGTTGAAGTGTACGTCTTTAGAACCCCTGTATCCGAGAATCCCTTTATCAAACATCAATGCCACAGTAGACGAGATGTTTGTCATAGGGTCATTCAACGTGTCTAAGAACTCTTTCGGGTTGTTCCTTGCATAAACAAGCACATCACGCTTCAGCTCAGCTGTACTCATCTTAGTGACGTCACGTCCAAGTATTACCCTTCCGATACGCTCAAGCTCTGACAGACCAAGCTGCTTCGCTGCAATAAGCGCATCAACCTCGTAGTTCATTACTTCAAGCTCTGTCTCAGCATCTTTCTCATTATCAACAACCTCAAACTTACGTCCGTTGTCTGGGTGAATCTCTAAGAACCACTGAAGTACAGGGTTTGTCTTAGGAACCTTCAAGAATCCATCCTCAAAGATAATCGGCTCAAGAATGACGTTCTTGTCCTGCTCGTCCTCGAATGGGGACTTTTGGTTTGGTGAGTATCGCAACGCTCTGTTGCTTGTTCCATCAAAGTGCATCAGAGGGTGTCTGTGACTGTTTCGTGATGGAAGGATGTAGGATAGAGGAGCTACATCTCTCCTTAGCTTGTAAAGTTTACCCACCAGTGGTGCTTCTTTTGTTTTCATTTTGATTTAGATTATGATTAAGAAAAAAGGAGAGCGGCACTAAGCCGCCCTCCTCGTTATTTACAATTAGTCCTCGAAGATAACGAAGTTGTTCGCTCCAAGCGTACAAACTGCTCTCTCAGATAGGAAGTGAACCTCCATAGCGTCAAGGTCAGAGTTACGTGCGCTTCCAGCAGAACCTGTTACCCAAGTCTTGTATCGTCTGTCTTCAGTCTCTGAAGCTCTGTAACGAACGTGTAGGAATGGACGCTTAGCGTTCTTTCCAAGAACTTGGTCGTAAACAGTTGTTGAACCAGCAGGAACAAGAAGACCATTAACCGCTCCAGAAGGAAGGTCACCACGCATGGTTGGGTCGTTCAAGTATTTCCAGTCAGTCTTGTAGAAGTCATATCCTCTACGGAATCCTGAGAATCCAAGGTTCAATGCCATCTGCTCATCATTGTCGAACAATCCGTATGATGTACCACCAGCTCCGTAAGAGTTCTGTGCAGCAAGCATATCGTCAATATCGAAAGAGAACTGACGGTTTACGAAAAGAACATTCTCCTCGATAGAACCTTGCTTGTCAAGTCTTTGGATGATTGAATCAAATTCAGCAAGGGTAGTTGGGTTACCACCTCCGAATACGTTTCCTCTCTGCTCAACAGCATGGAAAACTCCTTCAGAACCAGCGATTCCAGCCACAGAAGCCGCTGATAAATCTTCAGCAGGAACAGCCTCAATCATTGCAGTCTCAAGGTAGTCCTCGAAACGTAGACGAGTCTCATGCTCAGACTTCAAGTACCATAGGTATCCAGCAGCCCCGTTCTCGGTAGTTACCTCAATCCATCCGATTTGAGCCATGTCAGAACCTGATACAGAATACTTGTCCTTGATGATGATTGGCTTGTTGTCGAAGATTTCATCTTCAGCCTCAAGAGAGCCTTCCATTCCGTTGGTTCCTTTTCTAAATTCAGAACCATAAATCATAACGGTAACATCAAATGAAGTTGTACCAGTACCAGCAGTAACAAGACCTCCTGCTTCGTAGAAAGCTACTGTGAATACGCTTGAAGTTGGAGCTGGAGCAATCGTTACAACACCCTTGTTTACTCCTGATCCATCATTCTGAGAGATAAGGACAGTCTGTCCAACTCGAATTGCTCTGTCGTTGCCGCCAGAAAGAGCATCGTTTACTGTAAATTCAGCAGTAAGCGCCCCCTGAGCAGCAGCAGTACCTACCTCAACGTATTTAGTATGTAGACGTCCTTGCTCTGCCCACTTAATCATGTCAGAGTTAGAAGGCATCTCAGCACCTACCATACGTAGGAATGATGCAACGCTTCGGTTTCCGTAACGCTCGAATTCCTTCTCGTAAGTATCAGGAAGATACTGATTCAAGAAGTTAAAATCTGTAATGTAGTTGCTCTCCAATGCCACTCGTTCTGGGGCTGGTTGCAACTGAAATGATGGGTTTGATAATAAAGCCATTTTTGTTTTTGTTTTTTAAAAAGTTTATGTTCGTTTACTCCTAATCTTTAAGCCTCGACCTGAGTCTTGACTTACTGACCGTACTTGCATTCCCCCCTTCTTAGTGACCTCTGGCGCTCTGCGAGTGTCCATGTCTATATTTTTAGACCTCTTCGCCATGCCATCAACCGCTGATGCCTGACCTTGCTCATAAAAGAACTTGGCAAACTTGTCGGGGTTCATTGCTGCTGAAAGAGCTTTATGGTATCCTGCCGCATCACTTAGAAGGCCGTCCTCTCCAATGTACTTGTTTACGAAGTTCATCGGTGATTGCTGACTTTCTTTAAGCTCCGCTGCATCCGCTGGTTTGAAGGTGAATTTCTCATCATTGACACTGAACTCAAAACCTTTGAATCCGTCACTGAAAAGCTCATCAGTCTTCTTGCTGAACCATTCTCTTTTTTTCTGGTTCTCAGCTTCGACACTTTCTGCGTCTTTCATTTTATCTCTATAAGCCTTGTACTCTTCGTTAGAGCTTAAATCGTCAGACCCCTTACTTGACTCAAGTGGAACCTTGTATGACTCTTGCTGCTCTTTGAAAAACTTCTTAGCTTTATTGAGTTCTCTTTTCTTGGCTAACTTTTGTTTCTTTATAAGTGACTCCTCGTCAAGGTCTTCATCGTATCCGAACTTTGAATCAATCAAATCATTGATGTCATCACTGTCCAAACCTTCT
>Ga0209632_10004919_pt1 | contig 11701 bp, 9 predicted proteins | sample COG_10_FD_184754 | JGI IMG/M metagenome (GOLD analysis project Ga0209632, IMG submission 184754) | Pelagic Microbial community sample from North Sea - COGITO 998_met_10 (SPAdes) (version 2) | ecosystem: Environmental > Aquatic > Marine > Neritic zone/Coastal water | place: Helgoland, sampling...
ATGATAAGGCAAAGAATTTCGAGCAATTTCTTTCAGCCCAGCAAGCCCTAAGGGATTTTCCTTCAGTCCCTGAATTCATTCTTGCAAAATCTAAGAGCATTGAGATTCTTGATTTTCAATTAGGCGAGGAGGGTGACCGCACTTTTATTTCTTTTAAGGCTAAATCAGCCCTCAATTATTCTGAGTTTCTAGAGTCTCTTTCGCTTCATCCCGCTATCTCTCTTGAGGCATTAGAGGTGGTGTTTGAAGACAATCTTCAGATTACCAAGGTATACCTAGCTAGTAATTAACTAGATCAATCAAGCTAACTGATTTCATTTAGTGAAGTTTTTTTACTGCATTATTCACTTTTAAATCATTGTATTGCACCTTTGTTACATTAAAATTTTAGTACATATTTTTTTTGATAGCAGGTACTAATGCCCATATTCACGAAACTTCTTCCATTTCTTGCGGTAGTTATTTTGTCGTCTTGTGGAGGCGGAGGTGGAACACCCTTAAAGCTTACAGTTAATTCTTTTACAGAATTTAAATTGCCTGAGAATTCATCTGGTTCATGGGTTCTCGAAGCCTCTTCAAATAAATCTTACCCTATCACCTCTAGTATCTCAGGTGGACCAGATGCAACATATTTTTCTCTTTCTGGAGAAAAGCTAGTCTTTGAGGGCACATCAAACTATGAAGTTCCATCTGATGCAAACAAGGACAATGTATTTGAGGTATATGTAACGTATGCATCTAGAGATGTTACGGCCACTCAAACAATATCCATCAGGGTAACAGATGTTGCTGAGGCTCCAGTGATTACTACTTTAGCTATTTCAGATGTTATGGAAAACTCCATTGCAATTGCAACCATTGAGGCAGCCGACGAGGATAGAAATACTTCCTTGACATATTCTTTGGTTGATTCTGCTGGTGCTCAGGACGAAGATCTGCTCACAATCGATAGCGCTTCAGGAGCAATTGCCTTTTTGGTTGCCTCAAATTTTGAAGCCCCCTTAGATTTAAACTCCGATAATACAATTAATTTTTCAGTGCTTGTTTCTGACGGAGCCCTGAGCGCACAAGCTGACTACTCCTTTGCTGTGATCAATGAAAATGAAAGCCCAGTTATCTCAACAACCTCGATTGCTGATCAGGCAGAGGGCGTGACGAGCGTCATGACTATTGCAGCCTCAGATCCAGATGCCGGTACCACCCTTTTATATAGCTTGGTTGCCTCAGAAGGATTGAAGGATGAGGGGCTCTTAAGCATTGATTCTTCATCAGGCGCTATAGCTTTTGTATCTGCTCCAAACTTCGAAGTGCCGGGTGATGTGGGAGCAAATAACACCATCGAGTTTTCCGTGAAGGTTTCTGATGGCTCTTTAAGCTCAACTCAGGATTTCTCATTTACTATTACAAATGTAAACGAAGCACCGGTTTTATCCGCTGCCACTTTTTCTATCGCTGAGCAATCAACAGCTGTTGGAACCATCAGCGCTTCAGACCCAGATGGAAGTACCTCATTAACTTACAGCTTAGCCAGTGGCTCAGATGCAATAGATGATGGTCTTTTGAGTATCAACTCATCCACCGGAGTAGTGTCCTTTCTTGCGGCCCCAAACTATGAGAGCCCTGGTGATCAAGGCTTAAATAATGTCTACAATTTTACTGTGAATGTTTCCGATGGCAGCATAGTCACCTCAAAAGCTTATAGCGTTTCTGTTGGAAATGTAAACGAAGCACCGGTTTTATCCGCTGCCACTTTTTCTATCGCTGAGCAATCAACAGCTGTTGGAACCATCAGCGCTTCAGACCCAGATGGAAGTACCTCATTAACTTACAGCTTAGCCAGTGGCTCAGATGCAATAGATGATGGTCTTTTGAGTATCAACTCATCCACCGGAGTAGTGTCCTTTCTTGCGGCCCCAAACTATGAGAGCCCTGGTGATCAAGGCTTAAATAATGTCTACAATTTTACTGTGAATGTTTCCGATGGCAGCATAGTCACCTCAAAAGCTTATAGCGTTTCTGTTGGAAATGTAAACGAAGCACCGGTCTTCTCAATCGCTTCAGCTCAAAATATTGTAGAAAATAGTAGTTCCACAATTGTAGTCACTGCTTCTGATCCAGATACCTCTTCTCTTACTTACTCATTGAGCGGATCAGATGCATCAAAATTTTCTATTTCCAGTAATGGAGTGCTAAGTTTTGTATCAACTCCAGATTATGAAGCACCATCAGACTATGGCTCAAACAATGTCTTTGATCTGTCTGTCAGCGTTACCGATGGGGCATATTCATCAAGCGTTACCCTTGTCATTACTTTAACAGATGATGTATCAGATAATTTTGGCATCGCCTTACCTAGAAATGTTGCGTTGGCTGAACTTCAACCGGAGAGTGAATAATGATTAAAGTTATAAGATCCTTAATTTTATTGGGAGTTGCTTATTGGACCATGCTTCCAACACAAGCAGCTGTTCCAGCTGGGAGCCCATACCTCACTCAAACGCCCCAATTTTTTATGAATGATGAGTTGCAAGATAGCTTAAGCTTTACCTCCTTTTTGCTGTGTTTTATGGGGCAGATCGGAGCAGATAAAATGGCTTCAGCTACAAGTACTACCTACCTGGCTTTGGTTGATGAGCCATCCTGCAGCTCTGATTCCCAAGTGGCTCAAGGTGCTCAAGACACCTCAAAAGCAGGAGCAGCAGCGTCTAAGGGAGGCTCATCCAATATTAGCTATTCAAATATTACCGTCACAGTGTCTCAGGATTCTGCAACAGACCCTATGCAAGTCAAAGCTTGGTACCATTTGCCTGGCGAAGATGAGGATCCTGACTCATTGGTTTACATCTTAGGAACCACCACAGACCCAGTTAGCGACGCCAATCCATATGGAAAATTTACGTTTCAATATACCGTGGTAATACCCGCCGAAGGAAATGCAATCATTCAAAAAGGCATTATGACTGCCACTGGACCACAGATTCTTTGGAATGATACTTTCTTGATTGATCCCGATAATGATATTTGGGCTGCCGGCAAGGCTGTGATCAATCTTGGTGCTAACAATACAGGTAATGGAGTGGTTGAATGGTCCGATGATGATGGGTTTTATCAATCTGCTTATGCATACAGCTCTGAGACCTTCTGCAGAGATCATCTTAAAGAATTTAATTCCGATACAAATAGCTGGGACGATATTAGTCAAGCAGAACAATGTTTTTTTACAGCTGAGTCTAAGGGAAAAAAAGAAGTGTTTAGCTATAGTTTGTATAACTCATTAACGGGCGATCAGCATGATCTTAGTAACAAAGGCTTTGGGATTAGTTTTACAGATAGCGGGGTTCAAAAATTTGGCTTTGCTGATTTTTTTGGCACCCATTTTGACGAAGAGACCTCAGTAGGCTTAGCCGACAATCAAGCATTTACAGTTACTGATCCTAGTAGTGACAAGAACGGTGATACGGTTAATTTAGACATTAAATATGGCAAATTAATTAAGATAACCCAATCAAAGGTCTCGCTAGATTCACTGAATGGTATCAGGCTGAATACATTCTTGCCATCTAGCTCGGCTATTGGAACTAATGCAAATGGAGCGGGTGAATATACCCTCTACTGGGATGCCACCAATGCTCGTTTTACAGTCACTCACAAAGATAGAGAGGCCATTACAAACTTTAATTTTACTGCAGCAAACTACACTGGCGCATCAGGTGATGATAACCTTGATGCTTTTGGAGCCTGGGTTCCTGGAATGGGCGAGCTAACCGTTGAGGAGTCAGCTATGAGCTCTCCAGCAAGCAATCTTATTCCCTTGCGAACTAATGAACTGGTTGCCAGTAGTGATTACCCATCAACACTTTATTGTCTCGAAATGTGTCCTAGTTATGAAACTATTGCAGCAACATATGCCGCGATCATAGATGGTGTCACAAACACTTCACCCACAGATGCTTATCAAGGTACTAGGCGATGGTCTGCAGATGCTAATGAGTTGATAACATACACACTGAATTCTTCCACTGGCCATTACCAAACGAGTGGAGGCGATATTGTCTTGCGTGCAAGTGATTCTTCTGAATACGCCTTATTTGAAAATCAGGACCACTCAGGCAACTATATACACGGAGTAAATACTGGCCCTTTGGTCACCACAGCCTCTGAACTAGAATGCCCAAATGACATAAATAGCGACGTAGATTACTGCATGTTTAATGCCAATGTTGGAAATATTTCTAGCTATTATGTTTGGGAAACAGGCCATAAATCATGGCGCCAAAAACGAACTTTGCTAGATTCTAGCGGTAACACCATTGCTTTTTCTCCTCCACAAACACTGTATTTCACAGCCCCAAATAATAGTGATCAGTATGGGGAGTTTGCAGGCAAAGAAATCGCGTTGGATTTTAATGGAGGCTCTAATTTATGGGGCATACCTGGTAAATGCTTGAATACAACTACCGGCATTTTTATTGATAATTGCTATAAAAATGGGTCCAACGGCAGTGGTGGCTTTTGGCCCTGGGTTGACTACTTTAAATTACCCAAAAACGAGGCAACTGGACGCTTGTATACCGGCCGAAGCCAAACAGGTGACTATTACCTGACAGCACCCAATGAGGGAGCAGTCTTTTTGGGTCCTGATAGTGGAAGTGTAGGGGATTTAACCTTAGGCGACCTTAGCGAACTTTCCGATCTCCCATCAATACCCAATATTGGGCCAAGTGGAGGTGCAAATTACATTGGTGCTGAGCCAACAACACCATCCTCACCTTCAATTAGGGTAGGAGAAAGAATAGGCGATTAATCTTTGTTTGCATCCCAGAGATCTGTCAGCAATTTCTTCTTGTTCTCGCTAAGACCTTGCATCAATGGAGTGGCTGGATTGTCGTTAATTGCAGATTGCACAAGCTTCTTATCTTTCTTGCTCAAGATAAGCAAGCCAATTTTTTCCATTCCTAGTATTAAAGTAGCAAGATAACTCTCTATTCTGACCCTGCCCAGGACAGTATGAGTGATCTCTACATTGCGCCTATCAATAGAACTAATGTTTTTTTCTATGAACCCTTGTTTGTAAAGGTGAGCAAGCAAGCTTCCTGCTTTAGGCGCAGAGATATACAGGTTTTCTATTATCCAACTAGGCGTTATAGGGGGAAGTTTTAAGCTCTCGCGGCGATATATCTCTAAGTTTATAATTCTGGATTCATGGTCAGCCACCACCGGTCTCTTAGCAGCTTGTTCAACCATGACTAAAAGTTCAGTAGAATTTAGGGTCGCTAGTTTAGTAAGAATATCCATATAGAAAAAAGAAATTAAATAAATTTAATATCTTTGGAGTATATCTCATGAAATAATTTCACTGCAATAGAGTCAGAGACTCCCCATTTTGTAGAGGTGATGACCTCAACCTCAAGAATGTCCGCAATAAACTTAAAGATATCTAAAGCATCATCAATCACATCTGCTCGATCTGGTGAAAATTGGTATTTAGTTATCTTTTCTTCGGTTGTGAGCTGTTTTAGTGAGTCTAGTCGCCCATGAAAGTCATGTATGTTGAGTTGAGGGGTGTCATCAATACCTAAAAATGATCGAATGTTGCCACCAATCCCTGTTAATTTTTTTATAGGCTTCACAGAAGTAAGCCATTTCTCCAATCTATCCCATTCTTTTGTTTGATCTTTCTTTAGCATATTTCTAACCGCCCCAAGCTGGAATGACCGTATGTCAATCTTTTTACCCTTTCTTAGATAGAACTCTGTACTGCCACCTCCTAAATCAACAAACAATGTTGTTTTTCCGCTGCAAGCTTTAGGATGAAAACGCATAAGCTTGGCTTCTTCAAGTCCAGATATAACTCTGAGGGGATGATGAATCGCTGTTTCAATATACCGTCGTGCCTCTTCTGAGTTAGATGTATCTCGAAATGCAGATGTGGCAATAATATCAAAGTACTTTATCTCATTCTTAACAAAAATTTTTTCATATCCGTGAATGGCTGCAATAACTTGATCAAGTTTTTTCTTGCTAAGCAGTCCTTGCTCAAAAACTTCGCTGCCCAATCTAATTGGCGATCTCATGCCTTGAATAAACTCTATAGAGGTAGGAGTGGTATTAAAAATCTTAGATTTGATTGCATTGGTACCTATGTCTATGGAGGCAATCTTCATTTATTCATCATCCATGTAGTTGGTTAAAATCATGTATTGATCATAATTTAAGTTGTTGAATTCAACCCCTTCTAATAGCACCTTGTAGTTATTAATTTTTCGCGACCAGATCAATGGCTTGAGTAATTTTTTATTCTCATACAAGGTTTGATTGAGAAGGAATCTCAGGGCAGTCAACCTGGCAATCATCTTATTATTTGCATTAATTTTAATCCATGGAGAAGATTCTGGAGATGTCCGCTCGAACATTTGCTCTTTGTAGAGGGTGAAAGCATCCCATTTGGTAACAATTCGCTCATCATTTGGTGAGAGCTTCCAATATTTTAATTCTGATTGTTTTCTGGCTTTCATCCGCCTTTGTTGTTGATCTTGCGATAGAGAGAAGTAGAATTTAATAATTTCTATGCCTTCGTCTTGCAATGATTCTTCCCACGGAATGACTCGGCCCATAAAGTCTCTGTATTGCTTCTCATTACAATAACCCATCACAGGCTCAGTAAGTGCTCGTGTATACCAAGATCTATCCAAGAAGGCGATCTCACCTTTTTTAGGCAGAATTTTTGTCCATCTCTGAAACCAGTGACTGGATTCCCATTTAGTTGGAATCCCTAAATTGACATATTTAAAATTTTTAGGGATGAGATATTGCGCAAAGAATTTAAACGCTGAACTTTTACCAGCCGTGTCTCGACCCTCAAAGACGATGCAGATTCTGCGCTTATTTTTAATCACATCTTCTTGGAGTTTTAAGAGTTCAATTTGCAATCGTCTTTTTTCAAGTCGATAAGATCTATCATTCAGCTTCTGATATTCTTTTTGATCAAATGAAATGAGCATGGGGTTAAATAATGAGTCCTTGTAACTACCTTATATAAGTGATTTTATTATAGTGGCTCAATTGATTAATGGATGTAAATTTCTTTTAGATTCCAACAAAAAAGCTATTATAAGCTTATGACAGATAATTTAGAGGTAAGAGTGAAGGTTCTAGAGGACACTCTTGCAATACAACATCTTAAACATCGATACCTTAATGCTTGTGATGCCAAGGATGTCTCGGCTATGATCGCAACTTTTACCCCATCTGCTTGCATGATAGATTATGGTCCGGTTGGAGTATTTAAGAATAGTAATGACTTGGCCGAAGTTTTTAAAGAGGTGGCATGTCACGAGTATATGCTCGAGTCGCATCATGCGCATAATCCCATTATTAAGATTACAGATGACGATGAGGCAGTGGGAGACTGGTCTCTAACCTACAATTTAATTAACCTTGATAATTCTTCAATCGTAACTCTTCAAGGCAGTTACCATGATCTCTACCAAAGAATAAATGATCAGTGGCTCATTAAAGAAACAACTTTTAGAGGAGTGTCATCATTGAATTTAGAGATGGAAGAAAGCTTGCTGAAAGTAATCTTTGCAGGCAAGCCTTAGGCTGGAACTGCAAGGCAGCTAAGCAAGTAAGCATTGCTCGCTCGCACGGCCTCATTCAACCCTACATCTGTCAGCTCTGAATTTTCTTTGGTATTCAGAGACAGAATGGACAAAATAATTTGAGCGATGACCAGAAAAACACCTGGCTTATTAAACATGTTTGGCAGCCCAATAGAATCTTCTACATGCCTTAAGATTGGGGTAGCAATTTTATGTAACTCAGCGCTTGATATAGAAGGACTAACCGTATTTTCTAATATTAGTTTTTGAGCTCCAGGCCGTTCTTTAAAGAAACTAATAATGCTGTGCACGCAATCTTTTAAGCAACCAGAGTAATCTGCCTCACTTTTTATCTCTAGATCTTTCACTAGCTCTTTACTACAGCTTTCAATGTATCTCTGAATTAAAGCAACTTTAATATCATCCGGAGTTTCAAAGAATTTATAAGTTGATGTCCGCTTCAAGTCTGCAAGCTCAGATATTTTTGCAATGGTTAGATCTAAAACAGTTCCTTGCTCAAGTATTAACTCAGCAGCATCAAGAATTTTGTTAATTCTCTCTAGACTTCTTTGTTGCTTGGCGGGGAGGATCATTATTATATTATCGACATTTGTTCTGAAAAGTACAATTAGATATAGCTTTTTTTAATGAATTAGTTTATTGTGTCATTATTGTGACAAATTAGTGTCACCTAAGAAACTAGACTATTTGATGAATACTAAAAAAATTTTAAAAAACCAGGGCTTAATTCCGAAAGCGTCTCAAGCAATTGAAATGCAAATATTTGGATTTTTCTCCCTTTGGTTCCTTCTGGCTTCAATCATCTATTTTTCATAAATACTTGGGTTAAAAGCTCCCATTTAGTATCTTTTAGACTCCATTGATCGCTAGACCTATGTTTGGTTTTTGAAGCTCAAAACTTCACTCAACTGTTGCATAAATGTTTGAAATTTTTTGCACAACACGAATCATTTCTCCATACAAAGATCGTAAATTAGCTCATAGCTAAATAATTTATATCTGCATGGAAAATTTATTTCTTGATCCCTTTTTTATACTTCTTATTGCGGGATTTATTGGATTCTTTATGGCTTTTGGAATTGGTGCCAATGATGTAGCCAATTCTATGGGAACATCTGTTGGCAGTAAAGCCATTACGATCAAGCAAGCAATTATTATCGCAGCGATTTTTGAATTTCTTGGTGCATTCTTAGCGGGGGGCGAAGTAACCTCAACTATTCGAAAGGGGATTGTTGATCCAGATATATATGCAAATGATATTAATATTTTTGTTATAGGGATGATGGCTGCGCTTCTTGCCGGTGGAACATGGTTATACATTGCCAGTCTTCGAGGATGGCCGGTCTCAACCACTCATTCAATAGTAGGATCAATTATTGGATTTGTTTTGATCACCAAAGGTGTTGATGCCGTCTCTTGGAGCAAGGTCGGCAATATTGCGATGAGCTGGGTGACTTCACCCGTGTTCTCTGCAACCCTAGCTTTTGCCTTGTACATGTCTGCAAAGAAATTAATTCTTGATCGGGCAGAGCCTGAGAAAGCGGCAATTACCTATATTCCTTTTTATAGCTTTTTGGTTGCTGTAGTGATTTCACTGGTTACAGCTAGAAAAGGCTTAAAGCATGTGGGCATTCAATGGTCTGATAATGAAATGTATTTGTTTATTTTTATTTTTAGCTCCATTGTGGGTCTGATCACCGCTTTTTTCTTGAGAACTAATAAAGAGAAAATTATGCGAGATGGTGGGATTGAATTTGCGTTTGGATTGCTAATGATTGTCTCGGCGAGCGCCATGGCTTTTGCGCATGGATCAAATGATGTTGCAAATGCCATTGGGCCATTGGCAGCGATCGTGAGTGTGGTCGATACTGGAGAAATTGGCTCTAAGGCCGCTATTAACCCCTGGGTTTTATTTGTGGGAGCTATAGGAATTGTGTTTGGATTAGCCACCTTGGGCTCGAGAGTGATTAAAACGGTTGGACAGAAAATTACCACTTTAACACCCAGTCTCGGCTTTTCTGCGGAAATGGCCACGGCCTCAACTGTCGTTGCAGCCACTTACTTAGGTTTTCCTATTTCAACCACTCATACCTTAGTGGGCGGGGTTATTGGTGTTGGTCTTGCCAAGGGCGCCGAGCATCTAGATTTCAGTTCCATCAGGCGTATTATTGCATCATGGCTGGTTACTATACCTGCTGGCGCAGCATTTACAGTGCTGTTTTATCTTGTCTTGAGAATTATATTTAACGTTTAAATGTTACAAAGAATTTGTTGCTTTGTTACTAGTGGCAAAACATTATCTTGTTTGCTGCTTCTAAGCAGCCTGGATGTAACCTCTGATACTAGCTTGTATGGCAGAATTGCCATTGATTCTAAGCACATTTCTAACGCCGTAAAAAAAGAAAATTTTGAATTAGAAAATAATGAATCAAAGATTGGCATAAAAGGTGATCTATTTGAGCTTAATAAATCAGGCGCCAAGGTCATATATCAAATCGAATATGGTTTTGATCTAGTTGATGGCAAGGCTAGGGGAGATGATGGAACTTTTAAGCAGAGAAATACGTTCTTAGGGATTAAAAGTCATCTAGGCACTATCTTTGCTGGCACACATGATTCAGCATTTAAAAAATCTCAGCTTAAGGTGGATCTATTTAATGATCTTGCGCCTGATATAAAAAATATTTTGCATGGTGAGAACCGTTTGGATGACTTTGTAGGCTACACCTCACCGAAATTTCAGGGGGTTCTTTCGCTCACTATTAATAAAATGAAGAATCCAGTCAAGGCTGGACGTGACTTTGAATCATATGCTGTTAATTATTCTGGCAAAGCTTTTCAAGCTGCTCTTGCTAAAGACCGTCAGATGAAGGGATATGATTCAACAAGAGTTTCATTGTTGATACCGTTTAATAAATCGCAGCTAGGTTTTATATTGCAGCAATCTCAAGACCTTTCATCGGGAATAGAAAACAATGGACAAGTCATTAGTTTCGTCAAAGAGGTATCAGACCAAGGTAAGATAAAATTTCAACATGCATCTTCGAGCATGAAGGTTGACTCTGGTAAACATGCCACCATTGGATACGATCATCTAATCAACAGCAATGTTAAATTGTTTACTTTTTACTCTTTAATAGATTCTCCCGATAAATCAAGAAATAAAAATATTTTTTCAATAGGCCTGGAGTATAAGTTTTAATAGTTGCTTTTGTGCCCCTCAACATATTTTGACCTGGAAGCAACAACTATAAAGCACTCAAAAGCTCGTTACCATTTAGCCACTCAACAGTTACAGAAAAGTATTTATTTCTTTGCAAGAAGTATTCCAAACATTCTCATACCCTGCATGTAAGCGCCACAGATAGCTCGTAAATTAAGCGAATATTTTATGGAGTTTATTATGAAAAAGTTATGTTTAGTTGTTCCTTTATTTCTTATCAGTCTCTTTGTGCATGCTCAAGATTCAGAAAATGTAGAAGAGCTCGTTGTCATTGGCACTAAGGCTAGTTTAAAAAGTGCAATTGATAAGCAGAGGTCTTCTCAAAAAATTATCTCTGTAATCGACTCGGATGCATTGGGTGACTTTCCTGACACAACCGCTGCTGAAGCTGTTAGAAGGGTGTCTGGTATCTCTGTTGAAAATGATCAAGGGGAGGGAAGGTATGTCTCTATTAGAGGGCTTAGCTCTGATTTAAATACGGTTGCTATTAATGGAGCAACGGTAACTGCTCCTGAGGGCAATCGAAGTGTGATGCTTGATGGTGTGCCTACTGAGCTGTTAGATAACATTGTTATTTCCAAGAGTCTTACGCCGGATCAAGATTCAGATTCAATAGGTGGAAGAATTGAATTCAATACAAAGAATCCAAGCAGCCTGAAAAAAACTTTATTTAAATTAAAGTTTGATAATTCATACAATAAAAACTCAGGAAATGTAGATAGTCCAAAGATGGCTTTAACTTATGGCGGAAAGATTTCTGATGTATCTGCTCATGTTATAGGCCTTACATTTGCCAGCAAAGACATTGTTACCTATAACAATGAAACAGGTTATGGCTGGGATACCAATTCATCTG
>Ga0209632_10004921_pt1 | contig 11699 bp, 9 predicted proteins | sample COG_10_FD_184754 | JGI IMG/M metagenome (GOLD analysis project Ga0209632, IMG submission 184754) | Pelagic Microbial community sample from North Sea - COGITO 998_met_10 (SPAdes) (version 2) | ecosystem: Environmental > Aquatic > Marine > Neritic zone/Coastal water | place: Helgoland, sampling...
CAGCTTGAAGATCCCGTTCGTGCCGACCTAGTCGAATCTCATCGCCGCTCCTGGGCGCGCCTGGCCGAATCCGGCACCTGGTGGACGGGTCCAGAACGAATCGCCATCGCGGCCGCGAGTCGCGCCGCGATTGACTGCGCACTTTGTCGTGAGCGAAAGGAGGCGCTGTCTCCTTTTTCAGTCACTGGCGCGCATGACGGAGTTTCCGGAGGGGGTTCCGAGGGCTTGGTTCCTGAGGCGGCGATCGACGCCGCCCATAGGATCGTGACCGACGCATCCCGGCTCTCTGGGACTTGGGTCGAAGGGCTCGCGGAGCAGGGCGTTTCCGATGCCCACTATGTGGAGTTACTGAGCGTCGTGGTTTCCGTACGCAGCATCGACGCGTTCCACCGCGCGATGGGCCTTCCGCTTGAGCCCTTGCCTGAGCCCACGCCTGGCGGTTGCGAGCCGACCCGTCGGCGTCCACCGACAGCCGAGAAGACCGACGCTTTTGTCGCGATGCTTCCGAGTCGCAAGCCTCCTGGGGAAGATGCGGACCTCTTTCCTGGCCCAGCCCCCTACGTGATTCGTGCCATGAGTCTCGTGCCGGATGCTGTTCGATGGCTCAAGGATTTGTCGGGTGCCCACTACCTCTCTATGGAGGCCGGGCAGATGTTTGACTTCGCGAATGGGCGAGGCCCTTTGTCTCGGGCGCAGACGGAGTTGATCGCGGGGCGTGTCTCCGCCGTGAATGAGTGCTTCTATTGAACGAGCTCACACGCATTGATGCTCCGTGCGAGCATCGAGACGCAAGGCGAGGAAGTCGATCTTCGTGGCTTGACCGACGGCAAGGCCGCGGGGGAGTCGTCGATTTCCGGTGCGGCGGCGCTGGTCGATTTTGTGGAAGCGACACTTGGGGGAAACACAGATGAGATCGCGGTCGCGCGGGATCTCGTTCGGTCCGAGTTAGGCAGCGAGGCCTTGGTCGACGCGGCGGCGGTGATCGGGAATTTCGAGCGGATGGTTCGGGTCGCGGATGGCACGGGAATTCCCCTCGACGCAGCGGTGAACGTGGCGACGGAAGAGATTCGCTCCGAACTTGGAATCGACGCGTTCGCTTCGGAAGAGAGAAAGTCTGAAGTCGCTACATGGCAGCGCTTGATGGCGCGTGCGATCGATCCTTTGGCGAAGATAGGATTGCGTTGGCAGGGCCGTCGGGCTTCTCGTTAAGCGTCAACCTGTTGACGGCCTGCTAGAGGCTTCTCGCTAGACATAGGGCGTATCCCGCGACCTATTTCGAGGTGGATCCGGTAGCTTCCCAGAGCGTACGTCCCCGCGGAGTGACCGATCCTTGTTTGCACAATCTCGCTGGTCGATTTGGGCCGCACCGACGCTCGGTGCTGGACTTAGTTGGATTTCACAGGCAGCGTCGCTTTCGCTGCTGCCGGCACTTCCCTTGTGGATCGTCGCGACTTTGCTGGTTACGTCCGGCGGTGGACAGTTGCTTACTCCCGGCGATCGGCGCATCACGCAAGTCGGTGCCTTGGCCGGGCTCGTCGGTGCTCTAGTTGCTTTGCCCTATGCCTTTGTGATTGGCCCTGGCACAGCGCTCTTTCTCGCAGCCTGCGGAATCTTCGCTAGCTGGGGCGCCGGGCGTATGGCGCTTCATGTTGAGCCACACGTTTACGGCGTGCCCGCCCCCACACCTAGCGTGAGTGTCGCCGCGAAGGTGGCAGTCGATGAGTTGATCCTCGGCTTCGAGCATCTTTTGGGGACGCTTGGGTTCGATCTCGATGGCAGCATCGAACGCGTTGTCGAAGAAATCGATGAGTTGCACTCACGCTTCGCGAATGAAGGAATCCTGGAGAAACCAGAGACCTATCATCAAATGCCTCCGGATCTGATTGACCCCGAGATCCGTGTGAGCGAAATGGCTGGGCATCGCGTCGAAGTGCTGCGCTTCGAGAGCGGCTACGCGCCCGCGGATGGAGAGCCAGGGCGGGAGCGTTGGCTTTCCTACGACGGCTGTCGGGATGCTTGGGCGTACGTTTTGCGCCACGAGGGACCGCCACGTCCCTGGCTGATTGCCACCAACGGCTATCGGATGGGGAACGGAGCGATCGATGTCCAACTCTTCGATCGATTTCATAAAGAGGGGAAGGTCAGCGGTTCCAGTGGGCTCGGTCTCAATGTACTGATCCCAGTCTTGCCTCTACATGGCCCGCGGAAGCTAGGGCTTCATTCGGGAACGGGGTTTTTGAGCGTTGACGTCATCGATACCCTGCACGCTGAAGCACAGGCTATGTGGGATATGCGTCGGCTCTTGTCTTGGATTCGGGCGCAGGAAGCTCCATCTGTCGGTGCTTTCGGTCTGTCGTTAGGCGGTTTGACGACCGCGAATTTTGCGAGCCTCGCGGAGGGTCTCGTCTGCGCCGTCCCGGGAATCCCTCTCGCGGATATTGCGCGGATGGCCGAACGCCACGCTGCCGCGCATCAAATTCGCTATGCGGAGGCGCTTGGATATGATTTTAGTCGAATCTCCGAAGTTCTAAGCGTGATCTCGCCACTCGCACTTCAGCCGAAGGTTCCGCATTCGGGCCGAATGATTTTCGGTGCCACCGCCGATCGCCTCGTGACTCCGGATCAGGTCCGCGATCTCTGGCGACACTGGGAAGAGCCGGAGATTGTTTGGTATCAGGGGTCCCATATAAGCTTCGTAAATGAACGCGAAGTCTGGGCCGGGGTCGACCGAACGATGCGTGCGAGCGGATTGTCCGCCTAAGGGGGGTCGGTTCGCGGCGAGAAGAGGGGGCTTGGCTATGCAGCACGGGTATCGACTCGATGATCGTTATCTGGCGGAACGGGTTTTGCGCTAGACGCGCGTCCGCTCTGAGTCGAAGAGGGCCCCTTTCAGGCCTGCGCGGCCGGGGGCGCGAGACTAGTCTTTCGGCTCTTCTCGGCGTGTCACTGTGAACCCAATTCCTTTCGACGATTTTGGATGCCCCTGTTGGACGAAGACTTGCTCTCAAAGCCATTTAGACCGTTCCCGATTCGCGCGATGAATGCGCTCGGGCGTGGGCTTGCGCGGATCGGCATCACTCCGATTTCGCTCGAAGAGGACAGTCTTTTCAAAGCGGCGCGCAAAGACGCAGGACTTTCAGATTTCGGGCCGGACACGTTTCGTCCGGGACTGACTGCGCTTCTCGAGTCGATTGAATCCCAAGCGAAACTCACGCTATTCGGTCGCTATTTCACTCGGCGCCAAATTGTCGAACTCTTATCCCACAGGCTTCAGCTCGTGGACTGGCGAAAGCGTCGTCCGGAGATCACCGAAGAAGTAATTCGTTGCCCGATCTTCATTGTAGGACTACCAAGAACTGGCACGACTCTGCTTTACGGCCTACTTGCGGAAGATCCTGGAAATCGCGCACCGCTCTCTTGGGAGATCGATCAACCAAGCCCGCCCGCAGAAACCGCGACCTATCTCACCGACCCGCGTATCGCTTCCACTCAGGCTCGCTTCGATGAGGTCGGTCAACTCGCCCCAGGGTTTCAAACGATTCATCCCGTTGGCGCACTGATGCCTCAGGAATGCATTGTCTCGACAGCTTCGGAATTTATGAGTATCCGATTCCAGATGTGCTTCGGCATAGAGAGCTACGACGAATGGCTTCTCGATCAGGATATGCGGCCGACATATGAGCATCATCGTCGCTTCTTGCAGCATCTGCAGTCTAGGCACAGAGCGGAGCGATGGATTCTTAAGTCGCCTGGGCATCTTGGGCCGCTGGACGCGCTCTTTGAAGTCTATCCCGACGCGATGATCGTTCAGACGCATAGAGATCCAATTCGTGTTATTCCGAGTGTCGCGCATTTAGAATATACGATGCGTTTAGTATCTTCCGATGATGTTGATCCGAAGCGTGTGGGTAGGCAGATGCTCGAAGTTTGGGAGAAGCTGCTTAACCAGGGAATGGAATCCCGGGCGGCACACCCGGAGCGAGAATCACGGATTCTCGACGTCTCTATGCGCGAGATCGTCTCCGACCCGATCGCCTGCGTCGAGAAGATCTACGAATATTTTGATCTGCCCGTGAGCGACGAGTTTCGGTCACGCATGCGCGACTATTTGGATGCACATCCGAAGGACGAGTTCGGCGTCCATCGATATAGCCTCGCGGCCTTTGGCCTTGAAGAAGAGGCGCTAAACACGACGTTCAAGGGCTACCGCGAACGCTTCGATGTTACGCCAGAGCCATATCGCAACTAGCGACTAGCGCCGAGGGCTATGAGTACAGACTCTTAGGAGCGAGTGCCCTCTGGGAGTCGTCTTGGTATGCCTTGGTCCCGTAGACGCGTTTTAGGACGGCGTCCTTCATGCGGGCCGGCAGTAGATGCATGAACCAGGCCTGCAGACCGGCTGAGAAAGGCGTGTAGTATCGCTCTTTCGGCCGCCGAGCGGTCGCCGCGTGCAAAATTACTTCGGCCACCTGATCCGGCGAAATCGGATTCTCCAGGTTCTTTTTGGCGAGTTCGTCGAGGTCGAACATCACTTGGCGGTAGGGATTCGACTCGTCTTCGCGCAGATGCTTCGCACCCTCCCGTGCGTTGTCGAAGACGGCGGTGTCGACGAAGCCGGGTATGACGAGCGAAAGCTTGATGCCGAAGGGGGCGAGTTCGATTCGCAGTGCATCTGTCGCAGCATGAAATCCGACCTTCGAGGCCGCGTAGGGAATTGCGAGTGGCGCGGGAATCATGCCGGCCACGGACCCGATATTGACGATGCGACCGCCACCTTGCTTGCGCATGATCGGCGTGACGGAACCGATCAACTGCAGGGCGGAAAGCAGGTTGACGTCGAAGATGTGCCGCATCTGCTGCCTGCTGAACTGCTCGATCGCAGCGCCCGGCGAATAGCCCGCATTGTTCACGAGAAGATCGACGCGACCGAGAGAGGCGCAAGCCTCACGTACGGCTTCGTCGGTCTGCATCTCGTCCGCTAGGTCGGCCACGATCGGGTACGCGTTCGTGCCGATTTCCTCGACTTGTTTAGCGCAGAGGTCGAGGAGATCTCGTCGACGAGCAATCAGCGCTAGGTCATATCCGGCGCGGGCCAGCGCGCGCGAGGCGGCTTCACCGATGCCCGAAGAAGCGCCCGTGATAATCGCGGTCGGACGTGCGGATTCGGTGGTTTTCGCGTCGTTTTGCATTGGCGCGAGTCTCGTCGATCGAGAAAACCGGGCAACCGGCTGGCGCCCTCGATTGCCAGACTCCGATGGCGTTAGAGTTCGACGGAAAGCGGGCGCCGGTGTCTTGAATAAGCTCGCGCTGCCTGCCGCCGAAATTGTTTGGGGAGTCTATTCTCGCGAACGTTTTTCATTCAGGGCCATGTCGAAAATTCCCATCAGGATTTCGCAGCCGAGTGAGTCCGGTTTTCCAAGCAGCCGCATAAGGCCTACGCCAGTGCCGAGAAATGACGACTTGCATTCCTGCTTTGGGCTGTCCATCGTAGGATGTATAAGGGGAAGAGGTCGAACGCAATCACGGTTCACCTTCCGCCTCTGGAGGAGAGAGCAGCAATGGATCGACGAGAATTCATGAAGACTGTGGGCATTGCTGGAGGTATGGCAGGAGGCCTAAGTGCGGTGACGGGAAGCTTGGCGGCGGGTACCGCTGCGGCAGGGCACCACGAACCGGGTGAAGCGACGTCGAAGTCGCGTGCCGCAATGCGTGGTTTGCTTGAGGCAATCCGAGGCGTGGAAGATAAATTGCTGACGGCCGAGAGTGGCTTCACGACAGAAGAACTTGCCGAAGCGGAGCGCTCTCTCGCACATATTCTCTACACGGGCCTCGACTTTTGGCTTGAGGCCAAGCCGCATCGGCCGGTCTTCCGACCTTATGTGACGCCGACGCGAAAACTACTCGGCTGTAATCCGGACTCCGTCTATTTCTTTGCGCCGATCCAAGACAACAAGTCCTATCGGATCACGGGCAATCTGGCGGCAGCCGTATTTACCTCGTTCACCATCGAGCAGGGGAGTCAAGAAGGGCACGCGGCACGGGGCTCCTCTGCCGCTCTTAGCGACCTCGATATGGAAGTGAATGGCGACGGGAGTTACGAGATCATAGTGAGTCGCGATAAGCCGGCCTCAGGCAACTGGCTAGAGCTCAAGCCGGGTTCGGGCCAGATCACGACACGCCACTATCATGAGTCACGACAGAATATTGCGTCGGTCCCGGGACGTGTTGTACCGATCAACCTGGAGGTGATCGATCCAGATCCGCTCACGCCCTACGGCGGGGACGAGGAAACTGCGAAGCATCTCGAATGGGTCGCGAACTACGTGCGTGAGCATTCGGCGATTACCTTCAATAAGACTTCGCCGGAGATGGCAAAGAAACTGGGATGGGTCTCGCTCGAGCCGAACGAATTTGCGGCGCCGGGCCAATTTGCATCCGCCACGGGCGACACAGCCTACGGAAATGCGCACGCCTGGTATGCGTCAGCGCGCTATGAACTCGAACCGGATGAAGCGCTCATCATCAGGGGACGCTTCCCAGGGTGTCGATTCGCGAACGTGGTTCTTTGGAATCAGTTCATGCAGAGCTACGACTTCGTAAACCGCCAGATCTCGCTCAACCGGAATCAGATCGAATACGAAAAAGACGGCAGCTTCAAAATGGTCGTCGCGCACGAAGATCCCGGCGTTCCGAATTGGTTGGACACCGAAGGCCGAAGCACTGGCCAGATCTATTGGCGCTACATCTTTCCGACGCAGACGCCCCAGCGTGTGAAGACGAAGCTTGTGAAGCTGGCCTCGCTCTCTTGAGTCTCTCACTCGACGGCCGCGTCGCCGTGATTACCGGCGCAGCGAGTGGCATCGGTCTTTCAATGTCCCATCGCTTCGCCGGAAAAGGGATGCGCCTAGCACTGTCAGATGTCGAGCCTGCGGCTTTGGCGAAGGCGGCGAAGGCGCTGCGTGAGACGGGCGCCGAAGTGCTCGAAATCGTCACGGATGTGAGTGACGCGGCGCAGATGGATACGCTCGCGTCACGGGTGCGCGACGAAATGGGCCCGGCACACGTGGTCTGCTTGAACGCGGGTGTCTCCGGAGGAGGAGGTCCCCTTGAGACGCTGACGACCGAAGATTGGTCATGGGGAATCGGCGTGAATCTTTGGGGTGTGATTCACGGCCTGCGCGTTTTTTTGGCGGAGATGAAAGAGCGTGACGCGGGGCATGTTGTGATCACTTCATCGATTGCGGGCCTCATTAGTTCCCCACAAGCGGGGCCCTATCACGCAACGAAGCACGCCGTCGCCTCAATCGCCGAGGTGCTCTTTCGGGAGCTTCACGAGGCGGGATCGAAGGTGACGTCGCATTGCCTATGCCCTGGCCTTGTCTCGACGAACTTCCCCTCCGGAGATAGGAACCGTCCGGAGGGATTGCAGAACCCTGGGGCTGACGCGATTCCTGCGGAGGCGATCGAAGCGATTCATAAGGCGGTTCAAGAGGTTTTTGATCGCGGCACGACTTCGGATCACGTCGCGGACTGTGTGCTTGCGGCGCTCCAGGATAATCGTTTCTGGATCTATACCGACGAGGTCCATCCGGCGGCGATCGCGGCAAGGCATAGAGCGATAGAGGACGCGGCGCCCCCGCCGACGAGCTTCGGCGCGCTCGACGGCTATTAGGCGCGCTCGACTTTTAGGAAAGCTGCGCCTTAGTTGCTCGCTCTTTCTCCGTCGTCGCCCCTGCCCTTTTCCCAGTTGCATGGGGTGAGAACGCGTTAGGGCTCGAGCACTACTTTCAGCACGTCTTCGTCGTGGTTGGCGAAGGTGCGGTACCCGTCCGCCGCTTTGTCGAGAGGCATGCGGTGCGTGATGATCTCGCTCGGATCGAGTTTGCCCTGCTCTATCATGGGGAGTAACCGCGGAATGTACTTCTGCGGTTCGACCATTCCTGCGCGGAACGTAATGTTCTTGCCCATGATCCCGTGCATGATCGAAATCGGAACAGGGTCGTCTGTAATGACGCCGATCACGGAGACGTGGCCGCCGGGGCGCACGATATTGATGCATTCGGTGACGAGGGGCGCGCTGCCAACGGCTTCGATCGCGGAGTCGGCGCCTCGCCCGTTCGTGAGCCCCGCAACGACCTCCGAGAGATCCTGCTTTGTCGGATTGACTGTCACGCAGCCGCGTGCGGCTGCTTTTGCGAGCCGACCGTCATCCAGATCGACCGCGATAACGGCCGAGGCTCCGAATAACACGGCGGAACGCTGAGCGAATACGCCGACGGGACCGGACCCGTAGATGACGACGACATCGCCGATTTGGATCTCCGCGAGGTCCGCGCCCATGAATCCGGTGGGAAGGATGTCGGAGAGGAAGAGGGCGCGTTCGTCTTCGATCGCTTCGGGGACGCAATAGAGATTCGTATCGGCGTAAGGAACGCGAAGTCCTTCCGCTTGCCCGCCCGGAAGAATCGGATTGCCGAAGATGTTCGTCCACATGCCGTGAGCCGTCGTCTTTTCGCATGCGCCCCAGGCGTCGTGCTGGCACATCTGGCAATGCCCACAGCCCGTCGTGCACGATACGAGAACACGGTCCCCCTTCTTGATATGCCTCACATCGGCACCGACATCTTCAACCACTCCGAGGACTTCATGGCCGACCGTGAAGCCTTGGATCTCCATTGTTGGCGCGTGCCACATATGGAGGTCAGAGCCGCAAATTGCGGTGCGGACTGTTCGCACTATGGCATCCGTGGGTTCGAGAATTTTCGGATCCTCGACGTGATCGACTCGGAAATCTTCTTGACCGTGGTAGACGACAGCTTTCATGCGGATCCTCTATAACTGGGTAGGTGCGGGGGACGCTCGTGGTGATGGGTAATGCCCCGTTATGGGGCGTGACATGAATAGTCGATTCGACGCTAGCAGCTCGGCGACGGATATTGGGCACCTGTAGAGGGGCGCCCCGTGGCCTGTCGCGTTAGCGTTTCGCAGTATTAGTGGTGCCAAATAAATGGAGAACTCATGTCGTCACACTCGCTCCCTCACGCGTCGTCACAGGAGATTCGCTCTCGGCTGGATCATCCCGTGATCGATGCCGACGGACATATCATCGAGTTCCTCCCTGCGGTCCGAGATTTTCTTGTTGAAGAAGGCGGACGGAAGCTCGCGGAGGAATTCGACCAGGTCGTCGAAGCTGGGCGGCGGCTCGAATCACTGTCGATCGATGAGCGCCGCGCGATGGGTGCGTTCAAGTTGACATGGTGGCCCTATCCTGCAGAAAATTCGCTCGACCGAGCCACAGGTATGTTGCCGGGACTTCTTTACGACCGCCTCGACGAGTTCGGCATCGACTATGCGGTGCTCTATCCGACGATGGGGCTGACCGGGATGAGCCTCGATCAAACAGATCTTAGGCGTGCATCGATTCGCGCGTTTAACCGCTGCGCCGCAGAGATGTTTGCGCCGTACTCGGATCGCCTCACGCCGGTCGCAATGATTCCCATGTACGACCCGGGCGAAGCGCTGGATGAACTCGAATATTGCGTCGGAGAGCTTGGCCTGAAGACGGTTCTGTTAAATGGCCTGGTGTATCGCCCGCTCACGAAGGATCCTGATGCGTCGCGCGGCGCGCGATGGGTAGATGCCTTTGGTCCAGAGAGCCCTTATGACTACGATCCGGTTTGGGCGAAATGTGTCGAGTTAGGCGTCGCTCCGACTTTTCATTCGAGCGCGATGGGTTTCGGAAGTCGGATGTCTCAGACCAATTACGTCTACAACCATATTGGCAATTTTGCGCAGGCCGGCGAAGCGACGTGCCGCACTATGGTGATGCACGGCGTCCCGCAGCGATTCCCCGAGCTTCGATGTGCCTTTCTTGAAGGGGGTGTGGCCTGGGCTGCGAACCTCTATTCCGATTTGATCGGCCATTTCGAAAAGCGCGGCTTGGGCGGGATTCATACCTACGATCCCGACCGCATCGACCGATCGCAGCTGCGAGCGCTCTTTGAGAGTCACGGGTCCGAGCGCTTCAAGAAGCATCTGGATGAACTTGAGGAAGGGCTCGGGCACCTTTCGGGCCCCGGCCTTTTTCAGGATGACTTCGCGGGTACGGGAATCGAGTGCGCGGAAGATCTGAAGACGATCTTTGAACGTAATTTCCGGTTCGGGTGCGAGGCGGATGATCCGATGAACGCGGTCGGCTTCAATCGCGACATCAACCCTCTTGGCGCGCAAATGCGAGCGATCTTTAGTTCGGACATAGGCCACTGGGATGTGACGGATATGTCCGAGACGGTCGAGGAAGCTTGGGAACTCGTCGAGGCGGGCCTGCTCACGGAAGCGGATTTCCGCGACTTCACTTTCGTGAACGCCGCGACCATGTGGACCGAATCGAATCCCCGTTTCTTCGAGGGTACGGTCATCGAGTCCGCCGCACCGGCGCTCGCCGACTAATCTGGTCAGCTGATAGATGGGGCCGTACGCTACAGCTTCGAGAGAACTTCGTCCTGATATCGACGAATGAAGTCACGTTGTGCACCGATGTCGGTCGTTCCCGCCTCAACTTGGCTAATGACCAGGCGCTCGGCACCGAGGTCCGCATAGGCTTTCACGAAGCCCGCATCAAAGGTCTTCGTAAAGTCGTAACTCGCGGGCCAGATGCTGAGTTCGACTTGCTCGGGATCTCGGTTCGCATCGCGCGCCGCTTGTCCGAGGGTGGCGATGCCCTTTTCGAAGTCTTCGGGAGAAATGACGTAGGGATACCAACCATCCCCGAGTCGCCCCGCGCGTCGCGCTGCAAAGTCGGAGCTGCCGCCGATCAGAATTGGCACGCTCACACCGTTGGCCGGCTTGGTGTCCATATGAACGTTCTCGAAGGACACGTGTTTGCCTTGGTAAGTTGCTAGGTCATCCTTCCAAAGCACTCGCATAGCTTCGAGGGTTTCATCGAGACGTCGGCCACGGTCCCGGTAGGGAACACCGATCGCTTCGTATTCTTCGCGCTGCCAGCCGAGTCCGACGCCGAGGCGAACGCGACCGCCTGAAAGCGCATCCAAGGTAGCGACGCGTTTGGCAAGGATCGCAGCGCTGTGCTGTGAGGCGATGATGACGGCAGTGCCGAGATTCATTCGATCGGTCCGCGCGGCGGCGAATGCAAGCCACTCAAGCGGGTCGGGCATCAAGGTGTCGGGACTCGTCGGCGCTCGTCCGTCATCAGAATACGGATAGAGGGGCTCGTAGTTGTCGGCCATGATCACATGCTCGACGGTCCATACGATTTCGATGCCGACTTCTTCGAGCATCTCGACGAGGGGGATGACGTAACCGGCGTCATCGGTAAGGCCTTTCGTCATGGGCGGGATGTAGCCGAGCTTCATACGGTCCTCCGGGCGCGTGGTTACTCGTCGAGTTTGAGAACGCGTCTCGCGTTCTCATACAGAAATTTCGGCCAGACATGGTCGCGGAAGGGAACGTCCTTCATCTCCGTCATGATTCGCTCAAGGGAGAGGCCCATAGGGAAGTAGCCGGCGTAGAGGATCTTGTCGGCGCCGCGGGTGTTGGCGTATTTGACGATCGCTTCGGGGTAGTGCTTCGGAGCGAAGGCGCTGGTGCAGTAGTGGAGCCCAGGCCATTTCAACATGAGCTTGACCGCAAGATCTTCCCAGGGTTCGCAGCCGTGATACGTCACGAGCCGGAGTTCAGGG
>Ga0209632_10004926_pt1 | contig 11696 bp, 15 predicted proteins | sample COG_10_FD_184754 | JGI IMG/M metagenome (GOLD analysis project Ga0209632, IMG submission 184754) | Pelagic Microbial community sample from North Sea - COGITO 998_met_10 (SPAdes) (version 2) | ecosystem: Environmental > Aquatic > Marine > Neritic zone/Coastal water | place: Helgoland, sampling...
AGAATAAAATGGGTTGAAACAGGTTTAAATGCTTGCAAAACATTCCTAGAATACAATTCTAAAGAGTCGTCTTAATAAATTCATTTAAGTTTTCTAAACTAGGTTCAGCTTCAAATTCAATGACTTCATTATTTTTAATTAAAATGATTGTAGGGTACCCTTCAATCTTTTTATTATATAACTTTGAAAATTCTTCAATCAAATTTTCTTGTTTATCTCCATCATATTCAATAAAATTTACTGCGTATTCTTTAACTACTTTACCGTCATATTGGGCTTTAAGTTTTTCCCAATGTTTAATAACTTTTTTTGAATGCGGACACCAGGTAGCATAAATGAAATATAGTGTTGCATCACTTGATTTAGGTGGTTTATCTGTAAATTCACGATTCTCTACAAATTTTGGGTTCAATTTGGGTGCAACAAATTTATTATATACAAAAATAGCAGCACCGATAAAAATAGCAATTAAAACAATAATTATTACAAATTTTTTACTTTTTAATTTTGCCAGTTTATTAAGCATCTTTTTATATTATAAATAAAAAATCTTTTATTTATTAAACGAATTTAAATCATTATTAATAGTATAATTTAATAAATGATACGAACATTTAATGATAAAATTATAAGTTTTAATATTACTAAATATAATACAGATCAAGAATTTTATAAAAATTTATGGTTAAAAAAATATAATATACATATTGGTAAGCAAACAACTAAAGATATAAAAAAAATTATAAAAGCAAAATTGGTAAAAAATAAAATATAGTTTATATGTATATCTTATGGTAATTACAAAAAGAAATAAAAATAAAAATAGAAATAGAAATAGAAATAAAAATAGAAATAAAAATAGAAATAAAACAAAAAAACGCGTTTATAGTATGAAGGATTATAAAAGTGGCGATGGTATGTTAACTAGTGTTTGGGGGCCAAGTTTATGGCATTATTTACATACCATGTCTTTTAATTATCCATTAAAACCAACTATAGAGGATAAAAAGTATTATAAACAATTTATGTTAAGTTTAAAATATGTTTTGCCCTGTAAATACTGTCGTATTAATTTTAGAGATAATTTAAAAGCTGTACCTTTAAATAATAAAGCTTTAAAAAATAGAGCAAATTTTTCAAAATGGGTATATTGTTTACACGAACACATCAATAAAATGTTAAAAAAAAAATCAGGGTTATCATATTGTGATGTAAGAGAGAGATATGAGAATTTTAGAGCACGATGTTCAACAAAAGATATTAAAAAAAGATTAAATAAAACATTAAAGAAAAAGGAAAAGGGTTGTGTAGATCCACTCTATGGAAAAAAAACAAAATGTATAATAAGAATCATTCCTAAAGAAGTAAAAACGCCAACATTGAAAATAGATAAAAAATGTAAAAAATTTAATTAATTATGTGTATAATAAATTAAATTTAAGAGAATGAAGCAAAAGAATTTAGTTTGGGCATTGCACCACCAGCACCTGCCGCTGATCCATTTAATAACCCATTGGCTTTATCTTTATCTTCTTGTCCACCCGTTAAACCACCAGAACCGCCACCCATCATACCACCAGCATCACCACCACCAGGTAATACACTATCTACACTTGCTGCAGAATAATTGGGAACTTTTTTGCAAGTAAATGCTGGTTCGGGACATCTTTGTGGTCTAGGACAGGGTGGAGGTTTAGGACAACAATCCCCACATCCTTTACCACCGCCTTTACCGCCTTTACCACCGCCACCACCTGAATCGGGACATTTTGGACAAACAGGTGGAACAACTTGTGATTTAAGAATATATAAATGTTCTTGTCCGGGAGGCATTTCATCTTTAGTTATACCATGTTTTGAATTATAAGATAGTTTTGATTTGCTGGGATTTGAATTTTGAAATGTTACACGGAGATCTGGTTGAAAAGTAGTGTCATCATAATCACCGGTAATTTCTCCATCACCGGGATTTTCAGCATTATCAGGATTTTCAGAAGCATTATCGCTCATTTCGTTAGATTCGCCATTTCCAAAAGGGTTATAGTTAGTTCCATCGCCAACATCATTTCCATCATTATCAACACCGTTGCCATCTTGTTCGCCACCAGCGGTTAATGCTACTGCCGAATCATCCATATTTGAATTACCTTCAATTATATTCATACCTTCTAAAACTTTAATACCTAAAGAACTAAGAATTAGAACAGTAAATAATATGATAAATAAATAAAATTTAGTTAGTTTGATTTTCATTATATATAGATTATATAATGAAAAAAAAATAAAAATTAATATTATATAATATTATAATGCCCGCTTTAACACATAATAGAGTTAGGAATGGTTTTAATGGTGGACGTCGTTTATTAAACGCCAATGCTGGTGTAAAATTTGGCAGAACCGTTGGTGCAAGAGGTGGAGATGCATCACGTTCTAAAGCATTAGTAGGTGGTATTGGATCTCAAAGTCGTTTTGTAAGAAGAGCAATAAAAAATAGAGCAGTCATATCAAAATCAAGTAAAAAATGTTGTACTAATATTACGGAAAATGTTGCCGGCGTCATTACAATTACAGGAACAGCTAAAGTTGGAAATGTTTTAACTATTAATTTAACTGATGATAACGGTGTTCCAACAAATGTAACATTTAAATGGTATAGAAGCGGAGTTCTTATAGCTGGAGCGAATGCACAAACATATACATTAGTTGCAGCAGATCAAACAAATACAATTACTGCAAATGCTACATATAAAGATAAAATGAATTATAATGAAAATGTAACATCTGTAGCAACAGATGTTGTAGCTTAAATAAAATTATATTAAAAAATAATTAATATGATTTTATAAATATGCTTAAAACATTTTACAATAAAGAATTTTTAGAAGTAGGTATAGATGAAGCAGGTAGAGGTCCTATGTTCGGGCGTGTATATACAGCAGCAGCAATTATACCACAAGATGAAACATTTTTTCAACCATTTATTAAAGATAGTAAGAAATTATCAGAAAAAAAAAGAAACGAAGCTTTTGAATTTATTAAAGAGAATGTTATAGATTTTTCAGTAACTTGGAAAGATGAAAAATATATTGATAATAAAAATATTTATTATTCTACATATGATTCAATGCATGAAACATTGGATAAATTGCAAGTAAGACCTGATTATATTTTGGTGGATGGTTCAGAATTTCAGATATATACAAATAATTCTGATATAATACCACATAAATGTTTTGTAAAAGGTGATAACTTGTATGCATCAATTGCATCCGCATCTATTTTAGCTAAAGTATCTAGAGACAATTATATTAATGAAATGTGTGATAAATATCCTTTATTGGATGAATATTATGATTTAAGAAATAACAAAGGATATGGTACAAAAAAACATATGGAAGGAATAAAACATTATGGTATATCACCTTGGCATAGGAGATCTTTCGGAATATGTAAAAATAGCAAAATAAATAAGTCATTTTTAAATTGAAATGAATTAAATATATTTTGTATATTTGTAAAATAGATTTGGATGTCTTTTCCTAGATATGCATTAATGTATTATGATACATCCAATATTAATAATACCTGGACATTGCTTAATCGCTACTTTATTTTAGAAAAGAATGAAAATGATATTGTTAGAGGGACATTTTTGAGTGATTTATGGTTTAATTATAAAATTCAAGAAGATTCGGATATTTATTTTATGATTTTATTCATAGAAAATAGAAAACAATATAATTTTATAATTAATTTGTTAGGATCAAATCAAATAATTAATGAAAATCATTTACCAAATATTAATAATATACCAATAAATACAAAATTTGCTAAATCATTTATTTTAACAAAGGAAAAAATAAAAAATACGTATGGTGAAATGGAAGAAAAGAAAAAAAATTCTCATAGAATAGCATTGTATCAAGATAATTGTATATTTAATATTGAAATGATGAAACACGACAGTTGTTACACGATAGGCCTCCCTAATTTTGAAATAAATTGATTTTAAAATAGTATTAAAAATATGTTAATAAATTTAATTATAAAATGACCGCAGTTGTATTTGACGTTGAAACAACCGGATTACCTAAAAAAAGAAATCGCCCATTTACAGAATTTGATAATTGGCCATTTATTGTTCAAATAAGTTGGCTAGTATATGATGAAAAAATGGGCGAGATTGAAAGCATAAAAGATAATATAATAAAAATTCCCGATGACCAAGTTATCCCAGATGAGTCTATAAAAATACATGGGATAACTAATGAAATAATGCGTGAAAAGGGTAGAGATATCGTTGAAGTTCTTATGGAATTTAAAAGAGATATTTCAAATAGTAAAGTATTAGTTGCGCATAATTTAGAATTTGATACATCTATAGTAAGTGTGGAACTTTTAAGAAATAATTTGAGAAATATGATGTATTTTTACAGAGGTGAAAAATATTGCACAATGCATAAAACAAAAAAACTGTTTAAGAGATGGCCTAAGCTTATTGACTTGCATAAAAAATTCTTTAAAAGTACACCATCAAATTTACATAATTCACTAATTGATGTATATGTTTGTTTTAGATGTTTCTGTTATCATTATTATGGTTATGATCCTGTTAAAGATGAGACAAATATAAAAAAATATAATGCAAACGTAAGGGAATTTCGCAGAGTTTTTAGAAGAATTACGAATTAATAGAAAATATATATAAATAGTTTAAAATATTTTTATCATTTTTTTTAAATGATAAAAATAATTACAAAAGAAAACAATAAAATACTTTTTTCAAAACAGGAAATAGAATTTTCAACATTTTTAAATAATTTATTTTTTGAAAATGAAGAAGATATAATAGAATTTAAAATTTCTAGAGTATCAACAAAGTGTCTAAAAAAAATAAAAAATATAATCCAATATATAGTAAAAAATAAGATAGAAGTAGATGATAATTTGTGTAATAATTATCATTTAAATAAATTTATTGAAATTTCGCCAACATTTACAACAAAAATGTTTTTTGAATTTTTAGATACTGTTAATTTTTTGCATATAGATGTTATTATTAAATTAATGTGTCATAGTATAAAAGACGATATTTCCTATTTATATATTTCTGATATAGAGAAAAAGTATAATATAAATAAAGATGATATATGTGCGTCAGAAAAATTGAGATTGGAATTATTTGAAAAGATAACATATAAAGAATAAATTAACCCGAACACATATCACAAATCTCATCATCTTCAATAATTGTATTTTTGTTTTTATCGGGCTCTATTGTAAACTGTTGTGGAGCAGCTTTTGCTTTTGTTCTCAAATAATATAAACCTGTTTTAAGACCCTTTTTCCAAGAATACATATGCATGGAAGTCAATTTATTATATGATGGTTCCTTCATCCATAAATTCAAACTTTGACTTTGGCAAATAAATGCACCACGGTCAGCTGACATATCTATAATATCTTTCATAGGAATTTCCCAAACTGTTTTATATTTATCTTTTAACTTATTAGATAATTGTTCTATGTTTTGAATAGAACCATTATTTTTTATAATTGCATTTTTAACATCATCATTCCATTTATTGATTTCAATTAATTCCCTAATTAAATATTTGTTAATCATAACAAATTCACCAGCCAATGTTCTACGAACATAAATATTACTTGTAAATGGTTCAAAACACTCGTTGTTCCCAAGAATTTGAGATGTAGAAGCTGTTGGCATTGGGGCAACCAATAAAGAATTTCTTAATCCATATTTTTTGATCTTTTGTTTTAATGATTTCCAATTGTATCTGTCAGATGGTTTTACATCCCACATATCAAATTGTAGAATACCTTTTGATGCGGGTGATCCTTCAAAAGAATCATATGATCCATCTTCAATTGAAATTTCCATACTTGATTCTAACGCTGCGTGATAAATAGTTTCAAAAATATTTTTATTTATTTGTTTGGATTCCGCCGAATTAAACGGTAAATCCATAAGTGCAAATGTATCCGCTAATCCTTGAACGCCAATTCCAATAGGTCTATTACGTTTATTTGATAATTTTGTTTTTGGTGTTGGGTAAAAATTAATATCAATAACTTTATTTAAATTATATGTAACTATTTTTGTAATTTTATGCAACAATTCATAATTAAAGGTTGGTTTTAAAATATCAACGATTTCATTATATCCACCGATTCTTTTATCATTTAAATAAATTTGAGGGACAGAAATTATTTTATGTTCATTATCAAGATTTTCATTATTATTTACTGAATTATAAAAATCTTTTCTTTTATCATCATAGTCAAGGTTAATTTCTTCATATTCAAATCCATTATTATCAAATAATTCCTTCGTTTTTTTACACCATTTGCAGTTTGTTTTGGAATATACTTTAATATTATCATATTTATAATAGGAAGGTTTTGGTGGATCAATAAATTTTGATAGACCAATACTAGCTAAGTTACAAACAGCTGTTTCTTTCGGGCTAGAATATTCTACAATTTCACAACAAAGATTGCTGGATTTAATAGTACCCAAATTTTTTTGATTACTTTTATGATTACAATGATCTTTGTATAACATATAAGGTGTTCCTGTTTCAATTTGTGAATCCAATATTTTTAGCCATATTTTTCGCGCGTCTACAACTTTATTCCCCCTACCCTCTTTTTCATATTTCTCATATAATTTCACAAAATTATCACCATACACATCGGATAAACCAGGACATTTATCGGGACACATCAATGTCCATTTTTTATTTTCAAGAACGCGTTTCATAAATAAATCAGGAATCCATAGAGCATAAAAAAGATCTCTTGCTCTCATTTCTTCATCTCCGTGATTCTTTTTCATATCTAAGAAATCTTCAATATCTCCGTGCCAAGGCTCCATATAAATGGCAAATGAACCTTTTCTTTTGCCTCCCCCTTGGTCACAGTATCTAGCTGTACCATTAAAAACTCTTAACATTGGTACAATACCATTAGAAGTGCCGTTTGTTCCGCGAATATGTGATCCTGCAGATCTAACATTATGAATGTGTAATCCAATACCACCAGCCCATTTAGATATTAATGCACAATCGGTTAATGTACTATAAATCCCAGCTATACTATCATCTTCCATAGAGATTAAATAACAACTACTTAATTGTGAACGAGGTGTCCCGGCGTTAAAAAGTGTTGGTGTAGCGTGTGTAAAATATTTTTGACTTAAAAAATCATATGTTTCTTTTACTCTTTTCAAATCATTACCGTGTATACCGACTGATACACGCATCCACATATGTTGAGGTCTTTCTACTATTTTTTTATTAATTCTCATTAAATATGCCCTTTCTAATGTTTTAAAACCAAAATAATCTAAGAGAAAATCTCTATCATAATCAAACCAACCTTGAATTATGGTTTTATTTTGTTTTACAACATTAAAATATTTCTTAGAAATTAAAGGGGATGGTTTATCATTAACATCTTTAAATTGAAATAATTGTCTTGTAATTTTAAAAAAGTTTTGATCCGTATTTTTTTGATGATTTGATATTAAAACACGACTCGCTAAAATACCATAATCGGGGTGTTTAGTAGCGAGTGATGCACATTGTTGAGCTGTCAATTCATCAATCATACTCGTTGGAATATTAGGATATAAACGATCAATAATTTTAACAGTTAAAGATGTGTAATTTACTTCTAATTCATTTTTTCCCAACTTTTTGATACGGTTTAAGATTTTATCAAACGAAATCACTTCTTTTTTCCCAGAACGTTTAGTAACATAATCTTCATTTTTATCCATTTAATATCTATATTAATTCCAATATATTTAAATTGTTGTTAATAAATAAAAATTAAGTAATATAATTATATATATATTATATAATGGTATCTAAAAGAGATTATTTATTAAATAAATTTTTATTAGCTTGTATATTTTTAGGTATTGTTATGATCTTAATAAAAGAAAAAGAAGGATTTGCAAGTCATTATCATAATATGGATAATTTATATAAAGGGCCTATTTTAGATAAATTGAAAAATGCGGATGATACATATATGCGAAAAAATTTGATACCAAATATAAAAGATAGTGTTGTTCGTGTAAAAAATTATAGTCAAATTACAAATAATTTTGGTATACATCCTTGCAATGATAAAAATACAAAGGGTAACAAAATGTGCGAAAATTTTTATAAGGCAAATGACGTTGTTATAGGCCCCAAAGAAAAAGCTTGTATGCCTGGATTTGGTTGTAGGAGAGTCGGGTTTTATTGTTCTTTAATAGATTAAAAAATAATATTTATAGTTGTCTGTTTTAATTAGTATCTATTTTAATAGTATCTATTTTAATAATTTGTACGGGTTTTTTTGGGTTTTCTTTTGGTTTCCTCTTTTTTGGTTTTCTATGATCATATCCTGTTACCCTTTCTTTTTTAATTAAGCTCCAAACATTTTCCAATAATGGTTTTACTTCATTAAACCATTTTTTATTTCTTAAAACTAAAGCACACGTGTAATTATCCAAATACCAATATGTGTAACCTATCCAAGTTAAATTAGAGTTATCTTCAATGCATTTTTCAGACCATATTTCAAACTTTATTTTTGATATTTGAAAAGGTGGATATTTATAAATGGGTTCGTGTCCATCGTGAAATTGCAAAATAATACCTTTATATTTATTATCTTTTGTTTTTGTAAATGTTCCGTCATTTTCAAATTCTTCATCATTTTCATATGTTTTAAAACGAGTTTCTAAAAAGTCACATTCGTCTAAACACCATACCTCCATTTGCATTTGCATTTGTATCCAATAATCTTTTTTTGGAATACCATTTAATAATCTATCTGAAAATGGATTTTTAATTTCAAGTAATCTCCCAAAACGTGGATTATTTTCATCAATATTTATTCCATCAGGAGAAGCTCCCAAAAATGGAATTGTGTCGTGTTTAATACATCCAAATTCACCAATCGTTGTATTATACATATATTCATACATCATTGTAGATAATGGTTCATATTTATGACCGTGGTGAAAGGGTGAATTAATATTAACAGATGATTTTGATAGAATATTAATTGGTTTGCATTTATCATATATTAAACTATTTATCATCGCTGTCGAATCCATTGCTTTCCAAATAGAACTAGCTGTTAATAAATTCCAACGAAATTCATACCATTCCTTTGTTCTTTGATCGGGTTGTTCTTTAGATTTAACTTTTTCAAATATAGATTTAACATACTCGACATCTGGACTTTTAATTAATATTGTTTTTTGAAAAGAACGAGGTTTATCGTTAATTAGGAAATATAAATCAATGCATTCTTGAGTAATAACATCTAATGGAATAGAAAACGAATCAATTATTGTGTCACCATATGTATTAATGATAATTTTATATATATCTTCATAAACGATGTCGAAAAAATGATAATCTTCATATACGCGAATATTATCTTTTAAATATTCTTCAACAAAATAACAAATACTTTCCTTAAAATCTTCAATATTTTTATTATTTGCCTTTTTTAGATTGAACGTCTCTTTAATATCTTCTAATATTGGAAGATCATTCCATTTTTTCATTTATTTATTTATATAATTAAATATAATATTAAATTTATATCAATTTAAAATAATTTCTTTATTATTTTAAATTTACTTTGTCTTTTTAGCCTTCTTTTCATTTTTTTCATTCTTAGCTTTCTTTACCTTCTTAGCTTTCTTTTCATTCTTCTCAGTCTTTTCATTCTTAGCTTTCTTTACCTTCTTTTCATTCTTAGCTTTCTTTACCTTTTTTACCTTTTTTACTTTCTTTGTATTCATTTCCTCCATTTCCTTCATTTTTTTATCTTTTATTTTCTTTCCTTTGTTTGTTTTTCCTTTTTTTGTTTTTTTTTCATCTTTATTGGAATTTTTTAAAGTTTTCTTGCCCCGCTTTAAATGTTTTGGCGCTAAATGAGAAGATATTTTATTTTTTTTGTCCGATCTTTTTAATATGAAAATTTCTTTTTCTTTATTAAAATACAGCAATGGAATATTTATAATTATATTATTTTCAATATCATATTGTATATCTTTTATTTTTTGAAGTTTTTTTCTATCTATACACAATAATAAATAATCTTCCAATTTATTTTTATTTTTTTCAGACAATTTATGTTTTTTTGCATATGAAATAACATATTTTTTTATTAATGAAATCTTAAGTGTTCTCCCTAATTTATTCCACGGTTTTTTTGTATTTAATTGTATTTCTTGTTTTAAAAAATGATCCATGTTAGATATATTTGTAATTGGTTCATTTGATAATTTTGAATTAGATAATAACATATTTTGATACTTTATATTTTTTAATTCGGTGCAAGATTCTTTTTTTATTTTAGAATCTTTCGTTTCATTATCTTTCATTTATATATTATATTATTAAATTAAGTTTATATTGATTTAATAAATGTCCTTAAAATTTATAAATGAAAAAAATAATTAAATTAAGAAAAAAAGACCAATCAAATAATAATATAGAAATAATAAGTGGTGATCAAAATAAGTATATTAATATGTTATATTTAAACCAGTCATTTAAAGAGGATAAGATGGTAATAAAAAATTTAAAGCGCAAATTAAATGGGTATAAATCACAAGATGTAAAAAAAAATCGTTATGATAAAGATAAATTTATTTCATATGAAAATTTAATAGAAAAAATCGTAATTTCAAAGTTATTATGTCACTATTGTCGCGAAAATTGCAATTTGATTGCGAAAAAGAAAAGAGATGAAAAACAATGGACTTTAGATAGGATAAACAATGATATCGGTCATTTCGGTGATAATGTTGTAATATCTTGTTTAAAATGTAACTTACAAAAACGAAGAAGGAGTGATGAACATTTTAAATTTGCAAAACAAATGAGAATTATTAAACATTTTTAAATTTGAAATTAAATTTACCATATCGTTGTCTATGCAAATGAGATTTAGGTGAATTAAAATAAGCTAATTTTTGAGAATAATATTTTTTACATTTTTTAATAAAATATTCAAATGAATTATTAATGGAACAAAAATCTCTATCAGCGAACTTATATTCTTCAATAATTTTTAATTGATATTTTTTATTAGGATGTCGTAATGATCTTCTAACAGGAACTCTTAATTGAACATTATTTAAATAATCAAATAAATTTATAAAATTAAATATGGTTTGTTCAATACCATCTTCATCTCTACACCAATTGTAAATAACAAATTTCTTTTTTTTTAGATAACTTATATATTTATTTAAATTATTTTCATTGTTATCAATATTTGAATTCATTTCAATATCATAATATCCAAAGGATTTATCCCACTGTTGAACAATGGCTAATTTCATTTTATTTTAGATTAAAATGAAAAAATAAAATCAATTTAATATTTAATATGAGTTACGCGCAATTATATTGGAATAACAGTGATAAAAAAATGAAAAAAACTCAAATTACTGATAAGAATAAAGTTTTAGAAAAAGAGATTGAGAGAAATATGGAAATGAGATCTGTATTACAGGATAATGATATTTATAATAGTTTCCCAAAGAATAAAGAAATAAGTGTTAGTAGAACAAATTTTAGAGAGAGTATAGAAATAAATTTAGAGAGCCGCAATAATAATCGCGATATAATAGAAAAAAGATTAAA
>Ga0209632_10004929_pt1 | contig 11695 bp, 9 predicted proteins | sample COG_10_FD_184754 | JGI IMG/M metagenome (GOLD analysis project Ga0209632, IMG submission 184754) | Pelagic Microbial community sample from North Sea - COGITO 998_met_10 (SPAdes) (version 2) | ecosystem: Environmental > Aquatic > Marine > Neritic zone/Coastal water | place: Helgoland, sampling...
ACGCGAGAAGGCCAAGAACCGTTCGTTTTTTACGAAGGGCCTCCCTCTGCGAATGGAATGCCCGGCATTCACCACGTTATGGCGCGTACAATCAAGGATATTTTCTGCAGATACCGCACGCTCAAAGGTTACCAGGTAAAGCGTAAAGCTGGTTGGGACACGCACGGACTCCCAGTTGAGTTAGGCGTAGAGAAGGAGCTTGGAATTACCAAGGAAGACATCGGGAAAACCATTTCTATTGCGGAGTACAATGACGCCTGCCGAAAGGCTGTTATGAAGTACACGGACGTTTGGAACGACCTCACCCGAAAAATTGGGTATTGGGTTGATATGGAACATCCGTACGTGACGTACGAGAACAAATACATTGAATCTGTTTGGTGGCTGTTGAAGAACCTTTTCGACAAAGGTTTGCTGTACAAAGGTTACACTATTCAGCCTTATTCGCCAAAGGCGGGAACGGGATTAAGCTCTCATGAGTTGAACCAACCGGGAACGTATCGTGATGTAAAAGACACTACAGTTGTGGCGCAGTTTCGCGCAGAAAGTTTGGATGAGAAACTCGGAGGGAAAGTCTACTTCGTTGCTTGGACAACCACTCCATGGACTCTTCCTTCAAACACAGCTTTGGCTGTGGGCGAGAAGATTGATTACGTAGCGGTGAAATCGTTCAATCAGTACACATTTGAACCAACGGTTGTGGTTATGGCTAAAGCTTTGGTTGGAAAATGGTTCAAACCAGAGAATGCGGAGTTGTCTTTTGATGAGTACAACGCTGGCGACAAGAAAATCCCTTACCAAGTAGTTGCTGAGTTTAAAGGCGCTGAATTAGTTGGAACCAAGTACGAGCAACTGATGCCATACGCTCAGCCTGATGGCGAAGGATTCAAGGTAATTGCTGGAGATTTCGTTTCTACCGAAGATGGTACAGGAATCGTGCATATTGCGCCAACTTTTGGTGCGGATGATGCGCGGGTTGCCAAGATTGCTGGAATGGGAGCAATGCTTGTTGATGATGGCGAAGGAAACCAAGTTCCATTGGTTGATTTGCAGGGACGTTTCCGTCCAGAAGTGACCGATTTTGTTGGAGAATACGTGAAAGCCGAATATTACACGGAAGAAGAAATTGCGGAGCAGACCAAGAAGCAGGGAAGAGATAACTATTTGTCTGTAGATGAGCGAATTGCCATCAAATTGAAAGAGGAAAACAAGGCTTTCCGAGTAGAGAAATACGAGCACAGCTATCCACATTGCTGGAGAACAGATAAACCGATTCTTTACTATCCGTTGGATTCGTGGTTTGTCCGCACCACAGACGCTAAAGACCGCTTGATTGAACTCAACAAAACCATCAATTGGAAACCAGAAAGCACAGGAACAGGTCGTTTCGGAAACTGGTTAGAAAACCTTCAAGATTGGAACCTTTCGCGTTCTCGTTTTTGGGGAATTCCGCTGCCAATTTGGTCAACGGAGGATAAAGTCGAACGCAAGTGCATTGGCTCGGCAGAAGAGCTGAAAGCAGAGTGCGAAAAGGCCGTTGCTGCTGGTTTGATGGATAAAAATCCACTGACCGATTTCATACCAGGAAACATGGATAAATCGAACTACGATGTGTTCGATTTGCACCGTCCGTATATGGATGATGTGGTACTGGTGTCTGAAAGCGGAAAGCCGATGCAGCGCGAAGCAGATTTGATTGACGTTTGGTTTGATTCAGGCGCCATGCCGTACGCTCAATTGCACTATCCGTTTGAGAACAAAGAACTGATAGACGAAAAGAGTTATTTCCCTGCCGATTTTATCGCGGAAGGCGTGGATCAAACTCGCGGTTGGTTCTTCACACTTCACGCCATCGGAACGATGTGTTTCGACTCTGTAGCGTACAAGAATGTGGTTTCAAACGGTCTTGTGCTGGACAAGCAAGGACAGAAAATGTCCAAGCGTCTTGGCAATGCTGTAGATGCGTTTGATACCATCAAAAAGTACGGGCCAGATGCCACACGTTGGTACATGACCACCAACGCTGAGCCTTGGGATAACCTCAAATTTGATATTGAAGGAATCGGGGAGGTTCAGCGCAAGTTCTTCGGAACGCTGTACAATACTTACGGGTTTTATGCGCTTTACGCGAATATTGACGGTTACGATTTCAGCGAGAACGAGATTCCTTTGGATCAACGTCCGGAAATTGACCGTTGGGTGATGTCTAAACTCAACTCGCTTATTGCGGAGGTTGATGAGCATTACATGGAGTTTGAGCCGAAAAAGGCTGGTCGTGCCATTCAAGAATTTGTGAATGAAAACCTGAGTAATTGGTACGTTCGTTTATGCCGAAGACGATTCTGGAAAGGAGAGCCTTCACCGGATAAATCAGCGGCTTATCAAACGCTTTATACGTGTTTGGAGACTGTTGCAAAACTGATGAGTCCGATTGCGCCATTCTATGCAGATAAGCTGTTTTTGGATTTGAATGCGGTAACAGGAAGAGATAAATCAGAATCGATTCATCTCTCTGAAATGCCTGTGGCAGATAAGAATGCTATTGACCTTGATTTGGAGGAGCGAATGGCGATTGCACAGAAGGCAACGTCTCTGATTTTAAGTATTCGAAAAAAGGAAAAGCACCGTGTTCGTCAGCCTTTGGCTAAGGTTATGATTCCTATTCTTGATGAGAAATTTGAACGCCAGTTGAAGGCGGTTGAGAACCTCATTCTGTCCGAAGTAAACGTGAAAGAATTGGAATATTTGAAGGAAACGGCTGGCGTGATTGAGAAAACCATCAAGGCAAACTTCAAAACGCTAGGGCCTAAATATGGCAAGCAGATGAAGCAAATTGCTGGTGCGATTAGTCAACTAAACCAAGAACAAATCTCAGCTTTCGAATCCGCTGGAACATATGATTTGACTATAGACGGAGGAACAGTTAGCATTTCGCTAGAAGATGCTGAAATTGTTTCGAAAGACATTCCAGGCTGGGCAGTTGCATCCGAAGGAGGAATTACGGTAGCATTGGATTTAACCCTTACTGAAGAGCTCGAAGAAGAAGGATTGGCCAGAGAGTTGGTAAATCGTATTCAGAATTTGAGAAAGGATAAAGGATTTGAGGTCACAGACCGCATAAACTTGTCCATTTTAGATCAAGCAAATATTAGCAAGGCGGTAACTAACAATCTTAAATATATTTGCGCTGAAACACTGGCTGAAAATTTAGAGCTCGTTTCAGTTTTAGATTCACCTGAATCAGTCGAAGTTGAACTGGTTGGTGACCTTAAAACACAGATAAATATTACTATATTGAATTAAACATTATTACCATGTCAGATAAGACGAAATATTCAAAGGACGAGCTAGACGAGTTTAAAGGGATTATTACGGAGAAGCTTGATACAGCAAAGGAGGACCTTCAACTCTTAGTAGATCAAATATCTCATAAGGATGATCACGGAACAGAAGACACTGCACCAACATTCAAGTTGATGGATGAAGGTTCAGACGTGCTTTCTAAAGAAGAAATCAACCAATTGGCTGGACGTCAGCAGAAGTTCGTACAGAGCTTGGAAAATGCACTGATTCGTATTCAGAATGGCACTTATGGTATTTGCAGAGTGACAGGCAAGTTAATTCCAAAAGAGCGACTTCGAATTGTTCCTCATGCTACGCTAAGCATTGAGGCCAAGAATGCTCAAGGGTAATTTTTTCACCAAACCAAAGAATAACTAGAGGCTGAAGTTTTGGCCTCTTTTGTTTTGAACTCAATTGAAGAAAGCACTCGCAATCATATTTGCCGTTCTGGCAATTGACCAAATTTCAAAAGTTTGGGTTAAAACGACCATGACTCTTGGCCAAGAGCATCACATTGCTGATTGGTTTATTCTTCACTTTACTGAAAACGTGGGAATGGCTTTCGGCATGGAGTTCGGAGGTGAGATGGGGAAATTGGCGCTCAGCATTTTCCGGATTATTGCCGTGATGGCAATCGGTTGGTATTTGTTCAGCATCATAAAAAAAGGAGCTGAAAACATCGTGATTATATCCATTTCACTCGTGTTTGCTGGCGCGCTCGGAAATATCATTGACAGCACATTTTACGGCATCATTTTCAACGACAGTTACGGACATGTAGCGAACTTATTTCCCGAGGAAGGTGGTTACTCCTCCTTGCTCCACGGAAGAGTGGTTGACATGTTCTATTTCCCCTTAATTGAAGGGATTTTTCCAGAGTGGCTGCCCATATGGGGCGGAAATCGCTTCCTGTTTTTCAACGCAATATTTAATGTTGCTGATTCGGCAATCACGATAGGAATGGCGCTAGTTATACTATTCCAAAAGAAGTTTCTTAAGGAATAACTCTCAGAAGAGACTTAAATACGACTTGCTTCAGTTAAACGACTTCTTCCTCGTGCAGGAAGTAGATGTACGTTATAAGTACTGCTGCAAATAAGATGCTAGTAATTATCATTTTGGCGGGGTTGTTTTGGTAAGATTAGAAAACAACAAGACACGCCCGAATTCTCCACTCATCTATTTGTCAACGACAAGTGTTCATAATGTCAGCCCAAACGGTTTATCATCTTGATTACAAGAAGAACCATAACTATTAGAATTACACCTAAAAAAAACTTGAACGAACCAGAAAAAAGGTCCGGTCTTTTTTTGATGTCGTCTTTATACGCATAGATAATTCCGATGATAAACACCAAGGAAAAAACCCCTGCAAATATCCAGTGACCCGTGGTTACACTTTCCATTCACGATTAACGTTTGCGGAACTATGGATTACTTACTCTTCGCTAGCAATCGAAGCAGAAAGGTATTCGCGGTTCATGCGAGCAATATTCTCTAAAGAAATTCCTTTCGGGCATTCTACTTCGCAGGCACCTGTATTGGTACAGTTTCCGAATCCTTCCTCGTCCATCTGCTTTACCATATTCAGCACACGTCTTTTGGCTTCCACCTTTCCTTGTGGAAGCAGCGCAAACTGAGAAACCTTAGCGGCTACGAAAAGCATAGCTGAGGAGTTTTTACAACTAGCAACGCAGGCTCCACAACCAATGCAGGTAGCGGCATCAAATGCTTTATCCGCATCAGCCTTTGGAATTGGCAATGAGTTAGCGTCCTGCGTATTTCCGGAAGTGTTTACAGAAACATATCCTCCAGCTTGTTGAATACGGTCGAAAGCACTTCTGTCAACCATAACGTCCTTGATAACCGGGAATGCAGCAGCTCTGAACGGCTCGATGTAAATCGTTTCACCATCCTTGAACGAGCGCATGTGTAATTGACAGGTTGTAATTAAACGTCCTGGTCCGTGCGCTTCGCCATTTATGTACAATGAGCAAGACCCGCAGATTCCTTCACGACAATCATGGTCAAAGGCAATTGGGTCTTTCCCTCCTTCAATAAGGTCGTTATTGGCCATGTCAAGCATTTCCAAGAAAGATGAATCGGGCGATACGTCTTTTACCTCGTATGATTCAAGCGCTCCTTTAGCTTTTCCGTCTTTCTGTCTCCAGACTTTGAGTGTTAAATTCATGTCTCTCGGATTTCTTATTTGTAGCTTCTTTGCTTAAGCTCAATATCGTTGAACTCAAGTTGTTCTTTATGAAGTGTTGATTCACCTGGGTCTCCAGTCCACTCCCAAGCAGATACGAACGTGAAGTTTTCATCATCACGCTTGGCTTCTCCTTTTTGTTCTCCGTCTAGTTCTACAGACTCCTCTCGGAAGTGACCTCCACAGCTTTCGTTTCTTTCCAAAGCATCTTTGGCGAAAAGTTCTCCTAATTCAAGGAAATCAGCCACACGGCCTGCTTTCTCCAACTCAGGGTTCATTTCGAATATATTTCCAGGAACGCGAACATCAGACCAAAATTCTTCACGAATATTTCTGATTTCTGCCATCGCTTCTTTCAGGCCTTCGATGTTGCGAGACATACCAACATTATCCCACATTATTTTGCCTAGGCGTTTATGGAAATAGTCGACTGATTTTGTTCCCTTAATGTTGATGAACTTCTCAAGGCGCTCTTTTACTTCTTTTTCTGCAGCTTCAAATTCTGGTGAATCCGTTGGGATCTTTCCTGTGCGGATTTCATCTGCCAAGTAATCTCCAACCGTGTAAGGGAGAACGAAATAACCATCTGCCAAGCCTTGCATAAGTGCCGATGCTCCCAATCTGTTTGCTCCGTGGTCCGAGAAGTTTGCTTCCCCAGCACAGTAGCAACCCGGAATGGTTGTCATCAAGTTATAATCAACCCAAACGCCACCCATTGTGTAGTGAACGGCTGGGTAAATCATCATCGGTGTTTTGTACGGATTCTGATCTACAATCTTTTCGTACATCTGGAAGAGGTTTCCATACTTGGCTTCAACCACTTTCTCTCCTAGCTCCCGAATTTGCGCGTCTGTCGGGTTGTGAAGTCCGCTTGTAAGCGCCTCTGTTTTCCCGTATCGCATAAAAGCAGCACTAAAATCTAAATACACCGCTTCGCCTGTGGCATTTACACCAAAACCGGCATCGCAACGCTCTTTGGCTGCTCTGGAAGCCACATCACGCGGAACAAGGTTTCCAAACGCAGGATAGCGTCTTTCCAAGTAGTAATCTCGGTCTTCTTCTTTTAGTTCAGTCGGCTTTAGCTTTCCTTCTCGAATGGCTTTGGCATCATCTAGTTTCTTTGGAACCCAAATTCTACCATCGTTTCTCAACGACTCAGACATCAACGTCAATTTGGATTGATGATCTCCAGAACGAGGAATACAAGTTGGGTGAATTTGCGTGTAGCAAGGGTTTGCGAAATACGCTCCTTTCTTATGGATTTTCCATCCAGCAGTAACGTTAGAACCCATTGCATTTGTACTTAAGTAGAATACGTTTCCGTAACCACCCGTAGCAACAATTACAGCGTGTGCTGAATGTCTTTGAATCTCGCCAGTAACCAAGTTACGAGCAATAATTCCTCTCGCTTTTCCATCAACTAAAACAACATCTAACATCTCGTGTCGGTTGTTCATTTCAATCTTGCCTTTGGCAATCTGACGGTTCATTGCAGAGTATGCACCCAACAATAATTGCTGTCCTGTTTGGCCCTTGGCGTAAAAAGTTCTTGAAACGAGAACACCACCGAATGAACGGTTATCAAGTAGTCCACCGTAATCACGCGCAAAAGGGACACCTTGCGCAACACATTGGTCGATGATGTTTGCAGAAACTTCTGCCAAACGATAAACATTCGCCTCTCTAGAACGATAGTCACCACCTTTTACAGTATCGTAGAACAAACGGTAAGTAGAATCACCATCATTTTGGTAATTCTTTGCAGCGTTAATTCCACCTTGGGCTGCAATAGAGTGCGCTCGTCTTGGACTATCTTGATAGCAGAAAGCTTTTACGTTGTATCCCATTTCTGCAAGCGATGCAGAAGCAGCCCCACCAGCCAAACCTGTTCCCACAACGATAATATCGATGTGACGTTTGTTGGCAGGACCTACAACGTTAATGGCATTTTTATGGTTGGTCCATTTATCCTTAATAGGACCAGCAGGTATTTTAGCATCTAATGACATGTGTACTTTTTTATGATTGTGTCATGAAATGGTAGGCCGCAATGACAATAAACCCAAGCGGTACCACGATGGCATAAATGTTTGAAAGCTTCTTAATAACAGGCGTGTACTTGTTATGATTAAATCCAACAGACTGAAAAGCCGATTGAAAACCGTGCATCAAGTGCAGGGCTAAAAACACAAAAGATAAAATGTAGATTCCAAAACGAACTGGGTCATGGAATTTTTCATGTAGTTCTTCCCAATACCTGAAACCACCGTCAGGCAAAAGTCCAGACATATCACCCTGAACGTACTTCACTTTTAATTCGTGAATCCAGAAATCGTATAAGTGTAAGCCGAGGAAAAGCATAATCATGATTCCAGTAATAATCATGTTTCTGCTCATCCAAGTAGAGTTAGTCTCTCCCTTGTTCATGGCATATTTTATTGGTCTTGCAGCGCGGTTTTTAAGCTCCAAGTAAATACCCATTCCAAGATGGAATATTACTCCGAACATCAGGACAGGCTGTAGCGCAAACTGAACCAACGGGTTTGTACCCATAAAATGGGACACTTCGTTAAAGGCATCAGGGCTGAATACCGACAACATGTTGATTGACATGTGCTGAAGGAGGAAGAAAAGCAGGAAAAACCCTGAGAGGGCCATCGCAAACTTTCTAACAATTGAACTGGACATTAGGTCTAATTTTATAGTTGAAACCAACTTGGGTTAAGCAATTCCGCGCAAATGTAATACCTGTGCATCTAAGGGTAAGTCTTCCAATTTATTTAGAACCTTTCTTAATAGCACACAGCACCTTTTGCAAGGATAACTGAATAACATACTTTTGGACAACAAGTTCAAAATATGAGATACGATAGAATTGATACCGAATTATTTGTTGAGAACAGAAAGCGGTTCATAGAGGGAATTGTACCGCAAAGTGTAGCTGTTTTTAATAGCAATGATGTGATGCCAACCAATGCGGATGGCACTATGAAATTCAAGCAGAACAGCGACTTGTTTTACCTCTCAGGCGTTGACCAAGAAGAATCGATTTTAGTTTTAGCACCAAACGCTCGAGAAGCGAAGCACCGAGAAATCTTGTTCTTGAAAGAGACCAATGAAACCATTGCTATTTGGGAAGGCGCTAAGCTAAATGTTGAGCAAGCGCAACAGGTTTCGGGCGTTCAGACGGTGTATTGGTTAACGGATTTCAATCGAATATTCAATCCGTTGGTAAATGAGGCTTCTCACATTTATCTCAACTCAAATGAGCACGGCCGAGCCAACATTGAAGTAGAAACTAGAGACGCGCGTTTCGTAAAATGGTGTATGGAAAAGTACCCTTTGCACAAGTTCAGAAGATGCGCGCCAGTTATGGAGCGTCTTAGAGCGGTAAAATCTAAAATGGAGGTTCTCCAACTGCAGGAAGCCTGCAACATTACCGAGAAAGGGTTTCGTAGACTTTTGAAAACCGTTAAACCAGGTGTTTGGGAGTATGAATTAGAAGCAGAACTAATTCATGAATTTATTAGCAACCGTGCACAGGGATTTGCTTACGAGCCAATAATTGCCTCAGGGAAAAGCTCTTGTGTCCTTCATTACATAGACAACAATCAGCAGTGTAAAAAGGGTGATATTCTATTGTTAGATATTGGTGCTGAATATGCCAATTACGATGCTGATTTATCACGCACTATTCCCGTAAGCGGCAAATACAGTAAACGTCAGAAAGACGTTTACAACGCTGTTTTACGTGTTCAAAACGCAGCAATTGAAATGCTCAAACCAGGTACAATGCTTCAACAATACCATAAGGAAGTTGGTTTATTGATGCAAGATGAGCTTGTAAAACTGAAGTTGATTGATAAAACAGATATCAAGAATCAGGACCCCAAATGGCCCGCTTACAAGAAATATTTCATGCACGGCACAAGCCACTTTTTAGGTTTGGATACGCATGATGTCGGTAATTGGGATACTCCGATGCAAGAAGGAAATGTGTTTACCTGCGAGCCGGGCATCTACATTCTGGAAGAAGGAATTGGTGTTAGAATTGAAGATGACATTCTGCTGACCCAAAAGGGTAATACCAACCTGATGAAGAACATTCCGAAGGAAGTGGAAGAGATTGAAGAATTGATGAACGCTTAAAGCGAAGAGATTAAACAAGAATGAGCAGAAAACTATTGATGATTCCGGGGCCGATTGAGTTCGATCCAAGGGTGATGGAAAAAATGAGCCAACCGACCTTGAGCCATGTTGCACCTGCGTTTATTGAATCTTTTGGCCGCGCCTTAGAAATGATGCGAGAAGTTTGGTTAGCCCCAAGCGGACAACCATTTATTGTAGCAGGTTCTGGAACCTTGGCTATGGATATGGCAGGTGCAAATCTTATCGAACCAAATGACAAGGTTTTAGTCATTTCGACAGGATATTTTGGCGAGCGTTATGCTGAGTTGCTAAAGCGTTATGGTGCCAATGTCACGTTCCTGCAGTCGGAAGTTGGTGATGTTGTGCCCTTAGAAACGGTAGAAGCTGAGCTTGCATCTGGTAATTATAAGCTGATGACGTTCACACATGTTGATACCTCCACAAGTGTTTTGGTTGACGCAAAAGCAATGGGAGCATTAGCTCAGAAATACAATGTGCTAAGCATTTTAGATGGCGTGTGTTCGGTTGCGGGTGAAGAAATCAGACAAGAAGAATGGGGAATTGACGTGGTTGTAACGGCTTCGCAAAAAGCAGTTGGTGTTCCTCCTGGATTAGCGCTTGTAGTAGCCTCAGAAAAAGCAATGAACGTTTGGAAGAATAGAAAAACACCTGTTGGCAATTACTATTGCGATTGGAGTTTATGGCTTCCTATCATGCAAGCCTATGAAGGAAGGAAGCCTTCTTATTTCGCTACGCCTCCCGTCAATCTCATACAAGCATTAGAACGGAGTTTAGAGCTAATTCTTGAAGAAGGAATGGATTCTCGTTTTCTCCGTCATAAGCGCCTTGCTCAGCAATTCAGAGACGAAATGAGCGAGCTAGGAATGACGTTTATTCCAAAGTCAGAAGCTGTTCAGGCAAATACTTTGACTGCCCCGTATTATCCTAAAGATGTAAATGGAGGTGAGTTGCTAGGTGGAGTTGGTGCGGCTGGTGTGATTATAGCCGGAGGATTACTGCCATCTCATAAAACCCTCTACTTCAGAGTTGGCCACATGGGCATTGTGAGTGATGAGCATATTGAACGAACGGTTTCAGCTATTAAAACCGCTTTGAAGTAGGTTTTCTACTTGTATTGGTCCATCAACTTCTCCATGTCTACGTCCTTGTAAAGTTCATCGCAGTCCTCAATAAGTCCACCTTTTTTAGAGCCTCCGCAACCTCTGAAGAAGAAAATCACGCCTACATTCAAATCCCAAAATCCATCTTTCCATTTAGATGTTCCCCTCGAACTTCTCGTTAAAGCCACGTTGCCCGGATCACGATAAAAATCAATTTCTGGGTCCCCTGTTGGCGCAAGATAATCTCCACTTACGTCATCCAAATAATCCGTTATCGTCCAGTGATAAACGAACTCTCCTTTAAGTGCCCAACGGCAGTTTATTTGCCATTTCACACCAAGCCCAGTAGGAATACTTACCGTCCAATTTGAATAAGAAACACCCTCATTTTGCATTCCGCGAAGCGCAACGCCATCTCGCTTAGGTTCAAAATTTAGCGCTGCAATGCCAGCAGTTATGTATGGAAGCACTTTCCAGGAGTCGTTTGGTAGGATGTCAAATGTTCCTCTGAGACCAACTTCATGAACGTATGTTTGGAATCGGAGATCTCGCGTAATTCTATCAGCATCCTTTGCAAATTGATCGCTGGCTAGAATCTCACCAACTGTGTAATTTAATTGTAAACCCCATCTGCGTGTTATTTGCCAGTGCAAACCAGCGTTAGCTGTCCATCTAATGGTATTAGCATGCGGCCATGCATTCTCTTGCAAATCTCCGGTGTAAGCCATCATTCCGCCACCAACAAATACACCTAACTTTCCTTGCGCATTCGTTTTGAAACAAAGTAAAACTGATAGTAAGACAAGAATTATGGGAATGAATCGTTTCATCAGAGATTGCTAGGTATTATGAACGGGATGTTCTTGGGCTTAGT
>Ga0209632_10004940_pt1 | contig 11672 bp, 18 predicted proteins | sample COG_10_FD_184754 | JGI IMG/M metagenome (GOLD analysis project Ga0209632, IMG submission 184754) | Pelagic Microbial community sample from North Sea - COGITO 998_met_10 (SPAdes) (version 2) | ecosystem: Environmental > Aquatic > Marine > Neritic zone/Coastal water | place: Helgoland, sampling...
TGGAACGGAGCTGACTCTGTTGGATCTGGTGAGTTTGATGGACTTGTTAACTTAATGACAGCTGATGTTGACGTTATCGATGTAACTGGATCAGCTACTGACGCTTCAAATATTATTAGTGCTTTAGGTGCTGTTGTTGATGCAATTCCAGAAACTATCTACGGAAACGAAGGATTAAGTATCTATATTTCTCAAGCTGATGCACGTTCTTACGTAAGAGCTCAAGCTGCTTTAGGATATAAAGATCTTTACCACGTTGGACAGACTGAAATGGATTTCGAAGGTGTTAAATTATTTGTAGCTAACGGTCTTAGTGCTGGAGTTATGGTAGCTGGAGAAAAGGAAAATTTATCATTCGGCTGCGGATTGCAAAATGACCAGAATCTTGTTAAATTGATTGATTTAGCTGACATTGATGGGAGTCAAAATGTTCGTGTAATTATGAGATATTCAGCTGGTGTTCAGTACGCTATCGGATCTGAATTAGTTTTAAGAACTGTAGTATAATTAGAATAAACAAATGAGATAGGAGGGTGTAAAAGCCCTCTAAGTCTCTAATAATCAATAACTTAATACATAAAATTATGGCTTGCAATATATCACTAGGTCGTTTAGAAGGATGTAAGGACTCAGCTGGCGGATTGAACGCTATCTACTTCATAAATTTTGGAGCTGCTGGAGTAATTTCTACAACTGATGAAACGATTACTGGAGTGGCTAATGCTGGGACTGACGTTTATAAGTACGACTTAAGAGGTGCTTCTACGTTTGAACAATCATTAACTAGTTCTAGAGAGAATGGTACTACATTCGCTGAACAAACATTAACAGTGTCTTTGAAAAAACAAGACGCAACAACTCACAAAGAAGTTAAATTATTAGCTTACGGACGTCCTCACATCTTAATTGAAGATAACAATGGAGACATCTGGGTAATGGGTGAGGAATTTGGAGCTGAAATGAACGCAACTACATCGACTGGAGCTTCTTTAGGAGACAAATCTGGTTATGAGTTAACTTTCGCTGCAATGGAAAAAGGATTTGCTAAGAAGTACGAAGGTACTTTCGCAACCGATTTCACAGTAACTTTAGGAGCTTAATATACCTAAACTTACTTACTAACTATAAGAGCTACCTTAATCGGTGGCTCTTTTTGTATTGTATTGGGTAGAATATTGTTTTTAAATAAAGGACTTATGAACTATATAGACATAAATGAAGGAGGCTTTCAGAGCTTATATATAAACTTAAACTTTGAGACTAAGTCATTGACTGTATATCCATCATTCACATTCAATATGTATAAAGATGGCAATAGCACAGCTTCAGCTACATTTAGCCCTTATGATGATGGAAACTCTTTTTTTGCTGAAGACGGAAATAATGCTTACTATAATAAACTTGTTTTAAACTTAGATGATTCTGGATTCAGTGAATTAGAAGATGAAACCTCTTACTTACTGGAATGTATTAAAAACGGAAAAGTCTTATATAGAGGCAAGGTCCAGACTACGTCTAGAGACTTAACAAACTACTCAGCTAGTGAGACAAAATACACTCAGAAAGTAACTAATAATAACTATACAATACTAGAATAATGAATTTAGATTTAATCAATTTATCAGCTTACGAGATGCCACAAGCTATCGAAGATAAGCAAAAGGAATATGTAGCTTATGGTGAAGATAATAATTACTACGCTTTTTTAATACAGCAATATCTACAGTCAGCAACCAATAACGCTGCCATAAGGTCCATCAGTGATTTAATATACGGTAAAGGATTGGCTATAGAAGGCTCTAAGATCGACTCTAAGGAGGTCAAAGAACTTCGTAGTGTAATAGGGCATCGATGTCTAAAGAAGATCATTCTAGAGCGTAAAATGCTAGGTCAATCAGCTATGCAAGTTATATATAATAAAGCTGGAAACAATAGGAAGGTAGTTAAGATAAAGCATTTCCCAATTCACACTTTAAGACCAGAAAAAATGGACGCTGAAGGAGTGATTAATTGTTACTACTATCACCCAGATTGGCTAAATAAAAGACCTTCAGATAAACTAACTAAGATACCTACATTCGGAAACTCTAAGGAAGCTGTCGAATTAATGATAATAAAGCCTTATGTAAGTGGATACTCATATTTTAGCCCAGTAGGATACTCTGGAGCTTTACCTTATTGTGAGCTTGAAAATGAAATAGCTGACTACTTATTAAATGAAGCTAAAAACTCATTCTCTGGTACTAAGGTAATAAACTTTAATAACGGAGTGCCTAGTGCTGAGGAAAGAAATCAAATCACTAGAGACGTTAAAAGCAAACTAACTGGATCTAGAGGGCAAAAAGTAATTGTAGCATTTAATGAGTCAGCTGATAATCAAGCGACTGTTGAAGATATATCTTTGAACGATGCACCTTCGCACTATGAATATTTAGCTAATGAAGCGATGCACAAAATATTAGTAGGTCACAGAGTTACGTCTCCTATGTTATTAGGTATAAAAGACGGAGGAAATGGATTAGCTTCTAACTCAGATGAGATAATGGTGGCTTCACAGTTATTCAACTCTACAGTTGTTAGAACATTCCAGGATGAGATACTAGATTCTATTGAGGAAATCTTAGAGCTTAATGGTGAAGTACCAGAGCTTATTTTCGTGACTAGCCAACCTATAGAGTTCACTGATGAAGATCAAGAAGTAGAAGACTCTGAAGACAAAGACTCTAAGAAGGCTATTAAAGACGCTAAGAAAGATGAAGACGATGAAAATGATAAGGAAACTAATTTAAGCTCTCACAACCCTTTAAAAGAGGCTGTGAAGTATGCTATGGAGTTACATATAAACAATAGGGAGAATGTGTAGTGTTTCTGGATATGATGATATATTAATATACCTAAACGGTGTAGGTGAATCTGAGGACTTGGATCAGTGGGATTTAATAGATGCGTCTATTGATGACAATGAGACAGAGTCAGAGGACTTTGAGGCTATGCTTAATGACACTATGTCAGTGGCTTTGACAGCTACAGCTCCAGGAGACACTAGGAATAAGGACTCGGTCCAGGATAACAAGTTCGTAAAGGTTAGGTATTTATATGTTCAAGGGTCTAAGAGATTTGGATCTAGTAAAAGTAAAAAAATGCGTCCTTTCTGTAGGGCTATGGAATCAGCTAGAAAGGTATATCGCAAGGAAGATATATTAAAAATGCAAACTGACGGAGTTAATTCTCAATTAGGTCACAATAAACAAGCGTACTCACTTTGGCTGCACAAAGGCGGGGTTAACTGCCATCATAAATTCGAAAGAAGGATATATTTAAAAAGAACTAAAAATGACGGAAACCCTTACGCTGGTGGAGCTTTAACTGGAGTTAAGAGAGCTTCAATCAAAGAAGCTAGAAAGAAAGGTTTTAATACAAAAAGTAATAGATTTAAGAACAATAAAAGAGTAGCTGAAGCTCAGATTGATAGAGCTGACAAAGGACATCATCCTAGTTACGTTAAACCAAAAAAGAAATAATGAGTAAAGCACTATTTATAAGTAGAGATGATTTAGTTAGATATACACCAATATCTGGAAACTTAGATTTTGATAGAGTAGTTCAATATATTGAAATAGCTCAGGATATTCATATACACGAGCTATTGGGCTCTAGACTATATAATAAGCTACAAGCTGATGTTTTAGCTAATACTTTAACTGGGGACTATGAAATACTAGTTAAGCTTCATATTAAACCTATGTTAGCTCAATATAGTTTACTAGAGTTTTTACCTTTTAGCCAATTTAGCATTAACAACAAAGGAGTGTTTAAACATACAAGTGAGAACGCTGAGACGCTAACTAAGTCAGATATATCAATGATGACTGAAGCGACTAGAGATACGGCTCAGCACTATGCCACCAGAATGGTAGATTATTTATGTGCCTATCCTAGTTTATTTCCAGAGTATTTAACAAATAGTAAAGACGAATTAAATCCGATTAGATCTACTAATTTCGGAGGCTGGAATATATAATATTAAAACACCTTAAAAAATGGCTACATTAACTGGTACTCAGATTAAAAATACATACGACTCACTTTTAAAAATAGAAGATAATGACGGAATTTCTAGTTCTAGTAAGTTAATAACTGACGGACTAGGAAATGCCACACCTCTATCTATATCTACTAGTCAAGTTTCATCTAGTGTAGATATACAAGCTTCATCTTTCAGCACTCCAGGAGGACTAGCTACAGACGCTTTAATGGCTAACGGCACGACAGCGAGTTTCCCCTCTGGAAATCAAATACTAGATTGGACAGTAGCAATTCCTGGATCTGTAATACACAACTCTAATTTATCCAATTTATATAGTGGTTTTAGGGTATCTGAAGCATCGGTCGTAAAAGGAATCATAGGCAATGGAATGGTTCTTGATTTTAAGAACGGACTTAACACGAAAGCTCAAGTCATTGACGATATAATAAACTCTAATGCTATATCAGTTTCATTTGACGTTGAAAACACTAACTGGGATGATGCATACACTCACTCGCAATCAGCTCACGCTCCAATTAATGCTGAAGCTAACGTTCAAAGTGATTGGAACTCTACTAGTGGTGATTCTCTTATATTAAACAAACCAACTATACCGTCTGGAAATTCGATAATAGACTGGACATCTTCTCAAGGGGGTGGATCTGTTTTTATACACCCAGACAACTACACGTCTGGAGGTGCATCTCTATCTGGAGGAACGGATAATTATGTGCCTTTATGGAATGGGTCTACAGCTCTAGACAGCTCTGTAATAGCTCAGTCTGGATCAAAAATAGGCATAGGAGAATCTAGTCCTAGTGAAACTTTGGTGGTCAGAGAGGGAACTAGTGATAGCTCTATTAAAATACTATCTTATAATAATGCAACTGGAACTGAATCAGCTATTAATTTTGCATCCGTAGCATCTGGATCTAACTATGTAAAAGGAGGAATAGCTTTCAGGCGTAGTCTATCGGCTGGGCGTGGGGACATTCATTTCTTAAATGACAACAATACAGATAGTGGAGGCGTAAACACTACAGACGATACTAAAATGATTATAAAGAGTGACGGAGACGTAGGAATAGGAACTTCAGATCCAGACTCTAAATTACATATATACGCGAATAACGCTGACGCTCCAACAGTATTAACTATTGAAAACGGAGACACTGGTGTAGTGGCTGGTCAAGACTTATCTAAGATAGAGTTTTTGACTAGTGATGTATCGGCTCCTGGAGCTGGTGTAGCTGCAAGTATTAGAGCTGTATGTCAGAATGCAGGTAACATATTCGATTTAGCTTTCAATACTCAGACTGGACCTACAAGGACAGAGAGAATGAGATTAGACGGAGCTGGTAATTTAGGAATCGGCACTACAGACCCTAAGTCTAAACTTCAGGTCGTAGGGCTAAGCTCTTATTCTAATAATGCAGCTGCTATTTCTGGAGGACTCACTGTTGGAGCTTTTTACCATACAGCTGGAACTCTTAAAGTAGTTATTTAATGGTATTAAGCAATCAATTAAATTGTTTTTAAATAAAGCACTAATGAACCAAAAGGATAGAGAATCAATGAGTAATTTTAAAACGAAAGTCGATGACTTGAGGACTAAGCAAATAGATTTAGATCGTAAAGTGGACCTGATACTAAGAACTCTAGAAGATGATAAATACAGCTCATCTACTGGATTAATCACTGAAGTGAACGAACTTCGTGAGCAAATGCACAAGCTTATGTATATCAATCAATCTATAAAACGTATCTTTTGGTGGATAATGGGTATAGTAAGCTCTATACTAACTTTCTTACTAACTACATTTTTCAAAGAATGAGAACTATTAAAAAAATAATCCTTCATTGTTCAGCTACTCCAGAAAATAGAGACGTATCTACACAAACCATAAAAAAGTGGCATACAGATAAGGGCTGGAGTGACATTGGATATCATTACGTTATAGACTTAAACGGCAATGTAAACAAAGGGCGTCCAGTAGAGCGTCAAGGTGCTCACGTTAGAGGTTTTAATAAAGATTCTATTGGTGTCTGTTACGTTGGAGGTGTAGACGCTAACCTAAAGGCTAAAGATACACGTAACGAAGCACAGAGAGCGTCTCTAAGCTACTTTATCTGCTATTTGATGGATAAGTACCCAGGATCTACTTTGCACGGTCACAACGAATTCTCTAGTAAAGCGTGTCCTTCTTTTGATGTACAAACTGAATACAAAGATATAATAGAATACTATAAAAAATGAAGACTTTATTAATTTGCTTATTTTCAATGTTCTCACTAATTAACGTTAATGAGCATAAGTATTACGTATCACCTCAAATAGAGCCTTATGTGAATGAGTATTTCGAGTTATTAAGGAATAATGATATAACTGTTAAGCGTCAAAACTTTGTAGTGATGTTTAATTCTAAAATGCCACATCCTAGTATTGCTGGTTATGCCTGGGGTATGTTTAGAGATGATGTAGTTATAGTCAATATAAGTCCTAAAATATGGACCTTCTTAAATAAACAACAAAAACGATCGCTGATATTTCACGAATTAAGTCACGACTTATTTAACAGCTTACATACTGAGGACGTTTATATAATGAATCCAGAGTTGCATAGTAGGTCTGAAGCTTACTTTAACAATACAAAGAAGTCAGATAGAGAACTAATTAAATATATTAAAGATGGAATCTAAAAAAGAGAAAAAAACTAAAATAGGTAAATTCCTTCAATCTATTAACTTTGGTAAAGTAGCTGAAGTAGTAGGTAATGTAGTGAGTGGTAATTGGAAGGGTGCTATAGACGTTATATCCAACAAAGACAACGGAATGACTGACGCTGAAAGGGAGTTCGCATTAGCTGTAATGAAGCTAGATATGCAAGAGATGGAATCAGTTACTAAACGATGGGGCTCAGATATGACTTCAGACTCCTGGCTAAGTAAGAACGTGAGACCTATGGCTCTTATATTTCTAACCTTCTTTACTATGCTTCTAATATACCTAGACTTTTATGATGATACTATTCAAGTTCCTACGGAGTGGATTGAATTACTTAAATCTCTTTTACTAGGAGTGTATATAGCTTATTTCGGTTCGAGAGGCTTGGAAAAGTACAAATCTATTGGCGGTAATAACAAATAGCTTTAAAATGTGTTTTTAAATAAAGACATACATACAACTTAGAGACGTTAAAGTGCATTGGTTTTTAGTAGGGTTTTACCCAGTGCGCTGTCTCTTATTTTTCTACACTATGGCAAAGAAAAAAACACTAAAATACTGGAAGACCAAAATAGATAAACCATTTCATTCTTATATAAGACGTAGAGACGCTGATAATGACTCAGGTTATTGCCAATGTATCTCTTGTGATAAACCTATTCATTTTACTGAGTCAGATGCTGGGCACTTTATATCTAGAGGTAAGCTAGCTACTAGATGGGACGAAAGAAACGTAAACGCTCAGTGCCGAAAATGCAACAGATTTGAATACGGTCGACAATTTGAATATTCCTTAAAAATAGGAACTGAATTAGCTGAACAATTACTACAGGACTCTAGAGCCACCTTCAAGCTAATGGAACACGAGTATCAAGAAATCTTCGAAAAATACAGAGATCTAAATAATGGATTAGAGGACATACAAGACTTCTAAAAGTGGCACAGCGAAATCAAAAATCAGTGTGCCAAAAAAACGCTAAATTATACTGATTATCAGTTAGTTATGAAAACAAAAAAATCAACCCTATAGACTACGTCTTTTTAAGTAACTTTTTACACATTAACTTACTCTATTTATAACTTCTACCAATTACAACTTACTCTAAAGTAACTTTTTTATCTAGTAATTTCTTTTATTTGTAAAATAATACTAAATATATTTGTTTTATTCAATTATTATTCATACGTTTGTACTCAACGTAATATATAACACTATGAAAAATTTAGGTATTAATCAGTATAATAAGAGTTATTCTAAGACAGTTACTGTCAAAGATACTCGAATGCAAAACGAGCTAATAAGCTCTAAGAGTCCTTATAAGCTATCACTAAGCGAATATAGGTTCTTGAGTAGCATAAACTGTAAGGATGAGATAAGCTATAAGCAACGAGACTGGTTGAAGTTAATCTATAAAAAACTACAAAATGCTAAGTAAAAAAGAAATAATAAATAATGAGTTAGAGCTTCTAGAATTACCAGCTAGCAACTGGACTCACAACGAGTTTAAGCTACTAACTGACCTTAACAACCATAGGTATACATTTGATGGCTATGAGTATGTCTGGGAGTCTAATGTTTCAGGAAGCTGGTCTAGGCACTGTATTAATAACTTCAAGACTTTAAATAAGTTAAAACATTATAGGATGTTTAATATAAAACACTGGAATAAGGAGCTTGATGTTTTAAACAAGAAGGCTTCTAGAGACGATAGGAACGCTGCTAAGGTGTTTGAGAGAATAGTGGATAAGGAATTTAAAGCTGTCATAAAAATAGCTCAAAAGAAGCTTAAACCTATAAAGAAGGTTCAGTTAATTCTAGAGGTCAAATCTGAATTAGATAACGCGACTATATGTAAAGCATTAGGACTATCTAAAAGGACATTTTACAGATACATAGATAAAATAAATAAAATTAATTAAAAAAAAACTTGCACAGTAAATAAATTTTACATATATTTGCATATAATTAATAATCAAAACCTTAAACCAATGTTAACAAACGACCAATTAAATCAGAGAATGTCAGATAAGCTTGAAGCTAAGCTGTTTTACGCTCACAAAAACCTATCTGAGATAGAACTAATGCTCGAGGGCGTTATACCTACTAAAATGGATACCGACAGCCTTATGGGTATGCAAATCGCAGCTCTTAATGATATACAAGTTTATGAACGTATATTTGAACTGATAGAGTTATCTTATTAATCTAAACCTTAAATAAATAAATTATGATTTCAAAATTAGTAAAAATTCAAAACGAGCTTAAAGCTCCAAAATCTCAATTCAACTCCTTTGGTAAATACAGCTATAGAAATGCTGAAGATATTTTCGAGGCTGCTAAACCTATCTGTTTTAAGTACGGATTATTTTTAAGTATCTCGGATCAAGTCATTGAAGTAGGTGGACAACTATTTGTGGAGTCTCACGCTGCTATTACTGACGGAGACAAAACTATAGTAGTCAAAGCTCAGGCTGGATTAGATCTGAATCGCAAAGGAATGGATAAGGCTCAGAGTTCTGGAGCTTCTAGTTCTTACGCTCGTAAATACGCTCTAGGTGGATTATTTCTACTAGATGACACCAAAGACGCTGACGCAACTAATAAACACGGTAAAGGAGCTCCTGGAGCTTCTAAAGTAACAACTAGCAAAGCTGAGTTAAAGGAAAATACTGAAGCTTATATGAAAGTAGTTACTGCTTTAAAGTCTGGTAAATTTACAATAGAAGACGTAGAGGCTAAATACATAGTATCTAGTGACTTAAAATCTAAGTTAAAAAATAATTAAAAAAAAGTAACAAAAAACTTGCATAGTATATTTATTTTACATATATTTGCATAACGGCAATAATGCCACATTAAATAAACCTTAAAAATTAACATTATGAGTTCAATTATCACAATCGGATTAAACAAAGAAAAATTAACGTTCAACGACAAAGGATGGGCTAACATCACGGTCTTTGTAAATGATGAAACTAACACTTACGGTCAAAACGTATCGGCTTCAAATGAGCAATCTAAAGAGCAACGCGAAGCTAAAGAAGCTAAGACTTACGTAGGGAACGGACGCGTAGTCTGGACGTCAGACGGAGTTATTGCTGCAGCTGACAAAGTAGAACGTGAAGTAGTAGCCTCAGAGCAATCTACAGCTGGACGTGAGACTCCAGATTTACCATTCTAAAGTATGACTATTAAATAGGGGGTGTAAAAGCTCCCTATTATTTTTTAACAATAAACCCTAAGAAGATGATAACAAATATAGATAAAATAAAAGGACTGCTTTATGATGTAAAGTATGATAGAATAGAGCAGGGTAAAGGGTTGAATATTGACGAAGTAGATCAGTACTTAAGATATAAAAAAGGGGCTTTCAATATATGTATAGGACACGCCAATACTGGTAAAACTACAGTCATATTGTATTTGATGTTAGCTTACGCTATGAAACACGATTTAAAATGGCTAATATTCTCTAGTGAAAATAGCGAGCATAGTATTGCTAGAAAGCTACTTGAGTTTAAAACTGGACAGCCTATCCAAAAGATACCAGATGCAACTATTGAGACTGAGATGGAGTGGATTAATGATCACTTCAAGCTAATTCAAGCTGACAAACTATACTCAGCTAGGACCTTAATGGACGAAGCTAAACAGATCCTGGACGTGTGGAAATTTGACGGAATACTAGTAGATCCATATAACTCTCTAATTAAAGATCCAGCATTACTTAGGACTGTAGGAGGTCACGAGTACGACTACCAGATAGCTTCCGAGATGAGGTTATTTTGTAAAGAGAATAATGTGACTCTGTGGTTAAATGCTCACGCAGTAACTGAGGCTTTAAGACGTAAGCATCCCTCTGGGCACGAGTTTGAAGGGCTGCCAATGCCTCCGAGTATGGCGGACGTTGAAGGTGGAGGAAAGTGGGGGAATCGAGCTGACGATGTTATATCGGTCCACAGATACACTCAACACCCAGATCGCTGGATGGTATCTGACATTCACGTAACTAAGGTTAAGGAGACAGAGACTGGAGGAAGACCAACAGCAATGGATTCACCTATATCACTTAGAATGCAACCTGGCAATGTAGCTTTTACTGTAGCGGGTAAAGATATAATAGACCACTCAATAAGCACTGAATTAGAAACAACTTTAAAATTTTAACAATGAATGACACTAATAAAGCACTAACATTATTAGCTCAATATCACTCTGAGTTCATAAAAATGGCTAAGGCTATAGCTGGAAATAACCTAGAAGTAAGAAATTACGCTGAAGACTTCGTTCAGGAGGGTTATTTGAGGTTAGCTAGATATGATAATCTATTTGACAAAGTAGTAGTAAAAGATAAAGTATCTAAAGGATATATGTTTTTTGTACTAAGGTCAATAATCTTAAATGCTATTAAAAAGAAGTCTAATCTTAAATTTAGTCACTTAGGAGACCAATACGATTTTGAAGAAAAATTCAACTGGATAGATCACGGTATGGACAAAGATAAGCTAGGTACTGAAGCTATAGAGGCTAAAATGTACGAAGTCCTCAAAGCTAACGCTAAATGGTTTGACTATCAATTATTTGAGACATACCTGACTAGTGGGAAATCATTTCGATCTATCGCTGATGAGTCTGGCATAGGAATAAGAACTATTTACCTATCAATTAAGAAGTCTAAACTTATAATAGCTGAGAAGTTATTTGAAGACTATCAAGACTTTTTGAATGGAGATTACGATTTAATCTAAAATAAATCAAAAAAAGCTTGTGTAATCCAATAATTTGTTTTATATTTGCTACATATTAATAATAAACCTTTAAAAAAATGGAAAAATCAATTAATGTAAAAGTATTTGAATTGCACGATACTGGTGTTTCAGCTGGTAAAATAGCTCAGAAACTTAAAGTAAAAAAGACTA
>Ga0209632_10004941_pt1 | contig 11668 bp, 13 predicted proteins | sample COG_10_FD_184754 | JGI IMG/M metagenome (GOLD analysis project Ga0209632, IMG submission 184754) | Pelagic Microbial community sample from North Sea - COGITO 998_met_10 (SPAdes) (version 2) | ecosystem: Environmental > Aquatic > Marine > Neritic zone/Coastal water | place: Helgoland, sampling...
TTGAGAGTATTAAAAAACTAATTAATTAAGTTTTTTTTTAAGCTGGCCATCTAATTCATCTAAAAATTGATTGGTAGTTAAATACTTACTGGATGGACCAATCAAAATTGCTAAATCTTTTGTCATTAATCCATTCTCAACGCAGCTAATACAAACATTTTCTAATGTTTTGGAAAATTTAACCAATTCAATATTATTATCTAGTTTACCTCTATGAGCCAAACCTCTAGTCCAAGCAAATATTGATGCGATTGGGTTGGTAGAAGTTTCTTTACCTTGTTGATGCATTCTATAGTGCCTCGTTACTGTACCATGAGCAGCTTCAGCTTCCATTGTTTTTCCATCAGGAGTAAGCAGAACACTAGTCATTAATCCTAAAGATCCATATCCTTGCGCCATTGTATCAGACTGAACATCACCATCATAATTTTTACAAGCCCAAATATATTTGCCACTCCATTTCATTGCACATGCTACCATGTCATCGATTAGTCGGTGTTCATATGTAATTTTTAATTTTTCAAAATTATTTTTAAATTCTTTTTCAAAAATATCTTGAAAGATATCTTTAAAACGCCCATCATATTGTTTTAAAATTGTATTTTTTGTAGATAAATAGACAGGCCATTCCTTAATTAAACCGTAACCAAAACAAGATCTAGCAAAATCCTCAATTGATTTATCTAAATTGTACATTGATAAAGCTATTCCAGGCCCAGGAAAATTAAAAACCTCATATTTTATTTCATTACTACCATCTTCTGCTGTCCATTTTACTTCCATTTTTCCTTTTCCAGGAACTTTAAAGTCTGTTGCTCTATATTGATCGCCAAATGCATGTCTTCCAATAATCACAGGGTCAGTCCATGATGGAACTAATTTTGGGATATTTTTACAAACGATTGGTTCTCTAAAAACGGTTCCTCCAATAATGTTTCTTATAGTTCCATTAGGAGATCTCCACATTTTTTTTAAGTTAAATTCTTCTACTCTTGCTTCATCAGGAGTAATTGTTGCACATTTAATTCCGACACCAAACTTTTTAATTGCTGAAGCAGAATCAACTGTTATTTGATCATTAGTATTATCTCGGCTTTTCATGCCTAAATCATAATATTCAATGCCTAAATCTAGATATGGAAGAATAAGTTTATTCTTAATAAACTCCCATATTATTCTTGTCATTTCATCTCCATCGAGTTCAACAACAGGGTTTTTAACCGTAATTTTAGCCATATTTGAATAATGTATAAAAGTAATTGTAATTTAGTGTTTTATATACATATTAATAAAAAATTATCAAATATAAGCTTATGTTAGACAAAGTTTTTCCAAAAATACACTCTGAAGGTTATAAATTTTTAGCTATTGCTATTTTTATAACTATTTTTCTAAATTTTCTAAGCACTTTTTTTGGACTAATTGGGTTACTTTTATCAATCTGGGTTTATTATTTTTTTAGAGATCCTGAAAGAATTTCAATTAATGATGACAATTATTTAACAAGTCCTGCAGATGGTGAAGTATTAATGGTTCATCAGATAGATGGACCAAGAGAATTAGGTTTAGAAGATAAAAAATATACAAAGATTAGTATCTTTATGAATGTTTTTGATTGTCATGTTAACAGAATACCATGTGATGGCAAAATTTCAGAAATACTATACAAACCAGGAAAATTTTTAAATGCATCACTTGACAAAGCAAGCGAAGATAACGAAAGAAATTATTATAAAATAAACAGTATCCATGGTGAAGATATAATTGTTGTTCAGATTGCAGGCTTGGTTGCAAGAAGAATTGTTTGTGAGACGAGTAAAGACCAACAACTAAAACAAGGTGATAGAATAGGAATGATTAGATTTGGAAGTAGGGCTGATATTTATTTTGAAAATTACAAACCGCTTGTCAAGGTTGGACAAAAAACAATTGCAGGTGAAACTTTATTAGCAAAGAAATAAATTATGGAGAAACCAAAAAATAATTTTAAAATAGTTTCAGATAAACAAGCAAGAATGATATTACCTAATGCTATTACATTAGTTGGTGTTTGCATTGGCTTAAGTTCTATCAAATTCGCATTAGACGGAAGATTTGCGATTGCTGTAATAGGAATTTTATTTGCAGGTCTTATGGATGCCTTAGATGGAAGAATTGCAAGATTAATAAAAGGCACATCTAAGATGGGTAAAGAACTAGATTCTTTAGGCGATGTGATAAGTTTTGGTGTTGCACCCGCTCTCATAATGTATTTTTGGAACCTACAATATTTAGAAAAATTGGGTTGGTTTATTTGTTTAATGTATGTTGTTTGTGTTGCTTTGAGACTTGCAAGATTCAATGTTAATTCTGAAGAAGAGTCGTCATGGAAAGATAATTTTTTTGAAGGTGTACCATCTCCAGCAGGTGGAATTATTGTTTTAATGCCTTTGGTATTAAGCTTTAGTGGATTAGGTGAACTTTTTTTTAATGTCAACTATGATCTGATGGTACCTACAATATTTGTAATTGTTTCAATACTTTTAATAAGTACCATTCCTACATATTCATTTAAAAGAATAGTCATACCAAGAGCTATGACGAAATTTCTGCTATTTGGAATAGTTTTATTTTTTGGTGCATTATTAGTTTACACTTTTAAAATTTTAGCAATTAGTACTTTTTTATACCTATTTTTAATTCCAGTAAGTTATTTTCATTTCAGAAAAATAAAAAAGGATAGAAATATAACAACTGACAAAAACGAAAGTGATGATCTAGAAGATATTTTGTAAAATGAAAAAAAATGTAATTGTTTCATTGGCTGATGCAAATTATTTTGAATTACTTGATGAATTAATTGACTCAATTAAACAATTTGAAAAAAGCAAAGATGTAGCAATTTGTATTTTAGATGCTGGCTTAACCGACGAACAAAAAATCAAATTATCCAAAAAAGTAGATGAAATTAAATCAGCTGAATGGGATATTAAAGTTCCAGCAATTAAAGTTAAAGGTAAAGAATGGTTGAAAAGTCAAGTGTCACGAGCTTTTTTACCCAAATATTTTCCAAACTATGAAAAATATTTATGGATTGATTGCGATGCTTGGGTAAACGATTGGGAGTCAGTTGAATTATATTTTAAAGCTTGTGAAGATGGAAAATTAGGAATTACACAAACTCTTGGCCCTGGTTACAAAATAATGTCTAAAGTTAATTGGTTATTTGGAAAAATTGCAATTATTAAATCTCAAAATTTCAAACATGCCGTAAAGTCAAAAATAGGATTATCTAAAGCAAGAAAATTAGCTTTTGCACCCCACATAAATATAGGTGTTTTTTCTTTAGAAAAAGACTCACCAGGGTGGTGTTCTTGGCAAAAAAATCTAGAACAAACTCTAAAATCAGGAAATATTTTTGGTTCAGAAGGATTAGCTATTAACATGTCTGTTTATATAGATGATCTTGAAACTGAATTTTTACCATTAAATTGTAACTGGATTGCAAGTAATTTATTGCCAAAATTTGATGAAAATCAAAATACATTTGTTGAACCTTACTTGCCCAATTATAAAATAGGAATAATGCATTTAGCAGCTGGTATTTGGGATAAAGAAAAAGATATGAGATTAAATAAAGAAGTAAAAATTAAGATTGAGTCTAAACAAAAAAATATTTTATCCAAAAGTTTAAGGTTTGGTTTGTAATTGAAAAAAAATAAGGTTTCGAAAAATTGGATAAATAAGCAAAGAAGAGATATTTATGTGAGAAAATCTCAAATAGATGGTTACCGAGCAAGATCTGCTTATAAATTAATAGAAATCAACGAAAAATTTAAAATATTTAAAAATGGGATGTCCATAATTGATTTAGGAGCATCTCCAGGAAGTTGGTCACAATATATCGCAAGATCAGTTAAGAGTGGTCGACTTGTGTCAATCGATATAAAAAAAATGGAAACAATTGACAACATAATTCAAATTAAAGGTGATTTTACAGATTTAGATTTCCAAAAAAAGATTAAAGGTTACTTTAAATCAAAAGTTGATGTCATAGTTTCAGACATGGCTGTAAATACAACGGGGATAAAGGATATAGATGCCATTTATACAGGTGAACTAGCAATGGAAGCAATGAGTTTTTCAAAAAATATGTTATTTGAAGAGGGAAGTTTTATATCTAAAATTTTTTTAGGCTCATCATTTAATGAAATAGTTGCATTGGCTAAAAAAATTTTTAGAGAAGTTAAGATATATAAACCTAAATCAAGCAGAAAAGAGTCTAAAGAAAGCTTTATTATTTGTAAAAAGTTAAGATAGAGACTTTAATTTTATAAAGAATCATATATAAATCGTTATGGATCCTATTAAAGAAGCCCTTACCTTTGACGACGTGACAATGTCACCAAAATATTCAGAAATACTACCTTCTGAAGTGGACACAAGTATAAAATTGTCACCTAATTTATCATTAAAGATTCCTTTATTATCTTCTGCCATGGATACTATAACTGAAAGTAAAATGGCAATAGCTTTAGCTAAAGCAGGAGGTATAGGAGTTATACATAGAAACTTAGATATAAAAAAACAAATTGAAGAAATAAAGAAAGTTAAAAAACTGAATTTATTAGTCGGAGCTGCTGTTGGAGCTGGACCCATGGAAATTAAAAGAGCAGCTGCGATTTTAAAAGAAAAAATAGATTTAATTGTTGTTGATACAGCTCATGGCCATAGTAAAAAAGTTGCAGATACTATAAAAATGATAAAAAAAATAAAAACTAAAAAAACCACATTATGCGCTGGGAATATAGCGACTGCTGAGGCAGCAAAATTTTTGATAAAATTGGGCGTGGATATAATTAAAGTTGGAATTGGACCAGGATCGATTTGCACTACCAGGTTGGTAGCAGGTATTGGAGTACCTCAATTAAGTGCAATAATTGAAGTTAAAAAAGGTATAAAAAAAAATAAAGTTAAAATTATTTCGGATGGAGGTATCAAGTATTCTGGAGATATAGCAAAAGCCTTATCTGCTGGAGCTGATGCGGTGATGATTGGTTCTTTATTTGCTGGCAGCGATGAGACACCTGGTAAATTGATAAAAAAAAATGGAAAATTTTTTAAAAGTTTTAGAGGCATGGGTTCGGTTGGAGCAATGAATAAAGGATCTGCTGATAGGTATTTTCAAAAAAAACAAAAAGATAGATCTAAATATGTACCTGAGGGTGTTGAAGGTTTTGCAAAATACAAAGGCGCTGTTAAAAATATAATTTATAAGTTAATAGGTGGATTAAAGTCATCAATGGGTTATCTTGGGGCAAAAAAAATACCTTATCTCAAAATTAAACCTAATTTTGTAAAAATAACTAAAGCGGGTTTCTACGAAAGTATGGTTCATAATGTTGATGAAGTAAAAAATGAAAATAAATATTAATGATAAATAAAACAAAAGTAATTTTTTTTTTCTTAATACTTATAAATATTAATAATTATACATTAGCTGAAAATAATTTTTTCGAAGAGGGAAAAAAAATGTATAATAAAAAAAAATATGAAGAGTCAAAATTTTTATTTCAGAGAAGTATAGTTTTTGATCCTAAAAATCAAAATTCCTATTTATACTTAGCTAAAATTTATAAATTTCAAAAAAATAGCAATGAAGAACAAAAAAATATTAACACAGTTCTTTTATTGAATCCTAAAAATGAAGAAGCAAATTATATGTTGATGGAAATAGAACTCAAGAAATCTGATTACTTAAAAGTTAGAGAGTTAATAAAACTTTTTCCAAAAATTTGCAATAATTTGTGTGGTAAAGAAAAGACAATTTTAGACTCATTAAAAAAATTGGAACCAAAAAATGAGTCTTGATAATAATTTAAGTAAAATACTTATAATAGATTTTGGCTCTCAGTTTACCCAATTAATTGCAAGGAGAATAAGAGAACTTGGCGTGTTTTCAGAAATAGTTAGTCATAAAAAAATTAATAAAAAATTAATTAAAAAACAAAATATAAAAGGATTAATTTTATCTGGTGGGCCCTTAAACGTATATGAAAAAGATAAATTTAATTTTGATAAAAACCTATTAAAAATCGGAATACCAATATTAGGAATATGTTTTGGCCACCAAATTTTGTCAAAAACTTTAGGTGGTAAAGTTAAAAAAAGTAATCATAGAGAGTTTGGATTAGCTGAAATAAAAAAAGTTTCAAATAGCCAGTTAACAAAAAATTTTTTTAATAATAAGAATAAAAATAATGTGTGGATGAGTCATGCAGACCAAGTGTCTAAAATGCCAATAAATTTTAAAATTATTGCTTCTAGTAAAAATTCTAAATTAACTATAATCGAAAATGTTAAAGAAAAATATTATGGTGTGCAATTTCACCCAGAAGTGACTCATACTAATAAAGGTAAAATACTATTACGAAATTTTTTATTTTTCATATGTAAGGTCAAAAAAAACTGGTCATCTAAAGATCAAAAGTTAAAACTTATTAATCAAATTAAAGAACAAGTTGGTAATAATAAAGTTATATGTGGTTTGTCTGGAGGTGTTGATAGCAGTGTAGTTGCTCAATTGATAAGCAAAGCTATTGGAAAAAATTTAACCTGTATATTTGTGAACAATGGTCTTCTTAGAAAAAATGAAGAAGCTCAGGTTGTTAAAACTTTTAAAAAAAAATTAAAGATTAACTTGGTATATGTAAACGCTGAAAAAGAGTTTATAAAGAAATTAAAAAATGTTTCTGATCCTGAAAAAAAAAGAAAAATAATAGGTAACTTATTTATAAAAATTTTTGAAAGATATGCAAAAAAAATTAAAAATGTAAAATTTTTAGCACAAGGTACTCTTTATCCTGATTTAATTGAAAGCAAATCTGTTACTGGGAGTCAAACATCTAAGATTAAATCACATCATAATGTTGGAGGTCTTCCAAAAAAAATGAAACTTAAATTAGTTGAACCTCTTAAATTTTTATTTAAAGATGAAGTAAGAAAATTAGGCCTAGAATTAAACCTTTCAAAAGATATTATTTCGAGACATCCATTTCCGGGACCTGGATTAGCTATAAGAATGCCTGGCAATATAACAATTCACAAGCTAAAAATTTTAAAAGAGGCAGATTACTATTTTATAAATGAATTAAAAAAATCACACTTATACGATAAAATTTGGCAAGCTTATGCCGCTTTGTTACCAGTAAAAACTGTTGGCGTAATGGGCGATAATAGAACTTACGAATATATTTGTTTGTTAAGAGCAATTACTTCTGAGGATGGAATGACAGCTGATTTTTTTAACTTTTCAAAAGAATTTATGCAATCAGTTTCAAATCAAATCATAAATAATATAAGAGGAATAAATAGAGTAGTTTACGATGTCACCTCAAAGCCACCAAGTACTATTGAATTAGAATAATAACTCTCTATAAATAGTAATATGTTTAGTAAAAAGATAACAAATTTTATAAAAAAAAAAAATAAATCAAAAATAGTTACCTTAACTGCGTATTCACAAAATATTGCTTCTCTAATAGATAAACATTGTGATCTAGTTTTAGTTGGCGATTCTTTAGGTTCAGTTTTATACAACTTTACCTCAACAAAAAAAGTCACATTGGATATGATGATACAACATTCAAAAAGTGTAAGAATGGGTGTTAAAAAAAGTCTATTAGTTGTTGATATGCCATTTAATACCTACAGAAATTCTAAAGAAGCACTTAAAAATGCTAAAAAAATTATGTCAAAAACTAAGTGTGATGCTGTAAAACTAGAAGGTGGAAAAAAAGTTATTCAAATAATAAAAACCCTAGTAAAAAATGATGTTCCTGTCATGGGACATTTGGGTTTACTACCTCAAACTGCAAAAAATTTTAAATTTAAAGGAAAAAATAAAATTGAACGAACTAGAATTCTAAACGAGGCAAAACTCTTAGAAACTGCTGGAGTTTTTTCAATTGTATTAGAATGTGTAGAAAACACTTTAGCAAAATCTATAACTCAAAAAATTAAAATACCCACAATTGGTATTGGCGCATCTTCACATTGTGATGGCCAGGTTTTAGTTACAGATGATCTTATTGGTCTTAATCCTATAAATGTTAGGTTTGTAAAAAAATATTTGAATTTAAGAAAAATTATAGAAGGTGCAATTATTAATTATAAAAAAGATGTTGAAAATTTAAAATTTCCTAAAAAAAAACATTATTATTAATTAAAAGTATTTTTTAAATTCTTGATTGATATTTAAAATTTCAAGGTCTACTAATCCACCTATTATTAATTGAATTGCGACAATTAAAATAAAGCCTAAACCAATATAGGCAATCCATAGATGTTTTTGTATATAGTTTGCAAGGTATGTTGCTAGAGCTCCAGTTAAAATAACTGATAAAACAAGTCCAAAAATCATAAATTCAAAATAACCTTTTGCAGCTCCAACTACGCCAATCACATTGTCAAAACTTATTGTGATATCTGCAAATAAGACCTTGTAAACACTTTGAATATAAGAAGGTTCTTTAGATTTTTTAGTTTGAGTTTTAATTTTTTTGACTTCAAGTAAATCTTTTCTTAAATCATTAACTATCCAAATTAATAATAATCCACCTAAAATTTTAATAAAATAAAATTCGAATAAATATGTAGCAAAAATTGCAAAAATAATTTTAAAAATTAAAGCACCAGCTACTCCCCATAAAATTATTTGCTTTCTATTTTTAGGAACAAAGTTTGAGGCAATTAAACCTATTATAACTGCATTGTCTGCAGCTAAAATTATATCAATAAAAATAATTTGACTTAAAATAATGGATTGCTCTATCAAGATGATTGTATGATATTACAAATTATTCAAAATTCAATTAAAAGAATAAAATGTGACAATTTTAACTGTTTAGCTTACTGAAATAAGATAAATTAACAATCAAGAGTATTAATTTTTTCCCAATCAGTAATAGAGCTTTTTTTATCAAAATTTTCATTTCTATAAAAATCTTCAATTTCCATATTTTTTAACTTTATATAGCTATTGATAACCTCTTCACCAAAGGCTTCTTTGAGTTCTCTACTATCTTTTAAAAACTCTAAAGCATCTTCTATTTCATCAGGTAATTTTTTTAATTTTGGGTAATTCTTGAAATCTTCATACATGTTACATGAGAGTGGTTCTCCAGGATCAATTTTATTATTCAAACCATGAAGACCAGCTGCAATAACACCTGCTTGAAGCAAATAAGGATTTGAGGAGCCATCCATCAGTCTTAGTTCAAATCTCCCTGCATCTGGAACTCTAATCATATGAGTTCGGTTGTTACCCGTATAAGAAATGCTACTTGGAGACCAAGAAGCGCCAGATTTAGTTGGTGGTGCATTAATTCTTCTATAACTATTCACTGTAGGATTAAAAAAAGCTGAAAGAGGTTGTGCTAAAGACATTACACCACCTAAAAAATTATAAGCAAGCCTTGTTAGGCCCAGTCTATCTCCACTGTCTAAAAATTTATTAACTTTATTATTCCAAAGTGAAATATGTGCATGACATCCATTACCAGTTAGATTAGCAAAAGGCTTTGGCATAAATGTTGCCCTGAGCCCATGTTTCTCTGCTAAAGATTTTACCATAAATTTGAAAAAAACATGTCTATCAGCTGTAACTAAACAGTCATCATAATCCCAATTCATTTCAAATTGTCCATTAGCATCTTCATGATCATTTTGATAAGGACGCCAACCCATTTTAATCATGCTATCACAAATTTCTTTAATTAAATCATATCTACGCATTAGAGCAGATTGGTCATAACAAGGCTTTGATTGAGTATCTTTTGGGTCAGCAATGCTTGATCCATCTTGTGAAATTAAAAAGTATTCACATTCCACACCAGATTTCATTTGGAAATTTTTTTTACCTAATTTTTTTATCTGTTCCTTAAGCATAACTCGAGGAGATGCTTTTACTGGCTTACCCCCCATCCATAAATCAGATGCTAACCAGCCTACTTCCTTATTCCAAGGCAATTGGATTAAACTATCAGGATCAGGAATTGCAAACATATCAGTATCTGCGGGAGTCATATCCAACCATGTTGCAAACCCAGCAAACCCAGCTCCATTTTTTTGCATTTCATCAATTGCTTCGGCTGGAACTAATTTTGATCTTAAAACACCAAATAAGTCTACAAAACTAATCAAAAAATATTTAATTTTTTTTACTTTAGCTATTTTTGATAAATTCTTTGTCATTTATTTTAAAAAAGAAAATATAGTTTCTTTATAATAAATTAAATTAACACAAATTATTATAATTATCGCAGCAATGACTCCATACTTAGCTTTTGGAAAAACTACTCCAATCATTTTACTAGGTCTTTGTTCTTCATTATTATTTTCAGTCATTGTAAAAATTTTATAAAAAAAAGGCGCTACAATCAAGTAGCGCCTAAATTTTATTTTAAATTACCAGTCGGTAATATTGCTTTTATGATCATTAGCACCATGTCTTTTTCTAGCTAATCTTGAAAGTTTTTCACTTTCAGATTTAGCAGTCAAAACATGCCAGCCAATCCATAAAACTATACCAATCATAACTAGTAAAGTTTCACTAGATCCAGCTCCCGGATAAACTGCTCCGACAACTTCTTTAGCACTTAAATGATCTATCCAGTTTGTAACTGTAGCCATATATTTTCTCCTTTACCTAGTTGAAGAGGCGACTGCTTTTTCAGCATCTCTATCGTCCTCCATCATTTCATAGTCAAGTCCAGCTATTTCAACTTCACGAGGGATTCTTAATTTACCCATTGCGCTAAGTATCTTAGCTATAACGTAACCTGGTATTAGTCCAAGAACTACGAACATTATTATTGCTCCTAAGAATTGTCCTAATGGGTTGATTGATGCATAAGTTGTTCCATCCCACATAGCACCAACACTGTAACCAGATGAAGGATAACCATTTAAGACAAAACCACATATAATTAAACCAACAACACCAGCATAACCATGTACTGCAACTGCTCCAACTGCATCATCAATTTTGAACTTACGCTCAACCCAGTAATGTAGTTTGTATGCAATCACAACACCGATCATACCAATGATCATTGCTTGAATTGGATGATATAAATCATTTCCAGCTGAAGCACAGATGACACCTGCTAGTCCACTTGAGTACGTCCAGAAAGGATCACCTTTAGCAATCCAATAACCAGCTAATAATCCACCTGATAATGACATCAGGAAGTTAAAAGTAATACCACTAAGTGTAGTAGGGGTTACATATATGTTTGTAGCTGTCCAATAAGTTACTCCTTCCATCCCATATTCGGGTCCAAGGTCAAAGATTGGTATATTACATGCTGCATAAAATCCCCAGAATCCAGTATAAATTAAAAATAATCCAACTGTAACTAGCCAAGGATTTCTTGGTCCTATGTTTCTTGGTTCACCACTTGATGAGAATTTTCCAATTCTTGGTCCTAAAACCACTAGAACACCTAAAGCAAATCCACCTGCAATTGCGTGAATTACTCCTGACGCATAAGCATCATGGTATCCTAAAATTTTAAGCATCCATCCATCAAAGTGCCATCCCCAAGCAGCATCAATTGTCCAAAATACAGATCCAATTGCAATTGCTAAAATTCCAAATGCAAAAGTTGTAATTCTTTCAATGATT
>Ga0209632_10004942_pt1 | contig 11666 bp, 8 predicted proteins | sample COG_10_FD_184754 | JGI IMG/M metagenome (GOLD analysis project Ga0209632, IMG submission 184754) | Pelagic Microbial community sample from North Sea - COGITO 998_met_10 (SPAdes) (version 2) | ecosystem: Environmental > Aquatic > Marine > Neritic zone/Coastal water | place: Helgoland, sampling...
TAAGTACAAGCAATTCATAAATAAAAAATGGAGCCAAATAGATTAGCTCCCTTTTTTATTGAATAAGTTTTTAAGATTAACAGATCGTTTTAGAGCACTTCAAACAAGCCCGCAGCACCCATTCCTCCCCCAACACACATGGTAGACACCACATACTTGGCTCCTCTTCTTTTTCCTTCAATGAGTGCGTGAGCAACCATACGAGATCCGGACATTCCATAAGGATGCCCAATCGAAATAGCGCCTCCGTTTACATTTAATAATTCATTTGGAATACCTAAATGTTCTTGACAATATAAGACTTGAACAGCAAAAGCCTCGTTCAATTCCCACAAGCCAATATCAGACATTTTTAAGCCGTGTTGTTTTAATAATTTTGGAACAGCATAAATTGGCCCAATTCCCATTTCATCGGGCTCGCAACCGGCAACTGCCATTCCTCTGTAAATCCCTAAAGGGGTTACAGCATGTTTAGCAGCAGTTGCTGCTTCCATCAAAACACAGGCAGAAGCTCCATCCGACAATTGACTTGCATTCCCAGCAGTAATAGAACCGTTTTCTATCACAGGGTTCAAACCAGAAAGCCCTTCGATTACCGTACTCGGTCTGTTTCCTTGATCTTTATTTAAAGTTATGTCTTGAAAGCTGATTTCTTTTGTTTCACGATCCATCACACCCATAGAAGTAGTCGTCTCAATGATTTCATCAGCAAACCTACCAGCCTCTTGTGCGGCAGCAGTACGTTGCTGACTTTGAAGTGCGTAGATGTCTTGTGCTTCTCTACTAATGTTGTATCGTTTTGCAACAACCTCAGCAGTTTGTAGCATGGGCATATAAATGTTGGGTTGTTTGGCAACTAAAGCCTTGTCAACCATTCGGCTGACATTCATTTTTTCGTTTTGAACCAAACTAATGGATTCAATTCCACCGCCAATTGTAATTTCCATACCATCACAAACAATCTGTTTGGCAGCTGTCGCTATAGCCATCATTCCAGAAGAACACTGACGATCGATACTCATTCCACTCACCGTAGTTGGAAGTCCAGCTGCCATTGCAGATAACCGACCAATATTACCACCGGTAGTCCCTTGTTGTAAGGCTGCACCCATAATGACATCATCAATCTGATCTTTGGAGGCTCCAGATCGAGCAACAGCAGCTTCGATTGCCAGTGCCGCTAATGTGGGTGCGTTGGTGTTGTTGTAGGCTCCTCTGTAGGCCTTCCCTATTGGGGTTCGTGCAGTCGACACTATTAAAGCTTCTCTCATTATAACTTCTTTATTTTGATTAAATTACGTTTATGGATTTTTAACAAAGACAAAATCGTCTTAAAAAATCTGTGTTTTTCTATAAAACTCTCTTTTAAATTCCATCACCACTTTAACAAAAAGTGAACTCAAACACAAATTAATTATGAATAATGACACTCAATATGCTAATTTATGTTATTTTTCATAATATTTATGAATTAATTTAATGTGTCAGTTCAAAACAAAACATATCCTAAAACGAGAAATCTATTTCTAGTTTTGAAAAATCCCCACTGTCTTTACTAAAACAGCTCAACTAAAATTACTTTTCTTTTAGACATCAGCAAGAAGAGGCTTAGGGTAAAAAATAATTTAAAAAAAACAGCTTAGGTATGAATACAGCAGAAACATTTGATTTTAAATTTTATGAGTGGGAAGAAAAATTTCGCGACAAACCTTTTTTAAAACAACCCTTTGGTGATACCTGGGAAGTATATACTTGGGGAGAAGTAGGACAATACGCACGAAGATTAGCCACTGGTTTACGCTCTTTGGGGCTTCGAGAAAACGCTCACATTGGTTTAATTTCAAAAAACTGTAGGGAATGGATCATTGCCGATTTGGCTATTGTAATGGCTGGATACATCAGTGTTCCGTTTTTTCCAAACCTGACTTCTAAAGAAATCAACAAGCTGCTAACCTTTGGTGATGTTGACCTGCTTTTCGCTGGAAAAGTAGAAGACTGGGAAGAGCAAAAAGCAGGAGTTCCCGAGGGAATGCCCGTCATCTCTTTTCCAACCTATAAAGGTTGCTCTGATATTACAGAAGGACACCAATGGTTTGATTTCATCAATCAGCATGAGCCGCTACAAGAACCACACAAACCTAAGTTAAGTGATATCTGGACCATCATTTTTACCTCAGGAACTACTGGGAATCCAAAGGGTGTAGTGCTCGATTATTTAGCCAACCAAAGTACTGCTAAACTAGCCTTAGACAACAATGCGCTTAAAATAGATTTCAACGGAAACAACACCTTCTTTTCCTATTTACCACTAAACCATATTGCAGAGCGGGTGGTTGTTGAATATGTTGCATTTCGTTTTGGAGGAACCTTATCTTTTGCTGAAAATCTGGATACTTTTGCTAAAAATCTTCAGGATACACAGCCAACAGTTTTCTTTGCTGTACCTCGTATTTGGACGAAATTTCAAATGGGGATTTTATCAAAAATTCCACAAGAAAAACTCACGAAACTTCTCAAGATACCCGTTTTATCTTGGGTATTGAAGCGTAAGTTTAAAAAAGCCCTGGGACTGGGCAAAGCGCGATCCATTGTTTCGGGTGCAGCCCCGCTTCAAGAAACACAACGCACTTGGTTTCGAAAAATTGGAGTTCCGATCACCAATGGATACGGCATGACTGAAAACTGTGCTATAACAACTCATTTAGGCGACGGGATCATCAACAAGCCGGGTTCTGTTGGACTTGCACAACCGGGTGTAACATTAAAAATTGATTCAGAAAGCTCGGAGATTTTAATGCGTGGTCCTTATGTGATGAAAGAATACTACAAACAACCTGAATTGACTGCTGAAGTGATCAAAGAAGGATGGTTGCATACAGGAGATCAGGGGCATATAGATGCCGAAGGGTTTTTGTTTATCACGGGGCGCGTAAAAGATATTTTTAAAACATCTAAAGGAAAATACATTGAACCTTTGGTGCTTGAAGGTTTTTTTGGCGACGTTTTGGAATTTGAACAAATATGCATTGCCGGCTTAGGATTGCCACAACCCATATGCCTTGGAGTATTATCTGAGATTGGTTTGGCAAAACCTAAGGATGAGCTTCAACAGTATTTTAGCGACTACTTGGAGAAAGTGAATGCACAGCTGCCTGGGTATAAAAAAATATCAACGCTTATTCTTGTAAAAGATCCGTGGACCGTTGAAAACGGATTGATGACTCCAACTCTGAAAATTAAACGTAATAAAATAGATAAAATGTACGAGGGGAGTTACGTAAATTGGCATCAAGATGAAGCTACTGTAATTTTCGAAAACTGAAAATAAGTCCTATAAAACCATGCTGAATATCGAAAATTAAGCTCGTTTAATATTGTTCTTTCCTGCAAAAAAGCTTTTAAAATGTCTCTTAAACATAAAATCTTATTATCTTTCAGGTATGGGATATTATTTCCCTGCTAATGCTTGACCCCCTTATCTCGCCAATTTCTTAATTCCACCCATGACTCTGTTAACCAGTAATAATTTTAAACAACCAATTATGAAAAAAAACAAATTAACAACTGCACTTACGGTTCTTGGGCTGTTTTGCATTAATCTGCTTCTCGCACAAACCACCGTTAGTGGTTCTGTAAGTGATGCAGATACAAATGAACCCATACCAGGGGTGAATTTAATCGTTCAAGGAACTTCCGATGGAACCAATTCAGATTTCGACGGAAACTTCAGTTTCAGTTCAAATCAAGCACTCCCTTTTACTGTTGAAATTAGTTCAATCGGTTTTGCATCTCAATCTGTAGAAGTAACTTCTGCTGATCAAGTATTATCTATTGCTTTAAGCCCTGGAGAAAACTTGGATGAAATTGTTGTTTCGGCATCAAGAAAACCACAGAAAGTGCAAGATGCACCGGCTTCGGTTTCGATTATAACAGCACAGGACATAAAAAATTCTGCAGATCCTGTTGATCCTATTCGTACTTTGGTTAACATACCCGGAGTTCAGATACAACAACAATCTGCCAACACACTTAATATTGAGATGAGAGCAGGTTCAGGAGTATTTGGAACTTCTGCATTTCCAATGTTAGATTACCGTTACTTAGTAACTCCTTCAGCTGGTCAGTTCTTGTCGTTTCAAACGGGTTTATCGAATATCGATATTGCTAAAGTTGAAGTTGTACGTGGAGCTGCCTCCGCTTTATACGGACCGGGTGTAACATCTGGAGTTGTGCATTTTATGTCAAAAAACCCTATCGACTATCCAGGAACAACCATTGAATTGGTAGCAGGTACTTTAAATACGTTGGGTGCAAACATTCGTCACGCCTATGCAAACAAAAGCAAGACTTTAGGTTTTAAAGTAAATGCCCGTATAACACAAGGAGATGATTTCGAAATTGATCCAAATGACACCGCTTTTATTGCAACAAACAGAAACTCTATTTATCAGCCTAATTTAGTAAATGGTCGAGTAGACCCTAGTCAACAAGGTACTTTACTTTTAGGTCCATCTGATTTAGATGATAATAACAACGGTATTCCTTTAGCAACTAAATATAAAAACGTTTCGGCAAATGCTCATTTAGAGCTTAGACCAAATGATAATACCAGTGCGTTTCTTTCTGCGGGTGTAGCAAAAGGTGGTGGTTTATTCTTTAACTCTCAAGGAGCTGGATACGCAAACGGAACCGACTACTGGACTCAAGCACGTGTTCAATCAGGTGGTTTCTTTGGTCAGTTATCGTATAACTATAACGATGGTGGGACAGCTTCTGAGCCTACTTTTCTTTATGCTTCTGGATTCAGACAAGTTGCTAAACGTTCTGCTTTAGAATTACAGTTACAATATAACTTTGATGTACCAAGTTTCCTTAATACTAACTTTACTGTTGGGATGGACTATCGTGATATCATGTCTGATTCAGAAGGTACTTTGTATGGTGAGAATGATGCAAATGATGCCTACAGAATCACTGGTGTATACTTACAAGGAACCACTCCATTGAGTGAGAAGTTGGAACTTACTTATGCTGGTCGTTATGACAAATTCAACTTCATCGATGAGGGAGCTTTTGCTCCTCGAGTTGCTTTAGTTTATAAAGCTGCACCAAAGCATACGTTTAGATTATCGTATAATATTGCAACTTCTGGACCTAGTGCCCTGCAGCAGTATATCGATTTCCCGGTTCTAATCCAAGCTCCTGGAGTTCTTGATGTTTGGTTATCTGGTCAAGTTAGTCCACAAGGTTTCGATGGTAATCCAACCATTGAAATTGCAGCAACAGGTAATGGGATAGCCGCTTTATCTGGAAACGCTCCGGGTGATAGTTATCAACTTCCTGCAGGAAGTAATAGTGTATCATTACTTGTTCCATACCTACAAGCTTTAAACGCAGTTATAGCAGGGTCGCCAGCGTCAGCACAGCCCTTACTTGCAGCAGCTTTAGGACCTACCAGCGCTTTTGCTCAGGGCTTAATAGCACCTCAAAATGTAGCTCTTTCACCAGGATTTAACGCTTTCAATGGACAACCACTTGAGGCTGTCGATACGGGAGTTTCGCAAATCGGAACCCTTTCTTCTTGGGAAGTTGGCTACAATGGTTTGATCGGTGATCGCCTAAAAGTAGGTTTGGACTTATATTCATATGAGGTTAAAGGATTTACTCAATTCACTGCAATCGGACCTATTCATGCCCTGGTTAACCAGGTAGGTGGAACAACAATGGGATCTTTTATTCAAAATGCAGTTAGTGCTGCTTTGACTCCTGCTGTCGGTCCTGCTCTTGCAGGTCAAGTTGCTGGAGGATTCAAATTCGCTTTAGATGACCCAACTTCTCCCTTAACAGCTTTATATCCAGCTTACGGAGTAGTTGAATCTAACCGTGTTCCTGATGGTGATGGGATTAGTCATATTTCTGCGGGATATCGAAGATATGATGATGCCGTTAGAAGTCATTTTGGAGCTGATTTAGCTCTAGAATACTTCGTTAATGATCGTATGTCTATTTGGGGGAATTCTTCTTGGTTAAGTCAAAATGAATGGCTACCAGGGGAATCAGATGATGATGATTTACCATTTCCATCTTACCTTAATGCACCAATATTCAAATACAGATTGGGTCTTAAATATGCTCAAGAGCTAGGGTATCGTTTCAGTGTATCATTCCAACACGATGATAGCTTTATGTCTGATCAAGGATTGTTTGGTGGTATGACTGATGAGAAAAATCTTGTAGACACTAACATTGGTTACGACTTTGGAAATGGTTTGGGATTAGACTTATCAGCTACCAACTTATTTGACCAAAAATACAGTGCATTCCCTAGTATGCCTGTTATCAGAAGAAGAGTGATTTTAAAAGCTACTTATAGTTTCTAAAACACATATGACACAATACATTAAAAAAGCATTCATTACTGGTGCTGCCAAAGGATTAGGAAGAGCAACAGCCGTTGCTCTTTCAACCTCTGGTTACAAAACTATTTTGACCGATATGGATCCAGTTGAATTAGCTGAGACCCAAAAAATTATAGAAGATGCAGGTGGGAGTGCTGTAAGCTATCTCCTGGATGTATCCGATAAAAAACAAATCGAGTCTGTCTTAATGCAAGCCATTAAAGACGAAAAAAAAATTGATGCTTTCGTTAATAACGCTGGAATAGGTGGCAAAATGGCACCCTTCCACGAAATGAAGGACGAAGATTGGGATAAGGTAATTGCCGTGAACTTAAGTAGTGTTTTTTACTGCCTGAAATTTCAATTAAAAATATTGCTGGAACAAGGTGGAGGAAATATTGTAAATGTTGCCTCTCTTGCTGGTAAAAAAGGAGTTACTCTGGGAAGTCACTACGCTGCTTCAAAGCATGGTGTAATTGGGCTGACCAAATCTGCTGCTGTAGAATATGGCGCACGTAACATACGGGTAAATGCGATCTGTCCCTCTTTTGTAGAAACCGATATCATAAGTACAATTCCCGATCCTGTTTTAGAATTTGTAGCAAACTACAGAGTCCCCCTAAAAAGATTAGGAAGGCCTGAAGAAGTTGCCAATGCAATTAAGTTTATGCTTTCAGACGATTCCTCTTATATGAACGGCCATTCACTCGTTTTAGACGGGGGTATGGACGCTGGCTAAGAGCATCGCGAAAGTAAACACTAATAATTAGTGTACTCTAATTTATTTAATACCGGTCCTTCATGAACATCCGAAAGACCGGTATTTTATATTAAAAAATTAAAATCAAAAGGTTAAATCCTTTCTATATAATGTACGCATCCGATTTATTTAAAAATAAAAAAGTATTGGTAACCGGCGGTCGAAGTGGCATTGGTTATGAAATTGCAAAAGCATTCCTCTCTTATGGTGCAGAAGTGATGATCGCTTCACGAAAAGAAAAACCCTTACAAGCGGCTATGAACGAGCTTCGTGCTTTTGGAAGCTGTCATGCACAGGTATGTGACATCAGAGAACCCGAAGCAATTGGAAAGTTAGGGGAGGTGATTCAAGATACCATGGGCGGTTTGGATATTTTAATCAATAACGCTGGTGGGCAATTTCCAGCTCCTTCCAATGTCATAGCACAAAAAGGATGGGCTGCAGTAATCAACAACAATTTAAACGGTACTTTTTATATGTGCCAGCACATGGCCAACACTTTTTTTATTCCACAAAAAAAGGGAACCATCATCAACATTACAGCCAATGTAATGCGTGGATTTCCCGGAATGGCCCATACAGGAGCTGCACGTGCTGGAGTTGAAAATCTAACCAAAACTCTAGGGCAAGAGTGGGCAGAACACAACATTCGTGTCAATGCTGTTGCACCGGGAACCATTGCTACTTCGGGACTAGAAAACTACCCCGAACAAATGCAAGCTTTCCTTAAGGAGAGTGAACAAAAAAACCTAATGAAACGTTTTGGTACTGCTGAGGATGTTTCCCATGCCGTATTATTTTTATCGAGTCCCTTGGCAGTTTATATTAGTGGTGTTATCTTACCTGTCGATGGGTTAGAACATTTGGCAGGAGATCGAATGGAATTATACAATACCATCATGTCGTTTGTGAAATAAAAAAGGATTGGATATGAAAAAAAATCTTCAACGTATTGGATTTTTACTGCTTGTTGGGCTACTCTATCTTGGGTTTTATCCCATAGATTTAGATCCAGTAGCACGGCCTTCACCTCCTTACCCGGGGATGGAAGGAGATTTTAAAGTAAACAACCTACTTGCAGCAACCGATATTATAGCGGTTGCTGGTGTTGGTCCGGAATCGATTGCTCAAGACAGCCAAGGGAATTTTTATAGTGGACTCGACAATGGCGACCTCATTCGGTTTGATGCATCTGGTGCCAATCAGACGGTCATCGGAAACACAAAAGGACGTCCACTTGGAATGAAATTTGCTCCAAACGGATGGCTGATTATTGCGGATCGTGAAATTGGATTAATCGCGCTTGACAGTATGGGATCAATAACAACCCTTCTCGATACGATAGATGGTACACCCATTCGATTTGCAGATGATCTCGCTATAACCCAAGAAGGTGTTGTTTATTTTTCGGATGCAACCCAACGAAACCCGATCATAATTGAAAATGAATTCTGGGAACAACGCCCCTCGGGAAGAATTATATCCTATGATTTGAATACCCAAGAATCGGAAATTGTCTTAGATGCATTGTTCTTTGCAAATGGAGTTGCGCTTGATGCGAATGAGGATTATATCATCATCAACGAAACCTTTGGACTAGAAATTAAAAGACATTGGATTCGCGGTTCTAAAAAAGGAACTACCGAAATCTTTACCAACGAACTCCCTGGGTTTCCAGATAATGTAACTTTTACTGATGGAATTTTTTGGATCGCCATACCAAGTCAACGAGCCTTAGAAGCGGAACCGCTTACCGAATTCCCTTTCTTAAGATCCGTACTCTTACGTTTACCAAAATTCATCCGTGACGGCATTACGCCTAAACCCTACTCCATGATCTTGGGGTTTGATGCCGAAGGAAAGCTACAATACAATTTACAAGACCCCAATGGAGGCTACGATTATATAACCAGTGTCCTGCAGGTCGATGACAAACTTTATATAGGAAGTTTAAAAGAAGAGGCCATAGGAATTTATACATTAAAATAAAAAACACATGATTAGTTTAGAAGGACAAGTAGCCATCATTACGGGTGGTGCACAAGGAATTGGCGAGGGTGTTTGCAAAGTATTTTGCGATGCGGGAGCCACAGTAGCTTTATGGGATGTTCGAGATTCTGGAGCTGAAACCGCAGCAAAATTAAAATCAGAAGGAGGGAAAATTTTCTTTCAAAAAGTAGACATCACCAATCGTGAAGCAGTTGATGCCGCCGTAAATGAAATCATCGGCACCCACAGTAAAATCGATATTTTAATCAACAACGCCGGGATTGTTCGCGATAAAACGATCCTTAAAATGACTCAAGACGAATGGGATGCTGTCATTAATGTAAATTTAAGTTCTTTATTTACAACTACCCAAGCGGTACTTCCACACATGCGGGAAGCTCGTTATGGAAGAATCATCTCGGCTTCCTCCATCAATGGTTTTGCAGGAGCATTTGGTCAAACCAATTATTCGGCTTCTAAGGCGGGTGTCGCTGGTTTCACTCGCGCTCTTTGCCGTGAAGTAGGACGATACGGCATTACAGCCAATGCGGTAGCGCCCGGTTTTATTGAAACAGAAATGACCTCCGGAATGCCCGAAGAAATTATCAAAGCAGGAATTGCTATGATTCCTGTAGCCCGTATCGGAACAGCCGAGGATATGGGGTATGCTTACCTCTACTTAGCATCGAAACAAGCTGGATTTATTAACGGAGTAACCCTCCATGCAAATGGTGGCGCAATGCCCATGTAATTATGAGTGTAAAAAAATTATTTGATTTAGAAGGAAAAGTAGCGGTTGTTACAGGTTCTAGTAAAGGAATAGGAAAAGCAATTGCAGAGGCTCTTGCCGAATTTGGGGCTAAAGTAATTGTAAGCAGTCGTTCTCAAGAAGCCGTAGATGCAGTTGCCGAAGAATTTAAAGCCCAAGGCTACGAAGCTACAGGAATTGCCTGTCATGTTGGAGATGAAGATCAACGACAAGCATTAATCCAAAAAACAGTAGCCCTGTACGGTGGTGTCGACATCTTGATTAACAATGCAGCAACCAACCCTGTTTTTTCTCCTTTGGAAGGTATCGAAAATAATGTTTTTGATAAAATTATGGATGTGAATGTCAAAGCTTGTTTTTCGTTTGCAAAACATTGTTTTCCTTTTATGAAAGAAAAAAACAATGGAAGCATCATCAATATTGCTTCTGTCGAAGGAATGAAACCCAGTTTGGGGCTCGGACTTTACGGAGTTAGTAAATCGGCATTGATTATGTTGACCCAATCGCAAGCCAGTGAGTGGGGGAAATATGGAATCCGATCCAATGCAATTTGTCCAGGACTTATTAAAACTAAATTCAGTAAAGCCCTTTGGAGTAATGAACACATCATGAAACAGGTAGAAAGTCACCTACCGCTTCAACGTGCAGCTGATCCAACAGAAATTGCTGGACTTGCAGTATATCTGGCTTCACAGGCATCTTCTTATACTACAGGAGCTGTATTGAATGCCGATGGAGGACATATGTTAACTTAAACTACAACAATGGAACAACAAACCAACACAGCTTATGCGACCCGTTTAACAAACACGAGTGAATTGAGCGCCTATATAGGAAAAGAATTGGGACTGACCGAGTGGATGCCCATGACACAACAACGCATCAATACTTTTGCAGATGCAACGGAAGATTTTCAGTGGATTCATACCGATGTAGAACGCAGTGCTAGCTTTTCCCCTTATAAAAAAACAGTTGCTCATGGATTTTTGGTGCTTTCTATGGCCTCAAAAGTTAGCTACGATACTTTTTCAATCGAAAATGTTGCCATGGGTGTCAACTATGGGCTAGACAAGGTGCGGTTTCCTAATGCTACCAAATCGGGTAACTTTTTTCGCGGGCGGGTTTCTTTACTCGAATGCGATGAAATTAAAGGAGGGGTCAAATATAAAATGGAAATTGTTTTTGAATTAAAGGGAGAAGACAAACCCGCCTGCGTTGCAGAATTCATAGCAATCGCCTATGCCGGCCCGGGTAAAAAAGCACAAGAAGAGATTGCAAAAGCAACAGAAAAACAAAAACCTTCTGAAACTGTCTTATTAAAAAAACAAGAAAACATTGCAATCGTTACACTGAATCGACCTGAACGCTATAATGCCGTTACAGACGAATTGGTTACCAGACTTAATGAAATCATTGATGAAATTCGAAACGACAATCAAATTAGAGCTGTTGTACTTACTGGAGCAGGAAAAGGATTCAGTGCTGGTGCTGATATGGAGTCGTTTGGAAAGGTAAGCCCTGAAGACGGTAGAGCATACATCACTAGAGTATATCAAACCTTATTGCGCAATTTTCAAACCCTAAAAAAACCCATCATCGGCGCGATCAATGGAACTGCTGCCGGCGTTGGCGCTTCTATTGCCTTGGCTTGCGACCTCCGGGTTATGACCCCTTCGAGTGGAATTTTATATGCCTTTGTAAATATTGGATTGGGGCCCGATGGAGGAGCCATGAGGTCCAAGCCAAACCG
>Ga0209632_10004943_pt1 | contig 11665 bp, 7 predicted proteins | sample COG_10_FD_184754 | JGI IMG/M metagenome (GOLD analysis project Ga0209632, IMG submission 184754) | Pelagic Microbial community sample from North Sea - COGITO 998_met_10 (SPAdes) (version 2) | ecosystem: Environmental > Aquatic > Marine > Neritic zone/Coastal water | place: Helgoland, sampling...
GTATTCCGTGTTGTTTTGGAAAATCGTGGGATTCAAAAGACCAAGTAAAACGCCGCGAAGTGTGCGAATACGATCCAAGCAAAGAAAAAGAAGAAACAAAAGAAGGGAAAAAGGGGGTCAAAAAAAATGAAACCGAAATAGTTTTACCCAAAACAACATCCTATATAATTAGTGCGGTGTCTTATCCACTGCCACAAAATAGATGGGGTTTTTTACCATTGTCATTACAGTTGTTTTTAAAAACAGATTCCAGTTTATCAACTGAACCCAAAAATAGTGCTCTCATCCGTGGTGGCGAAAAATGCTTGTTGCGTTATGGTGTAGAGAAATCAGAAAATCAATCTTTTATGAGTTGTTTGGCATATTTTTACAGTTATAAGCAAAATTTGGATTATATTCCTTCCATTGAAGAAATGTGTAGAATATTTGTTGAATCCATCGATTTGGATATGTTTGTTCAATATCATAATGGAAATTTAGTGTCCATTTTTAGACCGCAAAAAATGTCCGATTTTTCCGTTAGTATCGAAGATTACAAAAACACTCAGTTTTACAAAACGATTGAATTAAACGATGATATTCAAACGCGTTATTTGGAGGAAACAATATCGTCTTTTATGAACTTTTCCAAATTTATTAAAACCGAGTCGTCTACTATTGATCACACGTATTTATGGGACTTCTTTTGTCATCGCAATAAAAATTTATTACAAGATGGAATGAATTTAATTATTTTACAAATTAGCGATGATGATATGACAGAACGCGTACAATTTATATGCCCATCAAACGCTTATTCCACAATTGAATATGATGAGCGAAAAGAAACCGCGCTTATTGTAAAACAAGGTGCGTTTTATGAACCCGTTCACTTATATGAACACAATGAATCTATAGTGGTGTCCAAGACAAATGAAATTATGTATTCTTTTGAAAAGGGCGATTATTTGTCGGTAAATAAGGTATTTAACAAAAGTGCACAAGTTGTACATAAAATGAAAACTGGCGAGGCTAAGAAAAACGACATAGTTTACAAAAAGGCGTTTTTAGAATATACTGCCATTCATGAAATTAGAGAAATGTTGAAACTCATTGAATTAAGTCGAAAAAAATATTGCGGTCCATTGTCTTCCATGCCACGTAAATATAACTTTAAACATGGGTTGAATGTATTAGAATTGATACGTTTGTTAAAACTTCGTCATTATCAAGTCCAAGAACAAGTATTGAATTATCGTAATAAAGTCATAGGAATCCGCGTTTTAAAAGAGGATGGACAATCATTGTTGTACGTTCCCTGTTTCCCATCATCTATTTTGAAAGATTATAAAAGTGTGTATATGGATGATCCGGATTTATGGTTAGATTATCGTCAAACACGTGATCGATTACATGTTATTTCAAACGACACAAATGGCAAAGTACCATCAAGTCCGAAATTGAAGGTTATTGAAGACGGATTAGTTGTTGGTATCATTACGGAAACGAATCAATTTGTTCAAATTAATCCCCCAACGCAACCGATAGACAACGATGGACTCCAAGAAATTAACCATAAAGGATATTCCTATAGTAAGACCAAATATGAAAGTGCTGAAAAAACATTGACAACGGATACAGAACCCAATATGCGGACCAATGTAATAAAAAAAGTTGATTTAGAGACCCAGTTTTATTCTATTTTCAGAAGTATGGTTCGTATTCAATTAAACAATTACGAAAATCGTCAATTGCGGAAATCAATCTTGGACATTATGGAAGACGCGTATTTATCATATAGATATAAATGGAAGAAGGTCCAAGAAACGTTAAAACAGTTGGTTGGAAAACACATTGAGTTTAAAGAGATGGGCAATAAAGAGTTACAAAATGTGGAAAAAATATTGATGTGTAATGAAAATAATTGTAAAGACGAATCAAAACCAATGTATTGTTTAACAACCGATCAAGGAAAATGTATATCACTGTTTCCGAAAAATCATTTATTAAGTTCGACCGACAATGAAGCAATTTATTATGGACGTATGGCAGACGAATTAATTCGTTATAATCGAACGCGACTTTTTATGTTATATCCGAAGACCTATATGAATATTACAAATGTGGATTACCATATTGAGGATGAAGAATTATTTTTATTAGAAAATAAATTGAATCGGGAATATTTTCGCGATCTAATCCCATATGGTTCAGGCGATTTTAAACAAAATATTACTTACGACAACGCACAACCGGATGATCACGTGAAATCAACCCAATTGTATTCCAATAAAGTGTCCTTGTCTGAACAAGATGGTTTTCTAGAAAAGAGTGTTGGTAAAAAAACAGAAAAGAAACTCCAAGATTTCATAATTGATTGTATTGAACACACAAAACCTAGTGTAATTGGCAATACAAAGGTTGGTTCATGGAAACGTGTGTTCCCAAATACAGCAAAAGAGGTATTTTTTAATAAATCAGTCAATTGTTCTTATATTCCGATGATTTATATTTTTCAAGAAATCTATTTTACAACCATTTCGGTGAAAAATATCAAAACCACCTTGTGGAAAGGTTACAGTGATATTTTCAATAAAGTGGGTATACCCGAAGAAAAGGTAATTTCGATATTAAAAATGCAAGGAAAACATCAACTTATGAAACAAGTATTAACAAAACAATCTAGTTTCGAAAGTGTTATTATGAGTGACAATTATTATATTACTGATTTGGATTGGTGGGTGTTTTGTACAACTGCACAAATGCCCGTTATACTGTTTTCATCCACCACTATGAAATCGTTGAGTCCCACATTAACATGGTTGCGTTTAGGTGGACGAGGACGTAAAGGAGAAAAGTATTTTTACGTACGAACTCCACCGGTAGAATCAAATATACCACCAGGATATCATGTGATTCAAAATAGTTATTCATTTAGTGAATTACAAGAAGATACATTTGTACAAGCAGAACGCGGCGAAGACAAATATAAACCAAATATGGTTACTATTCAAGAATATTTGTCCAAGACACAAACAAAGGTTATTGCTCGCGTCAGGTAAATACACTGTCAAAAATTTGATGTTATATATTATAATGAATAATTTATTTATAATATATGTATTTTTATTGTTTCTCTTATTTATTCCCAATTTTATCATAAAAACACCCTATTTTAACGACAAAATGATTCAATTAGTTGTTCTTGGACTAGGGTTTAGTATTTTGGTGGGTGAAGGATATAAATTTTTGTTGAACCAAAAAGACGGTTTCAATATAGATATAGATTCAGTAAATGGTGAAAACCCTTTAGCTAAGTTGCTTTCATCTTTCATGAATTCCAAAACTCCCGCAAAAAGGAAAGTAACCAATTATCAAATTAATAACAAAGTGGATTTAAGTGATCCTAGTTTAACTGAAGATGATAGTCAATTACAAGCGTTAAAATCTGAATTAGTGACTCAACAAAATGAAACACCTATTACTGTAGAACAAGTAAACCAAGGAGGAAAGGAAAACATAGGATGGGTATTAAGTCCTATTGTCCAAGACCGAAAATACGAACGAACAAAACAACAGGGGTTATATTGTGGTGCAGATTTTGATACAACTACATCATGTTGCGGACAACCGCCCGCAAATATACCAGAAGAATTTGTATGCCCTGAAGTGAGTCCTTATTGTAATGGGTATGTTGCCTTTGAAAAATGGGGTGTATGTTCGAATGGTAAAATGCCGGTTCAAAAATTACCTGACCAAGAAATAACAATAGAATCAGCACCATCGCCAAATTCATAATATAGAAGAAAGATTTTTATCAATACATATTATAATGGATTTTTTACTTATAATATATATTTTCGTGTTATTTGTGATATTTTCACCCAATTTTTTGTTTAAAACACATTTTCAACCACATATAATACAATCTTTTGTTCATGCCATAATATTTTCAGTGATATTTTATTTAACTTATGTAAAAATAGAATGGAAAGAAAAAGAAGGAGCAACAATTGGAACATACGAAACAAATACTCATGATATAACTTATGATATTGACGTGAATAACCAATCTTTAGCCAATTTAAATCCACAAACGAAACAAAGTGGTCCAAAAACGATTACTTATAAAAATGACGTAGTGTCATCGAGTCCAATAAGTAGTCAAACCGAAGAATTGACCAAAATGCCGCCTTATGATTATAGTAAATTCCGCAATTACGATTATGATTCGATGAAAAAGAAATTGTCGTTGTTAGAAAGTCATCAACATAGCAATCAATATTATGATTTGATCCCTAATTTTAAGAGTACGAATCCTGAAATAATGTGCGCGGCAAATTATGGAGAAAATAGAACATGTTGTCGACAACCAGATAATTACGTCCCGGACGAAAATGTATGTGGACCATTAAAACCGTATTGTACAGATTATAAACACAATGTTCAATGGGGGAAATGTGTGGCGAATAATCCTCATCCAAAACCGAATTTAGGAAACAATATCGATGAATTGATTGAAAATAATGTTCTTGTACCAGGTATAGATAACAATAATGTGGAAATACGAAAAGATAGGAATAACAATATAATAGTAAGTCCTTGTCCAGCACAACAAAGTGATTAAACGCGTATAATCATAATTTTATATAAATACATATTATAATGGATCCTCAATTTATAATATATATATTTTTACTATTTTTGTTATTTAATAAGAATCCCTATTTTTCATTACATATTTCCCACAAACAACCATTATTTAGTGCTCTAATCAATGCGTCTCTATTTACGATGGTGTTTTTTATTATACATGGTTATATTCAACCTATAATAGAGTCAATGATTATGTTTAACGAACCCAACATAAATAATAATTTAGTGAGAAGTTTACATGAAAAAGAAAGCAATGATTGGGTGATCATTCCTCCTCCAATAGAGGAATCGCCAATAAAACCTCCACCTAGTTTTCCCAGTTTACCTTTACAATGTGGTGCTGATTATGGAAACAATATGGCATGTTGTGGACAACCACCGGCAATAATGCCTTATGAAAATACATGTAAAGCAGAAACCCCTTATTGTAATGGATATATTGCCAACGAAACATGGGGTACATGTCAAAAAGAAAGACCAGTTATACCAGAAAAACCGAAATTAGTATCACCGCCGCCTGAAAAACCAAAGGTTATTCTCCCTGATGCTATTCCGGAAATTGATGTGGACCCACAAGTATTTACATGTAGAGCAGTAAGTGAATTATTAGACGGCGAAGAATATAACATTATAGGTCGTTTTGGAAAATATGTATTATGGAACTTTCATAATAAAGCAAGCACCTTAGCTCAAGAAAAGATAAAAATAGACAACGCTGGATATTTATTACTTCCAGATGAGTCTATTCCATCGGCAGGTGCTACAGAATTTGATGGTTATACTATTGGAACATGTATTCAAAACATAGCAAATAATTATAAAACAAATATCATGCCACAATATCAAGATTTGGGTTCCAATGTAATATATTTCCCATCAGAAAGTAGTTATAGTTTTGCATATGGAAATAATTCTATTTCAAATATTAAAAATTTAAATTTATTTACGAATTATGGGACCGAATCAGAATTAAGAAGTAACAAATTCATAATTCTAATAGATCCAAAATTCTAAGTTCAATATTTTATACATACATATTATAATGGATTTATTACTTATAATATATATTTTTGTTTTATTTATAATATTTTCACCAAATTTTATATTTCAATCTTCTTTTAAAAATCATATGATCCAAACATTAGTCCATGGTCTATTGTTTTCATTATTGTTTTACCTAACTTATTCACAAATTGGAAGAGTTGAAAAAGAAGGAGCAACAATTGGAACTTATGAATCAAAACCTAGCAATATAAAATATGAGATTGAAACGCAAAATACATCTTTAGGAAGTTTGGTGCCCATTGAAAAAAGTTTAGATAAAACGAAAACACTTAACAATGAAGTGATTATAGATGATAAAAATGATCGTTCGTTAGATAAGTTGACTGAATCACAACCATATGATTACATCAATTATCGCACTTATGATTATGAAAATATGAAAAAACGAATTCAATTATTAGATTCTCATAAACATAGCAATCAATATTACGATTTAGTGCCCAATTTGGGAAAAAAACAAGATGAAGTTTTATGTGCGGCAAATTATGGTACAAATACTTCTTGTTGTAGACAACCGCACGCATATATACCTGACGAAAATGTATGTGGAGCATTAAAACCACATTGTGTAGATTATATTGCGGGACAACAATGGGGTAAATGTGTGGAAGATGATCCATATCCTAAACCAAATATAGAAACAAATAAAAAGGTGATGGAAACAATAATTAGAAAGGAAGAAGATAATTCAATGGCAACTCCGGGAACGGATGATGTAGTTCCAGAGATGGATAGTGTGGTGGTAAGAAAATGTGATCAACCATAGGATATAAACAAATAATGGATATTTTGTCCTCTTATAGTATAATGAGATTATTGGTTATATTACATATTTTTGCTTTATTTGTGTTATTTAGTCCAAATGTATTCATAAAAGCAAATAAACAGTATTTTCTTTATAGTATGTGCTTCTCTTTGATACTTTATTTCACAATTGGTTTTGTTCAACCTAAAGAATTTGAAGGGGCAATATTTAATGCATATGATGTAGAAGGAAATAAATATGATATAGATGCTACCAATGTGAATTTAGGTGATGTACAATTGGAAAAAGGATTGTCATCGTTGGATCCCCAATCACGTATTATTTACACTGAACCTAAAAAAAATACCGAAAATATATTTACAGATGTACCCACTTTATTTAGTAGAAATAAACTGGAAAATGATTTGAAGAAAGTTATGGAACATGATCACCAAGAAAAAGAGCGTTTAACAAATGTATATTGTGCGGCTAATTATGGAACTGAATCAACATGTTGTGGACAACCGGCAGCAAATGTTCCAAAAGAAAATCAATGCCCAAAACATAATCCCATTTGTAGTGGATATGTAGCATATGAAAAATGGGGTCAATGTGTTTCGAATAATAAAGCATTACCAAATATACAATTTAAAGGAAAAAAAGACAAAGGACTATGTTTGAACAACAATACGAATTGTCCAGCATGGAAACAATGTTGTCCGGGTGGAAAAGGAAGTACAAAAGAAACAAAATGTGGAACAGATGACTGTCCGTTAGATGGAAAACCGTGTCTAGGTACTTGGATGAAAGAAAATTGTCCAAGAACATGTGATTTATGCGAAGATGGTGGAAAATGGGATGGAAATATTGGTGGAAAATATGTAGTTGATAAAAAAGTAGAAATGGGAAATGATAATCTGAATCATTACGCAACTATCCGAAAGTCGAAAGATAATGATACTTATATTTGGAAAAATGACAATAGTGCCACGTATATTTTACAACGAATCAGTAATACAGACGAATTTCGCGTAGTAGGAGATGAATACAACGACTGGACAATTGCAAAAGTTCATTTGGATTATAATGACAATGTGAAGTATATTATTGGACCAAACAAAGATGTTTTTGTAAAGCAATCGTAAATGACATTATAATATAGTTATAATATAACTATGAAGAAAGGAGGAGGTATTGGTACAAGTAAACCAAAAAAAGAATCACCAAAAATAGAATCGCCAAAAACAATAAAGAAAAGAAAAAATGTGTCGTTTCCCGAAGATCCTGTAACAAAAATACACAATCTAAGTCCTCAAGAGAAATTAGAATTTCATAAGAAAAATAACGCGATCAATAAGAACCCAAAAACAAGAAAGGAGAAATTGGCAGCAAAGCGTGCTAGACAAAAAATTCTGGTTGATTTAGAAAATAGAAAAATGGAGGAAGAACGTAGACAATATTTAATTGATTTTTCTAAGGGAAAAGTGAAAGGTGGTAAAACAAGAAAAAAGAGAAAAAAGCAATAATATTCACAATTTATTATAACAAAATATTATAATAAATGAAATATAAAACATTACTGTATATATTTTGCCTATTTTTATTGTGCATACCAAATTTTTTATATAAAATAACCAATAAAGTAACAATAAGTCATGTTTTACTATACGGATTTGTGTTTAGCACAATATTGTATATAACATATGATTTAGTAAATAATGAAAAAGAGTCAATGGAAACGAAAGTTGATTTCCAAATAGAAGATTCTAGTAAATTAGTGGATACATTAAGTTCGTTACTTGGGTACAATAATAAACCTCAAATACAAATTAATAATGATTATGGTCAAGGAATTATATTAGAAGAAGACCCACAACAATCACCTGCGCATTTCGGACCGATTGCTCCAATTTCTGGTAATGTAGATAGTTCCATTTTATCTCCAAAACCAAGCGAAGAAGTGATAGAAGAAACTACCAATGCTTACGAGGCAGCATATAAAAAAATGTTGGACCCTCAAACGGAATCTGCTTTTAAATATAATAATGACGGATGTATGGCAAATTATTTAGAACAAAAACCGTGTTGTGGTCAACAAGGCGAAACGGTGTCATTAAATCGTGTTTGTTCAAAAGCAACCCCTATTTGTGCGGATTATATTGCGGAAGATGAATCATGGGGGAAGTGTACAAATAATGGCGGAGGAACTGGAAATGGTGTCATTGTATTAGGAAATTATAATATGAAACCGTGGTCATTAAAAGACACATGGAAAGACCAAACCTCCAAATGGATTTGGTTTACAAAAAATGCGAATTTAGTATCCAGTCCCAATAGTTGTGCTACATTTCAATATGTTTATTATGCGTTCCAACCCATAAATATTATTTTAAATATGGCATGCGGACAACATTGTTATTTGATTATTGAAAACAGTACTATCAGGAAAACGACAAAAATAACCCAATCTCCAACAACAAACAATACTGGAATAGAACATAAAATAACTTTAGAACAAGGAGCAAATCATTTTCAATTTCATTGCTATAATACTGGGTTTGAAAACAATCCATGTGGACTCAATGTTTCCGTATATGAGAATAATGAAAAACTACTATTTCACAGTGATGATTCTTGGACATGGTTTCAAAATGCCCCTTTAATGGATTCGGTTTTATTTGATAGTTCAATTAGTTATACTCCCGTGGTTGCGTTATGGAATCGAAAAAATAAGGGGTTTCTGAAAATGAATTCTGACGGAACCATGAATTTATTATCTTCACCCAATAAAAAATTGAACAATAGTTTGGAATGTGTGGGCACAATATTTTTGTATCAAAAACAACCCATTAACAATACAATTGGAAATCATACAATATCGTTATATAGTTGTGGTCATAAAAAATATGTTTCCATGAATGGAAATAATGAAATGTATGGTGTAAATAATATTTCGCAAACCCCTGACAATGATGATGAAACATGGATGCCGATTAAAGTAACATCAAATACTTGTGCGTTTTATAATGCCAACTATTATCCAAATAAATTTTATTTGGGTATAAATAAAGATAATATTGAAGGAACAAAAGATGTCGACTCATCTTCTCAATGGGAAATAGTCTATATAGATGTAATAAAAGTAGGTACAGATCGCGAAATAAATAGTGTACCCAGTTTTATAGAAAATATTTATAGTTGTCCATTAAATTCACAGGTCAATTTAAATGATACGTTTACAACAAAGTTGAACAATGAATATTTATACAATAACATATACAAACAGTTGAACATTGCACGCACAGATAGTGCGTTTTATGCGTCATGGAAACAAGAGTTATTATTGCCAGGTATAAATAAATTGTATTATGAAAAACTCAAGTCGGAATTTGAAATGGTTTTGAAGCGTGCAAATATTAATATTAATCAGTTATTGCCTTATAAGAACAAATATTTTGCGTCTTCAGATAAAGGGGAGTTATGTATTTCCAATGGAACACAATGGATATTGGTTCCCAATCCTACTATTACAACATACGGAACAACTGGTGGTATAGGAGGAAATATGGTCATTGGATCCATGAATAATGAAGATGTATTGTTTTGTGTAGGTCCGTTAATAGATGTAACTTCAGACAAAAGTGCCAAATATGGTGCTATTTATTATCGACCATTATCGACAATATCAAATCAGAACAGTGAATGGAAATTATATTCATCACAAACAGACGGATCTCCGATTACATATTTTAGATACATTGAATATTGTGAAAAAAACAAAACATTGTATTCAATTACGAAGAATGATTTTAGTGAATTAACACACAATGGCAAATATATGACCATAAAAAAAAATAGTCGAAGTCGTCCTACAATGATGTTTAAAATGGTTTCTCTAGATTATAACGGAACATATATAATAGGAATTGATCAAAATTTACACATTTATAAAGATGGTGTTGATATAAATACAAATGGTCTTGGACCATTTGAGATGTTGGCAAATAATACGGAACTCACCAAATTAGTGGTTGTGCGAAATATAATTTTTGCTCTCGATAAAAAGGAAGGAAAGATTTATTACGTACCATTATATGGTGGTATAATTAACGAATTGAGTAGTTCTTTGGGTGGTAATTTAATTGATATAGTAGATTTTAATGATACATTATATTTGGTAGACAATCAAAGTAATGTAGTGAAGACGAAGATTATTTTGAATTAGCATATTTAAACAACGATAAAAATAACGTCATATTTTATAGAAATAAAATATGAATATAATCCCTTTTATCTATATTTTTTCATTATATGTATTATTTACTCCAGGAATACTATTTAAGAAAAATAACAATGTAATAATTAATGCTTTATTATTTGCGATTGTATTGTATTTTACTATGGATTTTGTGAAACAGAATCAAGAATATATGAGTCAGAATACGGAAGTAGATGTAGATAGATTTAAAGATTTAGTGAATTCTTTAAATGAAGAAATTTATGAAAAAGTCATTAATGTAAATGTAAAAAATGAATACGTTACTAATCCAGCAACAGATAATAGTGGCATTATTCAATTATGTGAAGAAAAAATTCAAGAAATTGCGAATTATAAGCAACAAATAGAGGATTTAAATACTCAATTAGCATCTTATGCCGGAACCAGAGAACTGATTGCTTCATTAAAAAATACTGTATCACAATTAGAAGAAAAGAAAACAGAATTGATGAATCAATTGGACCTAGCAAACGAAACAATTTCCAATCAACAATCGACAATAAGCGGAAAAGATGATCAAATTAAAGTATTGGATCAAAGTATTATGGACAAAGATGGTACAATTCAAGTGAAAACTGAAACAATAAATGAAAAAAATAATACAATAGGTCAAAAAAATAATACAATAGGTCAAAAAAATAATACAATAGGTCAAAAAAATAATAGAATTAACGATTTAAAGGGAACTATAGGTGGAAAAAATTATAGAATTGGTCGTTTAAATAGAAGTATACGTGGAAAAAATTATAGAATTAATAGTTTAAATGGAACTGTACGCGGACAAAATAATACAATTAATGATTTAAATGGAACTGTACGTGGAAAAAATAATACAATTAATGATTTAAATGGAACTGTACGTGGAAAAAATAATACAATTAATGATTTAAATGGAACTGTACGTGGAAAAAATAATACAATTAATGATTTAAATGGAACTG
>Ga0209632_10004945_pt1 | contig 11663 bp, 12 predicted proteins | sample COG_10_FD_184754 | JGI IMG/M metagenome (GOLD analysis project Ga0209632, IMG submission 184754) | Pelagic Microbial community sample from North Sea - COGITO 998_met_10 (SPAdes) (version 2) | ecosystem: Environmental > Aquatic > Marine > Neritic zone/Coastal water | place: Helgoland, sampling...
ACGGTGATACAGAAATAGATAAGCTAGTTTGCAATTATTGGGATAGGTGGGGTTCGATGATATGCGAAGTTCAGTCCTCTATTTATGGAACTATTAAAACTAATTTTGGTTGTAAACGATTTGGTATTTTAGAAACTAAGACACGAGGTATGGTAGATTTAGTTTGTAATAGATTCATTAAGTTTAAGTTTAATGGTGTTAAATATATTGAAATGGATGAGGTTGAGTGAATTTTATTACTTTAAAATTTACTCAACAATTCATTATCATTTCTAAAAATCACTTGTGGCTGTTTTTGGCTTGATAGCATCTAAGAATTTAAGCCCGTCTGATTTATTTTTCATAGCTTATATATTTACATTCATGATAGAAATTAACACCCAGAGTTGTCCTCGCCCCAAGGTGTGATTGTCCTACACAATTTACTAGCATTAATGTTTACATTTTGAAGATTGGCACCTGTCAAGTCGGCATCACTCAGGTCCGCATCTTCCAGATTCGAAAAACTTAGGTTCGCACCACGCAGCTTCGCACCACTCAGGTCTGCATCCTTCAGGTATGATTCTCTTAGGTCTGCACCACTCAGGTCTGCATTGCTCAGATTCGCACCACTCAGGTTCGGTCGATTTTCATATGGTCCATATAAGACTGCATATCTCAAGTTGGCATCACTCAGGTTCGCATTTTTCAGGTTTGCACCCATTAACATCGCGCTATGCATATTCGCACCACGAAGGTTTACATTTTTCATGTCCGTATGCCGGCTGGCTGCATTGCTCAGATTCGCACCAGCTAGGTCCGCATTGTTTAGGTTTGTATTGCTCAGGTTCGTATTACTCAGGTCTGAATTAGGCGCATAAACACCTCGAAGGTTTGCCTTCAACAGCATCGCTTTATATAGTTTTGCACCACTTAGGTTCGCACCACTTAGGTTCACCCCTTCCAAGTCCGCAAAACTAAGATTTGCTCCAGTAAGGTTGGTTTGAGTAAGGTCAGAATATCTAAGATACATTTTGCTCAGGTCAGCACCAGTCAGATCACACTTTTTACAATTGCCGATTGCTTTAAGTTTCTTAATGTTCACTACAACAATAGTATTTTCTGCTTTCTTTTCTAGTTCGAGTTTTTCTTGTTTTGCGCTGTTTAAGCGTTCAGATTCTTCCAAAATGCTCATTAAAAATCGTTTGGCTCTATCTTTGCTGTTTATTGAATGAAAACCATCCTCTGGGGACATAAATTTTTGGGAGTACTCTTTAAGTGAATTCATTAAATTTTGTGTGCGTTTTGCATAAATTTTCAAATTATAATTTGTATAGATGCTAGCGTTAAATTGCGTATGAGTTTTTAATTGATTCGCAATATTAGTTTTCTGACTGGAATTAAGTTCCGATAGTACGTCCTGAATAAATAGCAGTGGATTTGGGTTATTATTGCTTGTAACTTTCTTTGATTTAGCTTGATTTCCCGGAGCTGTTGTTAATGCAAATTTCTCAGCACCACATTTCTCAGCTGCTTTTAGGAAAGCCGCCGTAAAGCCCATTAGAGAAAATGATGATGATCTATTTTTTCCATCATTTATGCTCCAGTTGGATTTTACATCTGAGCCTTTTCTAAATGCTGAGATGATTGATTTTTTATTAGCAGGTGTGGAGGATGCAATACTTTGCTCAGTTATATTCAACTGATAATCATATTCAGCCCCTAAGACCTCGAGTTTGGCTTTTTTTAATTGATATTTACTCAGAAGATTAGGAATTTTAAAATGTACGTCTGCTGTATTTTGTCCCTTAGCAAATAATACGATCATTTCTGTTTTTGTGTTTGATTTTTTAGATAATGTCCATGCAGCGCAATTTTTATCATTCACAGCAACACCCCAATCACGAAACTTACCAGCTTGTGTCCATGCGTGTGATGTATTCGCTACAATCGATCCTATGAGAATAATTGATAGAGTGATTATTGTTTTTTGCATTTTTATCATTTGAGTAATATCTTGTTTAGGAGATTTAAAGAATTCTAATATCAATATGAGTTTAAAGGCAAATATTATTTAATTGATTGAAATATTTCAAAAAACCGCAAGATAATTATTTTTTAGAGAATTATAAAACTTATTCAGGAAGCATATTTGATTTTGTATAAAATTCTGTATCTTCGTCTGATATTCCATATCTTTCACATGTAAAATACTCTCGTTGGTCAGTCCAAGAAAATTTATTAATTTCAAATTTATATATTCCTTTATCGTAAAAAATATCATCGTTAGGTAATTTTACACCATTGTTTAAAGCCTTAATGCATTCGCTAAGAGTTGGATAATCCAATTCAATAAGATTAAAACCAGTTCCCTTTACGATGGGATAATAGAGTTTTCTATTAATGTTAAATTTAACAATTTTTTGAAAATCCCCAAAAGATATTGTAAAAATTTTCTTTAATCCGGTGTCATAATTTGATGCGATATCTTTTTTCTGAATCTTATGAGCTTTAGTCCATTGAATATTTTTTCCACTTATAATGGGTTTTGCTTTTTTATTATCGTAACTCCATGAAAATAGTTCATTAAATTCAATGGAATTCATTCCTGTGGGTATTCTGAATTTACCTTCAAATTTTATATTTGTATCAATGTTGGTTGCAACATTTAATGGGGTGTTTAAAATATTTATTGCTTTTGCCTTACCGTCTGCGTCTTTTTCCGATCCATATGCAATCATTCTTAAGTTGATTTTATTTAAAATTATTTTATCAATATCTTTTATTACTTTTCTGCGCTGACGGAAGTCTATTGTGAATTGCCTTATATCTTGAATTAGATACCTAAAAGTTAAAATAGAACTGTTTGGTAGAGATAATATGAGTTCATTAATTGCGGCTTCATCTAGTGGCATACCATTTAATGAAGTACTTAAAAAATCTGAGACTTTATATTCTGGAAGTTTCAAATATTTAGTAAATAAATTTGTTAAATCAACTTTGAGCATAGATATTAGATATTTATCATGCCTAATAGTATTATATATATCATTCAACAAAAGTGCCTTATTCTTTGATGATATATATGATTGACCGGCCAGCACCGCTTCGATTTTTCTCCTTAAATCCTCTACTTCGTTATCTACATAATCGTCATTGCTTTCTTTGACTTGCGTGCAAATACGGGTCATGTTTTCAATGTCTTGATTTATAATAAAGGTTAAGGCTTTAATTCCTTTGACGTTAGCACCACAAAGATATGTGTTTTCTAAATTGCTCCCAACTAAGTTGGTATTCTCAAGGTTTGTGTTTTCTAAATTGCTCCCAACTAAGTTGGTATTCTCAAGGTTAGCGTTTTCAAGATTTGCTCCCTTTAATATCGAATAGTAGAGAAATGCCCCTTTTAGGTTTGCGCCTTTTAGGTTCGCTTTGCTAAGGTTAGTGGAGTAAAAATACATTCCAGAAAGATCTGCATTTTCCAAATTTGCTTCAGATAAGTCACATTTTAGACAACCATTGGACACTTTTAATTGAGCCAATTTCTCTCGTCTCTTTTGTCTATAATCTTTATCTTTTGACGTTTTTTCATAAGATAATTCTGCGACTACTGTATCTTTTTTGATCATAGCTTTTGCAGAATGATCATAAACCCATTTGCCACCGTAAGCATGTGACATGCATTTTGCGGCATCAATTCGTGTCTGGTCTCCATACATTTTAATTGCTTTAATTTCAGATGCAATGAGCCGAACCTTGCTATTATCTCCTGACTGATGCGCAGCTAAACATTGTTCAATAGTGTCTTTATACCCATTTGCTAATGCTGGGCTACTTGATGATAGTATAAGCCCTATGAATATAGGTCTCATTAAGTTTTTTAGCATAATCTTATTCCTCCAGAACAACAGCTGTACCTGATGCCATCATCATACTTATTGTTCCGCTGGTTATTGGTTTTTGCATTTTTATCATTTGAGTAATATCTTGTTTGGACGATTTGTATTATTTTATATGTCATGCAACACCTTAGCGATAAATTTAATTAGGAAGCCCATTTATTTAATAATGGCCCATGGAAGTTGCGCTGATGTAAATTCGTGATGATACTTTGTTTTTATTTATCGCAATACCAATCGAAAATAAAATCACCACAAATGAATACACAATGCAAACACTTAGCTGGCCATACATAAAGATATGTATTAACCATCTTGTCCGGTGGAATTTCATCGGTTTCAATTTTGACTTCATATGAAATCGAACTTCCATCTCCAACTATTTCTGCATTTGTAATAAATACTACAATATCATCCCAATTATTTCCATTATCCCAAGCAAGAATTGCTTTAGGGGGCTCAGATTTGGCCGATAAAACACCACCTTCATTCCATAAAGACATAAATTGACGAGAATCCATTTGAGCGTGCAAACGATCAGGTTTGTCCGTGTACGCTTTGATCTTTTCCGTCGCGGGCATTACTAGTGTTGTGTCTGAATTCATCTCAGCAGTTGCTGCTGAATGCTCAAATACCCAACTTAATTCAGATTCTTCAGCCATGGCATTGAAAGAAATTAAGATAGATACAGAAAACGTAATAAATAATTGTAGGATATTCATTATGTGTATTCCTCTAAATAACCCAGAGATTTCTCAAGAAAAGCATTGCTAATTTTATTTTGTAATAATTTAGGATAAGTATCAAGTTGATCATTTATTATCTCATAATGTGGATTTAATGGTATTGAATATATCGATATGGATGAGATTAAATAAATCTTATCACTTTAGAGTTTCTGCACAGTTCAATTTTAATTTTAAAATACATGGATTGTAATGAGAATGTGGGCAAACTAATTACATTTTGGAGCATATTTTCCGGTTTTGTTGAACATTGTTAAATCATAAAATGTCTCTCTTGGGCTGGTTATGTAGCCCTTGGGACTATTCTTAGAAAATTGTTTCCACCACACTTTTTCTTCATTACCTTCACCAATCAGAATTTTCTTAATACTACTTTTTACGATAGATTTGTCATAAGACGTGAGATTTGATATTACTGGGTAAAGCTTTTGAAGCGAAATTGGCCGTCCAAAATTATCTATAATGTTTTGATTTAAGTTGGTTTCATAAGAAGAGTTGTCTGCATGATTTATAAGAATTTCTAATGTGATTGCACCTGAAGTTGACGGTGCAAATTTGTCACTTTTCATTTTTTCAATTGTTTTATTACTTAACTGATTAAAAAACTGCACCAACGAAGACAAATCTATTTCCTCACCCATATCTAGATAAGCATAAAAAATAGTAGAGGGAGGAAGATTATAAAGTAAATGATTTAGTAGCATAACGGCTGCGTTAAAATAATAAGCTGATTTTAAATTTTTAAGTTTAATAGGCTTACATGTTCTTTGCCCTATAATAGGATTATATTTATCCACTGGAGGACTCTGTCTTTGAAATAACTCAGATATTTGATTACTGTTACTTTCCGTGAGGTAGCTCACTAAACTTACTAATTCTTCATATTCTGTGTTTATGCGTTCAAAATGATATTCTAATCCACCAGAATTAATAACTAATTCATTATTAACTATTCTTAGAATAGATTTTTTTGATCTCAATAAACTTTCTGGATATTTCACTTCCATATTTTGTGATGAATAAGGGACTGGATTATAGCTCTCATCGAATGAGACCAAAATGTCTTTACTATTATCAAAGCTAGATATTTTTCCTGTTTTGATCGACTCAAAGTTTCTTTTCAGCGAGATAGGTTTAACAGGGCTTAAAATGTTTTCTATTTCAATAGCCATAACATTGTATTTCCATCCTGAAATACCGTTAAAATAATAGGTCCCAATATCCAAGCTATCTTTTTTAATTTTTAATGCCCTAACCGCTGGAACAATTAAAGAAGATAAATAGTTTTGTTTGTCGACTTTCAATACCCAATGACCCTCGAGTTGATGGTCAAAATCAGAAAAATTATTAGCTAATGCAATAATTGGAATAAATAAAAATGAAAGAATAATTATTATTGATTTCAACATTCAAAACTCATTATAGGGTGTAAAAATATTTTAATATCATTATGAGTTTAAAGGCAAATATTATTTGTTTTCAACACTCCTGATATATTAAAAGAGTGTATCTTTTTTTAGAAAATGGGGTTATTGCAATATGCAGGTTTTTATAGATATAATTTTAACATTACTATTAATTGCTATTGCGTACTTTATTTTCAAAAAGGGCTTTAAAAGTTTTAAAGAAGGAAATCGAATTATAGGTATTGCTATTATTTGTTTCTCTCCGCAATTCATTATTTACGCAATTATTGTATTGATTAGTTCGATTGCCTAAACATAAATATGTTGGCTAATTTAAGATTTGTCTGTATTGCAAAATGATACATTAAATCTTATTATCTGTTTATCAGATAGGAATAAATTTATGACAATTACATCAGAAGAAATACAAAATGAATTGATTTGGCCATCTCCAATGTTCAGAGGTGTGACTATTTTTGGTATAATTATGTCTTGGCCGATTATTGCCTTATATCCATATGCTAGCGGTGCAAACGATCATATATCTCTTTTTGCCATATTAGCATCAACATTTTTAATGCTATATCTTTTGAAATTGATGGGAGATGTTATCCAGGATAACAGAAAGGGTATTAGTTATTGGATAATTACAATTTTGGGTGTACTGATTTCAGTATCATACATATTAACTGGCATCAGCTGGATATTTAAGTTCTTTGCTTATCTAGTCACTTAAATAACCGGTCCGTTTGCCAATTATTAGACTCGAAATAAGCAAAATTCTTTAAATATCACCTCAGACATATCGGACATACGGACACCCCTTTAGGGGTGTGTCCGTGTCTGTCCGTTTGATTAATGTTTGCGGACGTGTAGGACATGTCCGTTATTTGTCCTGTCTGTCCGGTTCATCAATACACCAAATCTTATTTTTATATTCGCGGATATAATCATATTCTTGCAGCCAGTTACGCGCGCGATTGAAACTCTTGCGAATAGCGTCTGGTTTGGCGTCATCATTGCTTCGCCGCAGTTTGAATTCATCCAACCAATGGGTGTCATCTACAACTTTTCGTGTAGCTGGGTAATCCTCTGAATTTTTAATTCTATGCCCATTATTTTTGATTGCGTCATGGAGAGCTTGATGTGCCACCTGATTGTTTCCAGATAATCTTTTCTTTTTGGTAACGCTTTCAGGAACGTCTGTTTGCTTCACTATGCAGCTCGTAATTACTTCACCTTCGCTATCCAAACCGAGTCCAACAATATCCAAAGTGAATGCAACTTTTTTGCCGCTTTCCATGTCACGTTGTTTTGTAACTTTTGCAGTACGGATTGAACCATCAACCTTAATCTCAATTTCGGTGTCCAGCGCTGCACGTAAGCTGCTGTGGCCACGCGCACCTTTGGATTTGTCTTTGCCAGTGTGATGAATGATCATGACGTGACAATTAAAGTGTGCCTTGAGTTGATTGATGTTTGTCAGAAACATTCCCATATCACGACCATCATTCTCACTGCCTTCACCAATAGACATGGCTAGGGTATCAATGACCAATAAATTGTAATCTTGTTTATTGGTTTGATCTTTGATTGCCTCTGCATCTTCTGCACCATGCAAATCAATTTGCACTGAAAGTATATTAAGATTTTTGCGGCCAGCTTCGTGTAAATCAGGTTTATTATTTTTTACGGCGGCAATTCTTTTATTAAACCCTCGGCCACCTTCTGCAGCAATATATAAAACCTGACCTGCTTTGACGCGATTACCAAACCAATTTTTGCCTGACGCTACATGGTAGGCCAAATCTACAGCAAAGAAAGATTTTCCAGAATTACTATCTCCAAAAACTACAGATATTGCGTTTTTATCAAGCCAGTTTTTAATCAAATAATCATTAGTAAGCTCAAGGTTTAGTTCATCTGCAGAATAAATAGATTTTCTTAAGTATTCTGCTCGCTCATTAACTATTGGAATAGCATCATTAAATGAAATGGATGTCATATTAATCTCCTCGCTTCAGATAATCGTTCCAATCTCCTGGAGGCGGTGCCATTAATGTACTGGCTCTCCAACCTAGACTGGCTGCACGTTGGCCAAGTTTGAATGCTTCAACTTTACCTATATGGTCATCATCCGCAGCTATGATTAATGTAGTAGGCTTGCTGGGCAATTTAAAGTTTCCAAGATTGGATGCTGACATTGCTGCATAAAAAGTTCCAATTTTTGATGTAAGCATTTGCCTACAAGAAAGGCCATTTTCGATACCTTCACTTATTGTAATGGGGTCACCGGCGCCGCCTAGATAAACGCTACCACCTTTACAATCACCCAACATCATCTTGTTGAGCTTATTGCCACCTGTATCAAGATAAGTTCTGTGAATTCCAACAAATTGACCATTACGCTTGATTGCACAAACCATTGCAGGGATGTTTGACTTAGTTTGCGAGAAGTAAAGATTAGGATGGAACCTAATATCTTCACTCCAGTACTCAATATCACGAGAATTTAAATAGGTTTGGGCAAGTGTACCATCAAGTGGGATTGTTTCTTTCCAAATACTTTCTGCTTTGGATATGCGCTTGCTGAGTTTTAGAGCTGCAGTAGTTTCATCATAAACTGGTTTATAAGTGTTACTACAATTTTGACTATGCGTAGCAATATCTGCAGCTTTAACTATGTCTTCAAAACTGCATCCAGCAAAACAATGGAGGAGTAGTTTGCCATCTGATGTTTCTTTGATACTTAACGATGGGTTATTATCATCATGTGCAGGGCAACGATCAATCCACCCATCTGAACATTTTTGAGCAAATTTAGTGAGAGGGTACTTCATGCCATAGCCCTTATATCTTTGTTATCTGTTGATGGTGTTCCAGAACCACTTTGCGAAAAAGTCTCTGGCAAACCAGCTAGCACATCCCTTATCGATGCATCTGAGAGCAGATTTAAGCCTATACTGACTTCGATGAGTTTATTTTTTGATGTATGGTAGCTCACACCAAGCCAATGACCTCGGTTCAAAAGTTTTGATGAACGATGTTGTATAATCCATTGCAAAGCGTTTCTGCATTCAATGATGCGCCAGCGTGGGGCAAGCTGGATGATGACTTTAGAGTAGTTGTCATCACGCTCTCGGTGCGAGTGACTTTCTGACATATCTACCCCCTCATTATTTGTGAGTAGGAGGGGGTGCCACATAATTGTAGCCATCACGCTTCCTCCTGCATATTATCAAACCAAGTCAGCAAATCTTCAGAGCGCCATCCAACAGCGCGATGACCGAGTTTTACAGGTTTGGGAAATCTACCATCCGCCATCATGGCATAAATTGTAGATCGAGAGAGACCAAAGCGTTTTTCTATATCTTTTCTGCGAAGTATTTCTGGGAGTATCATAATATAAGCCTTCTGTATTTAATTGAACATACAAGAAGGTTATGGTGCAGGTATTACTATGTCGTTTGCGATATACTCTCGTATAGTTTTTCGCAAACTTCTGAATTCCAATTCGCGTCTATTTTTAATGCAGTTCGACCCCTTGAAACTGATTGTTCAATGTTTGCACTCATACTGTCATCAAAAAGCTCTTTTGTTTTCTTTGAGTAGGAAACTTCTTGAGCCAATAGAATTAAATCTCTGTTGGTAATTTTTGATCTTTCGTCCTGCGGCCAGTTTTTAATCATGTACCATAATGCGAATACTCTAAGATTATCTTTCTTTTTAAAAAATGATACTTTCGGGCGGCCATTAATTTTCTTCTTTATCTTCTCAATGCGCTCTCCACTTTCCAGTAAAAAACCTTTGTATGCCCATCTTGTTGCTTGCTTAGTCGCCCCAAGACCCATCCCAAAAACATAATCTTCTGAATTTGGTGCCAACCCAGCTTTTTCGCCAGGCTTAAGGCTTATGTAATCTAAGAGTCCTTTGACTTGTTTTTTATCAGTCATGCTTTCCCCTCGAGAAATGCATGCCATTTAATTAGTAACTGCGCCCGTTCGTCTATTATATCGGTACGGTAATAAGCATGCTCTACATTATTCCCAAATTTATGAGCTAATTGAAGTTCTGCTGCTTCCCTTGAATGTTTATTTTCTGCTGCCCAGGTTCGAAAAGTTGACCTAAGCCCATGGGGAACAGCAGGGCGTTGAGATTTTGCATCAATAAAGCCCAATTGATCAGAAAAATGCATACGCTTCATTAGTGAGGAAAGTGTCATGTTTGAAAGTTCTGTATTTTTATTAGAGCAGAAGACCCAACCTTTATGGGGTTTAGTTCCGTCTATAATTTCAAACATCCTTTTTGTGATTGGTATGCGATGTTCACGATTTGCTTTCATTCGAACTGCAGGAATAGTCCAAATGCCAACAAAGCCTCGTTGTTCAGCTTCTTTCTGTGTGAATAATTCTACTTCTTCCCAAGTCATTCCCCTAACTTCGCCTGATCTTGAAGCAGCTAGGGTCAAAAACATTAATGCCCTTGCACCATTACCATCTCTTAATCCCAACTCTTTCCACCATCGCTGCGCATCTTTTAACTGTAATGCTGGTTGTTGCTTTGGCTGTGTGGCTTTTGATTTTGAGGGTAATAGGGCAGATAAATTACCATCCCATGTTGCTGGATTTGGTGCAGACATCATTTTCTTAACAATTGCATAGTTGAGGACAACTTGAATACGGCCCCGTAGACGACTGGCAGTTTCTGTCTTCTGAAGCCATATAGTCTCAAGAAGGTTGTGGATATGATCTACTGTAATTTGGTTTACTGGCAATGAACCAATTGTGGGGAAGGCGTACTGTTCAAGCGTTGAACGCCATTGTGCTTTATGTTTCTCATTTGTTAGTTCTGCATTTTTAATCTCAAGAACAGTATCTGCAATTTCAGCAAATGTAGGAATGATTGTTGGTTTTTCCTTATGTGTCTTTGGATTTATACCTTGAGCTGCAAGTACTTTGTTCTTTGCCGCTAGACTACGGGCTTCAGTCAATGGAACGGTGGGGTAGCTACCCAGACCAAGTTCAATTTGCTTTCCGTTAATTCGAAGTTTTTGTGACCAACTCTTTGATCCAGACTTTCGGACATGAATATTTAAACCTGTCCCGTTATCATCATAGTATCGCCCAGTATCTAGGTTTGAATTCAGATATTGAGCGCTTAACTTCTTTTTCATGTATTAGCCCCCACATTAGCCCCCACAAAATACGAGGAACCTACAGGAATACTATGGCATTATTGGTACGTTGAAAAGGATAAAAACATATATAAATAAACATATAATTAAGACATATTAGAATTTATAGGAATTATAGTTATACGGACTGTCTCTCCGCCACTAAGTCTTCATACTTAGTTGATTTTATTGCTTAACTTTAAGTTGAGGAATTAATTATGTCACACATTTTGGATACATCCATACCGGCTCATACAATCCTAAGAGGTAAGAGCTATTACTTAAATATAAGAGTTCCCAAACCCTTCCAGCAGTATTACGGGCAGATTATAAGATCGAAGCTATCTAATGACAGGGATGAGGCTCATATGTATGCCAACCATATAGTTGGGATACTGAAGAAGACTTGGGACACAAAAAGCACCAACCATATTGATGTTGAAAGGTTAATAGCATCTGCTCA
>Ga0209632_10004948_pt1 | contig 11661 bp, 11 predicted proteins | sample COG_10_FD_184754 | JGI IMG/M metagenome (GOLD analysis project Ga0209632, IMG submission 184754) | Pelagic Microbial community sample from North Sea - COGITO 998_met_10 (SPAdes) (version 2) | ecosystem: Environmental > Aquatic > Marine > Neritic zone/Coastal water | place: Helgoland, sampling...
TGTACGAGTTGCCACTTGGGTATCGATAACCCAGACTTCTCTGATGCACCGCAACCATATACAACTCATCCAAATTTAGATCTTTACCTTACCTCAAAGTCACCACACCCTGTGAATAATTTTGGTTGTACCAGCTGTCACGCCGGAAGAAGTAGAGGGACATCATTTGTATCTTCAGGACATACACCAAATACACCAGAAGATAAAGAACGTTGGAAAGAAGAGTATGATTGGAAAAAAGACCATCACTGGCTCACACCAATGCTGCCAACTCGATATACGCAAGCAAGCTGTTTTAATTGTCATTCAAATACAAGTGACTTAGCGGGTGCAGAAAAATTAAACTTTGGACTATCCCTTGTAGATAAAGCTGGATGTAATGGTTGTCACCATAATGAGGATTGGCCTTCTCAGGCTAAGTCTGGTCCAAACCTTAAAAAAGTGAATGAAAAACTGAGCGAAGATTGGGTCGCTAAATGGGTTAAAAATCCAAGGCATTTCAGGTATAATACACGAATGCCAGCTATTTTTGAGCAACCAAATCAAGAGACCCCTGAGGTTACAGCATACAATGATGCTGAAATTGCAGGAATCACTGAATATTTATTTAATGGTAAAGATAAAAAATCAGGAAGTAATAGTACCCGATTTATTGGCAGTGCCGCAAGTGGTCAAAAGCTATTTAATGCCGTCGGTTGTACTGGTTGCCATGTATCTGAGTCTACGCCTGAGAATGCTCCACATGTAGACAGCTACTACAATTTAACTAAAGTACAAGGACCAAACTTAATAGGACTAGGTTCAAAGGTTTCGGCAGAGTGGTTGTACGAATGGCTTATGGATCCGCAAGCCTATATGCCTGAAACTAAAATGCCCAATCTCAGACTAGAACCTCAGCAAGCAAAAGATTTAACTGCCTACTTATTGGAGAATAAAAACGAGTCTTTTGATGAGCTTCCAAACCATGAATATAAGGAAGAGGTGCTTGATCAACTCACTGTCAATTGGTTAAAGAAATCCAACCCTGAGAAGTATGCAATTCAAAAAGCATCTAAAATGGACCAATTAGAAAAGCTAAATTTTGTTGGAGAAAAAAGTATTCGACATTATGGCTGCTTTGGTTGTCATAATATTGATGGATTTGATGATGCAAAACCGATTGGTGTTGAAATAACAGAAGAGGGTTCTAAACCCGTAGGAAAGTTCGATTTTGGTCTTTTCCATGATATTGAACATACAACTCACGCATGGATTGAAAACAAGTTACGGACACCGCGTATTTATGATAGAGGAAAAGCAAGCAAGCATTTAGATTTATTAAAAATGCCTAATTTTTATTTTTCTGAAGAAGAAATTGAAGCAATAACAACAGCTGTTTTATCTTTCAATGCAAACAAGATTGGTGAGAAACTACTTGCCCATACTAAAGTTCCAGAAATCTATAAAACAGGACACAGACTTGTCAAACAATATAACTGCCAAGGATGTCATTTAATTGAGAACAAAGGTGGTCAACTAGTTGATCTAATTGGCAAGCCAGAATACGGTCCACCGAACCTTCACTCCGAAGGTAGAAAAGCTAATCCTGATTGGCTGTTATCTTTTTTGAATAACCCTTCTATCATTCGACCAAACCTGCAGGTGAAGATGCCTAGCTTTCATCAGATATCAGATGAAGACTGGGATGCAATTATTGCTTATTTCCAACATATGGCAAGTGAAAAGATACACTATAGAAGCGACCATGAATATGATGACGCTAGCACAGAATTTGCAGCTGGTCAAATGCTTCATGAAATGGGACAGTGTAATAGTTGTCACTTTTATGGTGAAGAATTCCCAACTGGTGATGCGCCTACTTGGGCACCAAACTTATCAATGACCAAAGAAAGATTAAACCCTGAATGGGTTCATGAATGGCTTAAAAACCCTCAAGAGATTATGCCTGGAACCAAGATGCCAGCACCGTACCTACCGGATGAGTCTGTTTTAGCGACACCTGGTGCGGTTAACGATTGGGGTAAAGCCTTAGTTAAACTGAATGGTGACACAACGGCCATGCTGGATGGATTAACTGACTACCTTTGGGATATTAAAGGGTCTACAAATATTGATGCAACAATCAAAAGTTATTTCGATAAAAATGGATACGACTTTGAAAATTCTGATGACGATGATGGTGAAGAGGATGATGATTGGGACGATGAAGAAGAAGATGACGACGACTGGTAAGATTTAGATAAAAAAAAAGCACCCTTAGCGGTGCTTTTTTTTTTACTTAATAAGCAATTTAATTGAATTCTCTACCTGCTTAGCTGGCCATTTGTCTCCGTCCCATGACCCTAAAATTTTTCTCTCCGGATCAATCAATACAGAAACAAGTGTATGCCCGATTTTTTCTTTTTCAATTCCCCAAAAATCACCACCTGTCTGCTTAACCAATTGATATGCATCCGATATATATCCAGTACTTGACCAGATCTCTATGTTCGGAGAACCTTCAATACTCGGTCCGTATGTACTTTTTAAAACGGAAGGAGTATCAAACTTATAATCAAAGCTTACTAATATAAATTTTAAATTATTATTATCACGAAAGGATTCTGAAAGAATTTTATTTTTCATAAATACAGCTGGACAAAGGTTTGGCATTGGACATCTTGAAAAGATATACGAAATAAAACGATAATCTCCATCAGAGTCAGACAACCTTACGATGCTACTATCTAAATTAAGTAATTGCGCATCATCTATAATACTCCCAATCTTTTTTTCTGAATACTCATCACTGAAAAAGTCATCCTTATCGGGTATAAATCCTGGTCCTATATACGTAAAATTTTTAGCGAACACCTCTTTCTCACCCCAAATAAAATCAAAATGAACACTATCTCCTGTCTTGAGTTGAATCATTTCATTTTTATCCGAAAAACGAAAGGGCATTACCATCGGAAGCATTAGATCTTTTATCGTGTCATGAGCAATGGTTACTTCCTTCATGGATAGGTCCATGCTTCGAATTGTTCCTTTTACCTTATAGGTCGTATCCTTTGACCCACAATTATTTAGGATAAGGATTAAGAGAAATGAAAAAGAATGTTTAATTAGGCTCATGATAAAAAAAAGGCGGAATAAAAATATTCCGCCTAAAATAAAATATTTCTGTAAAAATTACTTCTTTTTACTTGGACGTTTAAATGTAAAATCTTTGGTTACTTCACCAGCTCCAATCGTTACGGAACCAGTTAAAGGGGCTTTTTTAAACTTTTCTTGCCAACATACAATATCATATGTTCCTGCTGGAATACCCTCAATAGAGAAATTCCCTTTTGAGTCTGTCACAGCATAGTATGGATGATCTGAAACTAAAATCCACGATTTCATCCAAGGATGAACATCACATTTAATATAGAATGGTGCTGGCTCTGCTTTTTTAAACGTTGTTTTCTTTTCTTTAACAACTTTAGGCATCGCAAAATTGAACTCTTTATTCACTTTAGGCATCGAATGAATATTGTGAAGAGTTTTATCACTATTCTTAATAAGCAATTCCTGCCCCGCAACCATACCCAATACATGTGGTTTATAGATACAGCCTTTTTGATCTAGAATTACAGGTTCTGATGGTATTCCTTTACTGTAAGAGACAGATCTTAAATAAACAAGAGCTTCTGCCATTGATCCATCCGCAGCAACTTTAAAATTTTCACTGTAAACAGTACCGGAATGTGAAGATCCACAAACAGGATCTGCATCCATTTTTAATCTTTTTTTCTTTGGAGCTTTCCCATCATATTTAACATGACCTTTCAAGGTTCCGGCCTCTGTAAAACTGACAACTAGTCCGAATAGAGCAATATTTTTGATTGTTTTAGTAATGTTCATTGTATATCCTTATTTTAAAAGCAATGTTTTAATATGTCTAATTTTACAACTTTTTACCATTTCCAAAGAATATAAAAAATAAGAATTTTAAAAATGGTTTAGTTGGAGATTGACCCATTTTATTTTATAAGTTTTCACCTATAATAATGGATAAATAATGTACCTTTTTATGCTCTCTTGCTATCTGCTCATGTTGATAAACTTTATTAATCTTACTCTGGTTGGACTAAGTGGCTATTTTCATTTTAAAGTACTCGGTGCCAGTCATTCCAAATTTTCATTATTTATGGTTTTGATCTTTACCATAACGGAGACTGTAGTCATGTACTTTTTTATTACCACAGGCAGTGGAATTAAGGAGGCAATTGAGAAAGGATTAGGAGAGCGAAGTTTATGGAAACGTGAACGTGAGCTTAAAATGAAATTATTCCCTCATCTCATGCTTACTATCCTACTTGTTGGTGGTTGGTTCATCCACAAAGGCGCTGTTGAAAACAATCTTCCTTTTTCATGGATTCATGGCCCCTTATTTGTTATAGCCTATATGCATCACACATGGACTCTTGTTCTTAAAAATAAGTTATTTAAAGAGCAGATTGCCATTATCTCAGAATTAAAGCCTGCACCAGTATAGAATATGTATTACGCAGCAAAGATACTCGAATTACTTGGAATGTTTATGATTATGGTTGGCTTTGTTATCAAGTTTCCTTCCCTTATGGACCCAAAACTACTTGTTGCTGGCATCATTTGTTTTGTTTCTGGATGGAGCATTGAAAAGTATATTCTTAAGTAAAAATCATTTATGATTTATTATAGTTTTTATTATAAATTTTGACATATCATGGCAGGATCATATAACTATTTCAAAGGAATTCCCGAGCTACCTGATTATGCACGGGAGAAGAACAAACGTCCAAAGTTGGTTGCGGTTGTGGACGAGGATAACTGTACAGGTTGCCAGGCATGCGTGCCTTTCTGCCCTGTGGATTGCATTGAACCCGTTGCAAAGGATAAGTACGAGATTCCAATTCCTCCGGTTCAAGTTAGATTCAATGAATGTACTGGTTGTCAAGTCTGTGCCCGCGTATGTACTCGAATGACCTGGGACGCAATTCGAATGCTTGGAACAGATACCTTTGAAGAAAACTATGATATGGTCGTCGAATAAAATTTTATTAACTTAATTAAACGTACAATTACAATTGAGCTATAAAAACGAACATCACGAAGAGAATTTTTTCCAAAAATACGTGTGGTCTGTTGATCATAAAGTCATCGGTATTCAGTATGGAGTAACATCTCTCTTATTTCTTTTATTTGGCTTTTTCTTGATGATGGTTATGAGATACCAATTAGCTTATCCAGAAACTCCTATTCCTATCGTTGGATGGTTTTTTTCTGAAAGTAATGGAATCATGTTACCAGAGAATTATAATACACTTGGTGCAATGCACGGTACGATTATGATATTTCTTGGTGTTGTCCCACTTGCCGTTGGTGCATTTGGTAATTACCTCGTACCTCTTCAAATAGGCGCACCGGATATGGCCTTCCCAAAGTTAAATGCCGCTAGCTACTGGTCTTACTTTGTGGGTGGTGTTATCATGCTCGCTAGTTTTTTTACTCCAGAAGGAGCCGCAAGAAGTGGATGGACATCATATCCACCTCTCTCTATTTTTGAATCTGGCCAGACAATGTGGCTATGTGGAATGATTTTTCTAATTACATCCTCCCTCCTTGGTTCGATGAATATTATTGTAACAATCGTTCAACTCAGAGCACCAGGTCTGACCTGGTTTAAATTACCTTTTTTTATTTGGGCTCAGCTCGTTACTTCATTCTTATTGGTGTTAGCATTCCCTCCATTAGAAGCAGCTTCAGTTCTACAGCTGATGGATCGTGTGGCTGGAACAAGTTTTTTTCTACCCAGTGGTTTAGTTTATGCTGGTAATGCTGTGGAGGCTTATGGATCTGGTTCTCCTCTTCTATGGCAACATTTATTTTGGTTTTTGGCCCACCCTGAGGTTTATGTTTTAATTCTACCTGCAATCGGAATTGTTGGTGAAATTATTGCAAATAATACCCGAAAGCCTCTATGGGGTTACAAATCCATGATCTATGCGATCAGTTTCTTAGGTTTTATGTCTTTTATTGTATGGGCACACCACATGTTTTTAACTGGAATGGGACAAACAATGAGTGCGTTCTTCCAATTAACAACCATGATTATTTCTATTCCATCTGTGGTTGTTCTAACCGCTTTTTTTCTATCGCTTTGGGGTGGCTCTATCCGTTTTAATACTCCAATGTTGTTCGCACTTGCTTTCTTACCAATGTTTGGTATTGGCGGTCTCACAGGACTTCCTCTTGGTGTTGCAGCATCAGATATTTTCTTACACGATACCTATTACGTTATTGGCCACTTCCATTATGTTGTTGCTCCCGGAACTTTGTTTGCACTGTTTGCCGGTATCTATTATTGGTTCCCGAAAGTAACAGGACGAAAACTAAGTGAGAGTTTAGGAAAACTACATTTTTACCCGTCCCTTTTATTTATGAATGGTGTTTTTATGCCGATGTTTATTCAAGGTCTTTCAGGACTTTCTAGACGGATGTATGACGGTGGTACACAATATGCACACGCATCTGATATTCTCCATTGGAACGAGTTTATGACGATATCTGCATTCTGTCTAGGTGCTGCGCAGATACCTTTTATTTTAAATATTTTTATTACACTTGCCAGCAAGAAAACCGGAGAGCGTAACCCATGGAATTCAACAACGATTGAATGGTCCGCACCTTCTCCTCCTTTACCACACGTTAATTTTGATAAAGATGTTGAGGTCTTTCGTGGACCTTATGAGTACAGTGTCCCTGGCGAAGAAAAAGATTTTTGTCCTCAAACAGAGAAATAGATTAGGAGCAGGCGTTGAGCAGTATACCATATATACTAGAAGAAAGACCTGATACAGGTCTGAATAATTCAAGACTTGGAATTTGGATATTTATCGCCTCTGAGGTTATGCTTTTTGGTGGTTTATTTTCCGCATATGTTTTTCTAAGATTTGCAGCCCCTGAAGGTGAGTTTGATTATTGGGGATCTAAATTAAGTGTTCCTATGGCTACCTTTAACACCCTCATGCTCATTACATCTAGTGTTACCATGATCATGTCTTGGGCTTCGCTCAAAATGAAACAATTTGATAAATATAAGTTATACCTTGGTCTAACCATTTTATGTGGAACGGCTTTTTTAGCCGTTAAATATTTTGAGTACACGGGAAAATTCAGTCATGGTATTTATCCCGCTTCAAGCACGTTCATGGGGATTTATTTCACATTAACTGGCCTGCATGTATTACACATTATTGGTGGACTATTCGTTTTAATTTACTTCTGGGGCCCAGCAGGTAGCCGAATGTGGAAAGAGAATCCGGACTTACTCGCAAATCGGATTGAAGTAACGGGACTATATTGGCATTTTGTTGATCTAGTTTGGATATTTTTATTCCCAATTCTATACTTACTATAGGGAGATCTTATGTCTAGTGACTCACATAAATCTGTAGAAGAACAAGTAAAAATTTATTTAAACGTATTTGGAGCACTTCTTGTCCTCACTGGTGTAACCGTAGCTGTGAGCTATCTCGACGTCTCTTTTATTGAAGCTTTTTTTATCGCAATTGTCATCGCCACCATTAAAGGTAGCTTGGTTCTTGGGTTTTTTATGCATTTGATTTCTGAAAGACAAGCCGTTATCTGGATTTTAATCTCCACTTTTATAGCCTTTCTGATTTTGATGTTTCTCCCTCTTGTCTCCATGACTGACCATACAAATATTTGGTAGAAAAATGGGACTGAAAATGACACATTTTTTTATTATCGCTATGTCAATTTTATTGACAGGCTTTTTTTCTTACCAAATGTTGATTGAAGAGATATTTTTATTCTCCATTGGTGGAGCACTGCTCACTCTTGGACTCATCTACTATATGACCGTGATTATAAAAAAGTTTAAAACAATATGAAGTCATCTTTTTTCAAATCTACTTTCATAATTGGTGTTATTGCTATTGCAGAAACTACTGTCGCTTGTTCAACTTGTTACGGGGATCCAAATAGTAATGCAGGCAAAGGTATGGATATGGCTATCATTACTCTATTAGGAGTTATTGGTCCCATATTATTTGCTATTGTTGCAGGGATTATCTCCATCGGACTTAAATCAAGAAAAGTACAACAGGAATTAACGAAGAATGATTGATGTCTTAAGATATTTAGGTTTACCTGTTGGTATCTCTTCTGTCAGTGGACGTATCGATGAAATCATTGTGATTGTTCATTATCTAATGCTTTTATTGTTTATTGGTTGGGGAATATTCTTTATTTACACTCTATTAAAATTTAGAGCATCTAAAAATAAGACAGCAAATTATAAAGGTGTAGAGTCCCATTATTCATCTGTACTTGAAGCTGCAATTGCTGTAATAGAAATTATTATTTTATTTGGATTTGCATTCCCAATTTGGGCAGAACGGGTTAATGACGTGCCAGATAGTCGAGATGCAATACATCTCAGAGTGATCGCTCAGCAGTATGCATGGAACATTCATTACCCTGGTCCTGATGGACAGTTTGGAACTGTCAGTTCGTCACTAGTCGATGAGCAAGAGAATCCAATTGGACTAGATCGCTCTAGTGATTATGCTGCAGATGATTTTTATACTATAAACCAAATGCACATCCCTGTGAATCAAGAGATCCGGATTGATTTAACGAGTAAAGATGTTATACATAATTTTAAGTTACCTGAGTTACGTGTTTCTCAAGATGCAATTCCAGGTATGTCTATCCCCGTTCACTTCAAAGCAACAAGTACATCCGAAGAATTCTTGAAAACAACTATCGGTACAAAGCGTGAAGGTAAAGGTCTAGAAATAGCTTGTGCCCAGTTGTGTGGATTAGGTCATTACCGAATGAAAGGTTACCTCACAATATCTGAGGAAGATGAATACCTAGCATGGTTAGATGAGCAGGCAGAATACCTAGAAGAAGAAAGTGGTGACGATGATGATGACTGGTAAAAACCAGCCTAACTAGATATTAAAAACCCTGCTCACTCGCAGGGTTTTTTGTTTTAAGTATTGTTGTTTATTAAAAAAGACAAAACATCCTGTAAACATTCATAAGAGATTGTATGCTCTGCATTGTATTTTTTAAATTGAGGGGTAATACCTAAGTCAGATAAACTTTTAAATGTTTTTTCAGCTCGCTCTATAGCAACAACCTGATCCTGTATTCCATTTCCCATAAATAGATTAATAGAAGACAGGTCTTTATCTTCGATTTCATTTCCAATCTCTTCCAAAGGCATAAAACCACATAAGGCAGTAATTGTACTAAATAGATCTACATTCATTAAGCCCGAATAAATGGCTAGGGAAGCACCTTGGCTGAATCCTAATAAATTAATTCGTTTCCTATCCAGATTTAGTTCCTCTACTGACTTTTTAATAGATGCTGTCACCATCCTCTGATGTTTTCTCATTTGATCCGGATCTGGTAATTTAGATAAGTTTTCAAAATTAAGATCAGCCCAAGCCCATCCGTTTAATTCAATAAGTATAGATGCTTGAAGGCTGATACAGGCCCATTCTTTAGGAAAAGAAGAGCTCAGGCTATATAAGTCTTCCATATTACTACCAAAGCCGTGTAAGAAGAAAATAGCAGGGCTTTTTTCTGAAGTTGGTTTAGGGGCTCTAACAAGATTTTTTAGAGGTAATTCTAAAGAAATATTTTTCATGAAGGTAATTTTAAAGTTTTTTAAAGATGTTTAATCTTTTCGGATAATGTTCAAATGGAAGTCTTAAAAATAAAAAAGAATATATAGCAGTTCGTATGGTTGTTCTGCTAGACGGTTGAATATTGGAATAAAAAAAAACCCCGCTAAAACGCGGGGCTTTTAATTAATAGAGCGATACTACTCTCCAGCTACAGAAGCTTTTCTGTAATCAGTGACTAGTTTCTTAACTTCACCAATAGCTTTACGTGCGCGACTTCCTGCTGCTTTGTTACCAGCCATGTTTTTCGCATGTTCAGCTTCAAATGTGTCAAATTGCTCTTTAAGGTGGTCAAATAGTTTGCTTGTTTTGTCCATGTTATTTCCTTTTTTTGTTTGTATTTATATTTAAATATTACGATATCTCATATAACCGCGCAGAAGAATTATTTAAAATGCATTCTAAACGGCTCTGAATGTAACAAAGAAGACAATAATTCTATAATAATAAATATACTTTTTATTCTCTATTTTTATTAAATATTTACTGAAAAAAAGTAAGATTGGTTATCTATGAAAATTCCTCTAGTATTGCTGCGATACCAATCTATTTCTAATTCATTGCTAAAATCACTTTCATTAACTTAATCAATAGGATCTGCATTGTAATTTCCTGAAGCTATGCCACTGCCTGCAAAATCATAACTCGCATCAGAATCAGCTAAATTTTGTTGCATTCTTAGATACAGAACTAATTTATTTGTTCCATCTATTACTGGATAATTTCCACTGGATGATAGCGCATTCAATCCTGAACCGCTGTTGTATAGTGCACTTACCGCACTCGAACTAAGATCTGTGTCCCAAAAAGCTACCTCATCAATAATACCATTATACCATGCGCTGGATGAAGAATTACGATTTCCTATCGTGAACTCTGAGTTATTGTTATTTGTTGATCCTGAAAAATTCAGGTTTTGAGCTACGTTACTTCCATTTACATATAATTTTAAATCATTAGCTGAATCGTTAAAAGTAAGAACGACATGATACCAGCCTCCACTAGTATTAGCTATTGTGGTCCCTTCCAATGTTTCCCAGGAACCATTATGTCTCATTTCACCATTAATTTTAGTAGTTCCACCTGAATTATTAAGACCAATTCTATATACCTGATGTTTACTAACGAACCACTCACTATTATTATTACTTGGAAGTCCACTTGGATCTACCCAAGCTTGAATGGACCAGTCGGTTGGTTGAAAATCCGTATTTGGTTCGTCACCCTCATAAGCAGCATATTCATTATTCCCATTTAATGTTAAAGTATAATTCTTATCGATAAGATTCATCGTATTGTTACTTTGTGATGTACTTACAACTGAACCATTGATATCATAGATCTGATTAGAAACTGGGGTTACAGTTATTACCTGATCTGCACTGGCGACACCGGACAAACTCACACCCAAGGTATATGTATTGCTACTTTGAGAAATACTTGAGGGTGTAGAACTCGACAAAGTAGACAAGCCACTGCTGAGTGCTAAGCTAAAATCACTGGTCTGCAAAGAGCCACTGCCAGCATTAGTGTTATATACCGCTTCATTAAATGTAACAGATATGGTGTTATTGTTTGATGCAATATTAATACCTGTGATGCTTGCTGGAGTAATATCATTCAAGTTAACTGTGTTATTACTTTGTGTAGAATATGATGCATTATTATTGCCATCATAAATAGAAGATGCGTTATATGGATTTACTTTAAATAGTTCATTGCCGTCAGCCGTTCCAGTTAGGTTGATACCTAAGGTGTAGGTATTTCCACTCGAAGATATACTGGAAGGTGTCGCGCTGGCTAAGGTCGCGGTACCACCACTAATAGTAAAGGCAAAGTCACTGACCTCAAGAGCTCCACTACCACCATTTGCATTATAGACTGCTTCGCTAAAGGTCACACTTACAGTACTATTATCTGCTGCAAGAGT